>Ga0247739_10000044_pt1 | contig 53175 bp, 91 predicted proteins | sample UWRJL058202B2_FD_180943 | JGI IMG/M metagenome (GOLD analysis project Ga0247739, IMG submission 180943) | Plant litter microbial communities from Arlington Agricultural Research Station in Wisconsin, United States - UWRJ-L058-202B-2 | ecosystem: Environmental > Terrestrial > Plant litter >...
GTTTACTAATGAAACCAACAAAAACACCGATTGGAAGGTATGGACAAAGACACGGAAAAGCAAGAGAGAAAAAAGGATTGTCCACTAACAAAGTCAATTTGTCTTACACCGGGCAAATGTGGGATTCATGGGAAGAAGAAAAAGGAGCTAATCAAACAGGTGTAGGCTTTAACAATGAAGAAGCGAGATACAAGGCAGAGGGAAACGAACAGATATATGATACGCCAATCTTTGTACCTTCCGAGCAATTGGGTGAACGGGATAGAATAAGACAATTCATAAAAGATAAAGCTAAAGAAGTGTTTAAGATATGAGAAAATATATTCGGAGATATTCTATACAAAAACTCAGAGAGTATTTAGCGTTTAAATCTTTGAAGAAAAGACTTTTAAAGTATGTACATTAAAGACCAAATAGCCCTGATAGATGCGCAGATAGCCAAACAGCTTCCTAAAGAATGCGGTATTACTGATAGGTGGGATGCTAAATATCACGGTCTTTGTAGAGTACAGCTAACACAAAATAATCACGGTGATAAGCCTTTATATTTACTGCATGAAACGGGCGAAGGATTGCCAAAGGTTACGATTGATGACGCTTACGATTTACAAATAATGCACGTAACGGCAAGTACTTCACCTTTATCTAGCCAGCAGTATGGGAACTATACAGACACCACCTATGATTACAGAATGAAACTTTTGTACATGGGTAAAAAACAAACCGTGTTTGAAAGATTATTAGAAGCAATAAGAAACACACCGGATGTTAAATTCATGGGAAGTATCTTAGACACAGAAACCGTAATGAGAAATGAAATTAAAATAAGCGTAGACCAGGGTAAAAACTACCCGCCTGAATATTGGGCATTTTGTATTTATTATGGAGTAACAAATATTGAACCTATAATTGAAGATGAACTATGATAGTAGTATGACACAAAATAGCAGAATACTTGGAACAAAAATACAGAAGAAACCTAGACCCGTTTGAAAAGAGTCTACACAAGACTACTGCTCATTGGAAGAAGACGAAAAAGAAACATGTAGATATATGGTCAGATACTACTAAACCCTAATTTATGAATAGCATTTTCAAAGAACTTTTAGAATCCGGAAGAATAGACAAAGACCCTGTATTTACTTTTACCAGCGATGGAAAAGAATATAAAGGTTATACTTTTTCAAGTGACGGATGGAAGATGAACGAAAGCCGTTTTGAGGAGTATAACGAAGTGATGAAAGCCTACGAGGTTTTTAAAGTTGATAGAGAGGATTACGAAATTACAAGCAATATAGTAAAGGAAAATATCAAGCGTACAATAATGAGTTACGCTTCAGATGCTCATTCTGGATTCACGCTTTTAAATCAGGCATTGAGACAAATGGACGAACTAGAGCAAAGGATGGAGTTTAGTATTCCTTTGCAAAAGAGTTTTGATGCAATGAGTTTCACGGTATTGGAAGAAGATGAGAATCCATTAGTTTACGATTTTCAATATAACAAAGAAAAGGTAAAACGCTGGATGAAAGATTTACCCATTGAAAAAAAAAGACCTTATTTGCAAAGTATGTTACAGGTTTTGCCAGAAGTCTCAATGCTCTTGCAATCGGATTCCCTGAATTATATTCACAACCAGGTGCTTTTGAACGCATCAACATTACAGATTCTTCTGCACTCGAAAGAATCAAATGGACTAAGCAAAGAAACGAAGCAATACATAAAATCACGGGTGGAAACCTTACAACAAAACAGCAACTACTTAACGGAACTTTCGAGGAGTATCACTTCTACGTAAGTGCATGGAAAGCAGAACAGGAAGCAAAGAATAAGAAACCACAGCAAATAGATGAATGAAACTGAAATTTTTAATTTTATATTCAAGTTTTCGGAAGAGGGCGCAACAGCACTAACACAGGAGCTTGCAGAACTATACGTACAGAATGAAAAATTAAAAAATCAGGCATTAGAATATCAATCTACGCAAAGAAAACTCAACGCTGAAAGAAAGACAGCCGCAGAAGAATCAAAAGCCGCTGCGATAGCTGAAGTTAATTCACGCTTAGGCATTCAAAATGGGGTCAAGACCGAAATAGGATTAATTCAGAGACTTACTTCTGAAATTAAACTACTAAAATCTGCAAGGGAACAAGCCAATAACGTATCAGACGTAAATAAGTATACAGGCGCCATACAAGCAGCACAGAAAGAACTTAATGCACTTACTGGGGTAACGGATAAGTTTAGAGGTTCTAATGGGTTCTGGCAGGACTTAAAAGGACAGGTGATGGCTTATTGGGCGGCTGTACAGGTAGGGGATGTAGGAAAGACCTTAATAAATAATGAGGTCAGATTAGAAGCGCTAAGGCTTGCCCTTAGAAATGTATTATCCACACAAGAAGAATATACACAAAGCCTTACTTTCCTTGATAACTTATCTAATAAGTACGGGCAGGATATTACAATCTTAACCGGAACTTATAAGAATTTTATTGCAGCTTCTCAGTCTTCAGGATTGGAATTGAAAGAACGTAATCGTATCTATGAAGCTATTGTAAAAAGTGGTGCAGCTTTAAGTTTGAGCAATGAAGAAATTGAGGGGTCACTTCGTGCGGTGTCTCAAATGTTTTCCAAAGGGAATGTACAGGCAGAAGAGTTAAGGGGTCAATTAGGCGAAAGATTGCCGGGTGCATTTGGATTGGCCGCCAAAGCATTGGGAGTGACAGAATCTAAGTTGAATGATATGCTAAAAGCTGGGCAGGTTTTAGCAGTTGACCTATTGCCTAAATTAGCAACCGAACTAGAAAAGGCGTTTGGAGATAAAGCGGCAAATAATGTTAACTTAGTAACAGGTGCTTACAATAGACTAACTAACTCTATTAAGGATTATTTCGGAGAAGCTAATCAGAACTATGGTATTACCGACAAGATAGCCAAAGGGTTTAATTTTCTTGCTGATAACCTAAAAGAAGTTGTAAGTATTGGGGCTTCGGTAATTTCTACTATTGTAGCTTATACTATTGCATCAAAAGCCGCAGCCGGAGCAAGTGCCGCATGGACTGTAATAGAAAAAGCAGGTTTAATAATAAAAGGAGAGGCTATTTTACTAACAAAGCAACAATCAATTGCAAATGCTACATTAACAGATACGCAATTAACAGCAGCAGCAGCAGCGCAAACATTTAATAATACACTTCTTAAAAATCCTATTGGGTTAATAGTTTTAGCAATAGGCACAGCAATAACGGCTTATCAATTGTACAACGCTTCAGTGGAAGATGCAGCAGAAGAACAAAAAAAGCTAAACAAACAAATTACAGATGCAATTGCTCCATTAGAATTACAAAAAAGAGAATTTAATAGTCTAGCTAATGAAGTGCTTAAAGGAGTTGTGCCACTTCAAAAACAATACGATACTTTAGAAGCCCTAAAAAAACAATACCCTGAATTGCTGAAAGGCGTAACTAGTTTGACAGAAGCGGAAAGGATATTGAATGAGAATAAAATTAAGGTAAACACCCAAGATGATTATAGGTTAGAAAAGTTAGAAGCATTAAAGGCGCAATATCCTGAGCAATTGAAAGGTATTAACAATTTAAAAGATGCAGAAGAAAAACTAGGCAAAGTAATTAGAGACGTAAACGCAGATTTCGCTGTAAGAGCTACTTTATTAGAGGCAGAAATTAAATACGACATTAACAGAGAAAAGGCAACTAATTTGATTAAGCAACAAATTGATGCAGAAGGAAAATTAGTTAATATCCGTAAACAATTGTCTATTGAAACTAAAAATAGTCTTGAGGGTAGGGAGGAGTTTATATCATCATTAAGAGAAGAAGAAAAACAATATCAAGGCGTAATTAATGCAGCTAAGGCAGGTGTTGTAAATTTAATAGGAGTAAACCAAAGCATTACTAAAATTCAAGAAGATGCTAAAAAACGATTAAAATACAGCACAGATGAAGTAGTAAAAATTACCAAAGATGGAGAAGACAAAAAGACTAAAATAAAAGCAGATTCAGCAGCTACACAAGCGTTAATAGCAGAAAAAACCCGTATTACTGAATTAGAAAAATCAGAAGTACAGGAACAAAAGCTATTGGCTATTGATAAGGACATTGCAATACAAAGAATAAAAGATAGCAAAAAAGCTACACAGGAAAAGGCATCTGAGATTTACAAAATTGAGGAAAAATTTAAGCAGGATTTGAATAGACTTACTCAGAAGTATGATGATAAGGAGCAAGAGGATGAAATAAAAAATGGTACATTAGTTGCTAAAATTAGAGCAGACTTTAGGGTAATTAATGAAAAAGATGAAAAGAAAAGCCTAGATGCTCAGATAAAAGCTATTGAAGCAAAATATAAAAATGAAATAGATATAGTAAGTAAATCTTCTAAATCTTACTCAGATAAGAAAGCTGAAATTACTAAGTTAGTCATTGAAGAGGAAAAGGAACTATTGACTATAAGAAGACAAATTCAATTTTTAGTAGACCTTGATAAACTACACAAAGAACAGTCCAGAAATATTAAACAGATTACCAAAGATATTCTTGAAAAGTGGAATATACAGGACAAGGTAGATAAAGAAGAGATTGAGCATCAAAGGGAATTAATAAAGCTATACGACGAAAGGCAAAAAGTTTTTGGCGATATGGTAGCAAGTATAGTTCCTGAGATAAAAGGATTGATGGATTATAACGATGCTGTAAATAATGCCGGAAGAGCTTTAACTAACTTTGCAGACCAAAAGATAAAACTTCACGATATTGAAAAGAAATCTGGCATTCAATCAGCTGAATTTCTTAAGCAATTAGAGATAACAAACAAAGCACAAGAGGAATCAGTAAAGGCAAATACTGAATCAATGGTTAGTCAGTATCAACTACTATACAAGGCGGTTGAATTTGTATTTAATGAAATTAAGCAAGCAGCATCAAAAGCATTTAGAGCAATTGGAAGTGCAGCCGCAGAATCAAATAAAATATATCAGGATTTTGTAAAACAACAAAGGAATGCAGAATTAGCAGCCTATAAAACTGACCTAAACTACCGATTAGGATTGATAGAAGGCAATTATGATGCGCAAATTGATTTGCTAAAAGAGTACTTAGCCAAAGCTGAAGGTGTAATAAAAAAAGTAAATCTATCTGAAGATATAGCAGCACAATTGCAAATATCGACAGAAAAGATAGTAGGATTTACTAATTATGTATCTAACGAGATAGAGCAGTTTAGTTTGAACCCCTTTACTATGGCTAAAAACGCCTTTAGGCAATTGGGCGTTGCAATAGCTGGGTGGAAAAAAGAAAATACAGATGCAGCAGAAAAAGCAATAATTGCATCAACAAATGCAATTGAAAATTTACAATGGCAAAGGGATGAGTCTTTAAAACTACTCGATGATATAGCGGACACATACAAAGATAAGTATGACGGTATGCTTGATGCTGTGAAAAAGGGATTAAGTGAACAAGTAGACGCTATTAAAGAGGGAATGGGCGCATCAATTGATGCAATAAGAAACAGTTTAGACAAGCAAATAGAAATTTTGTCTTCTTGGTACGATGGGCAAAAGGATATAATTACACAAAGGTATGCAGATATACTTGATAATAATGTAAGATACACTGATATTGCATTTGAGGAGCAACTAGCTATTTGGAATGCAGCAAGAACTGACCAGGAGAATATATTAATAGGGCAAAGAGACACCGAAAAAGATATTCTAAAACAAAAATATAAAGAAGGAAAAATTTCTTTAGAAGAATATACGGCACAGGCTAAAGTAGTTGATGAGAAATACTTTAGTGATATTTTAGCGTTAAGAACTAAATTTTATGATGATTTACAAGCAAAAACTACACAATATAATAGTGACGAACTTAATAAGTTAAAAGATAGTTTATCTGCAAACCTTATTACTCAAGAGGAATATGATGCAAAAGTCGGAACGCTTGAAGACTTAGCAAAGCAGCGAAGCGCAGACATAAAGTCTTTAGTAAGACAAGATAGAGATAAGGACTTATCATTGCTGAAAAGTGACTATTTGGATTTAAAAGAAATGGCTGAGCAGAAATCTGCTGATGCTATACTGAAAATACAAACAGATTCAGCTACCGCAATAAAAAAAGCAGAAAAAGATGCAGGGGATGAGATTATACGATTAACAACAGAAAGGAACAATAAACTTGCTGATTTAGCACGGCAGAGACTGTTAACAGAATTGACATATAATTCTCAGATATTTGAACAACAAAGAGCATTGGCTAATGCACAAGCACTTGTAGCAATGGCACAGGCAAAAGCAGAGGCATGGAAGAATCCATTCACGGCAAAGGCGGTAATAGGGCAGATACAACAGGCTTTTGCTGAAATATTTGCGGCTATTGGTTCGGCAGTGAACCCATTTGACGCTGAGATAGTAAAGTATGTACCAGTAACTCCAGACACAAACAACCCAGTAGAACCGCCTCCAGGTGGAGGAGAAATAGGAGATGGCGGAGCTATAAAGATAGCTAAGGGGATAGACAGGCTTCCAAACACTAATGGGAAGGTTGGGGTAGATACGCAGCCAGCAATGTTGGATGTAGGCGAAAGAGTTATACCCACCTACCTAAACGATATGCTGAAAAGCAAACTAGGCGTAGATGTAACCAACAAGCAATTAGTGAACATGGCTTTAGGTCAATTCGACTTTCAAGGAATTGCCAACACGGGAAAGAATGTTTCAAGCACAGACCCTAGATTAGTAAATGCGATAAATGGACTGTCAAAGGAAATGAAGAATCTTAAACAGGTAAATGTAAACGTGAAAAACGGAGTGCCGACAATTGAGGAAAGGAGTTATAATAGGATGATAAAATACACTAAACCATGAAGAGGATATTAATAATTATTTTGTTGTTTATACCTATTTCCTGTAAAACACATGAAGTAAAGCCTATTGTTAGTAGGAGGGAACAGATTATGCAAAAGTTTAGAGATGCAGGTATACATATCGTATGCTCTCCTTGTCCATGGGATGAGCAAAGTGCGAGTCATGCGCCTACTAGAATTCGTTTCCCACATTACAAAACAGATTCCTTATAATTAATGTATACGTTCTACCTAGATAGCACCCAAGTAAATGAGCCGGAATCGTTCACCAATATCGTTTTTGAAAAGAAACGAGTGGATAGATATTTTGGGTTTGTTTATAAAAATGAGGGAAAAGTATTAGGTGCCGGGCAAATTAAATTTACAGAAGAAATAGCCGTGGCGATTTTAAAGGCGGCCAAAGAAAAATATGGATATGCCGCAGATGTGAGGTGCAAGGTGTTTTTTATGGGAAAATTAGCTTACGAGGGGATGGTGAATCTATGGAATAGCGAAGAATATCCGCAAAGTTTTGTAGTAACCTTTACAGATGCTTCGCCAACGGTGAAATTCTTAACGAACTCTTCAAAACGCTATCAGATTACGCCAAACGCATTTCAAGCATTAACTTCAATTGGAATAGTAGGAAAAACTACCCACCAGATACTAAGTACTTTAACGACTTATAAAAAGAAAACAGTAAATCCGGTTAATTACTCACACCCGGTGCCTTTCCAAGCGACTGAAGGTAGCTCTAATTCTAATGTCAATCCGATTACTGATTTTAGTCAGGTTTTACCTCTTTATACGAATGATGCAGAAAAGAAAACTATCTCAATCAAAGGAGTAATTAATTTCAATGTCAAGACAAGTAATTCAGGCAGTTTTAATCTGAAGCTAAATGATTTAATTGTACAGGAATTTATATCTGATTTAACACCGACGGACGAAGTAGGGGTAATTGATAGAACTATTACCTTGCTACCTTATGAAACTATCAGTATAAGCATTGAATCAACAGTTAACAGTTCGGATACACAGTTTATTTACGATTTAGAAAGTACAACACTTTCGATTAACGAAATAAAGGATAATTTACAGCCTACTGAGGTTCCGGTATTGTCGAGTTTCGACATAATGGGCCAATTAGTTGAAAAGGCTTCTGAGGGTACATTAACATTAGAAAGTAAATTTCTGAAAGAATTTAAGGGAGACTGGACAAACGGACGTAATCTGCGAGGGGTAAGCGATGTAATTAATTGCTCGTTCAATGATATATTCGACGACCTTAACAAGATGAAGTGTTTATATGTAACCGTTAGTGAGAATAAAGTAAAGATTGAAAAACGGGTTAATGTAGTAACAAACGGCGCAAAAAGTTATTTGGATAGAGATAGAATACTGAGCGAGGTTAAAGTGCCTAATCGCGAATATCTTTACTCTTCGATAAAAGCTGGGTATAAAAACTGGCAGGGAGAATCAGCACTGTCTAATCAGGAAGTAAATGCAACCTTAGAATTTGAATCAAATCTGTTCGGACGTGAAAATGTGTTAGATTTAGAATGTGATTGTATAGCTTCAGGTATCTTGATTGAAGAAATTAGACAAACACAATTCGGAAAAGTAAGCACTGACCAACAGAAAAAGTACGATGATAAATTAGTAATCTTAATACCAAACGATGGAGCGGACAACTATATTAATGTAGGATTGAATCAGGACATTAGAAACTTATCTATCCGACCTTATCAAATGATGTTGAATCATACCGAAGTGTATGGAGGTTATTTATACTGGCAATTCGTATCCGGATTAGGAAATTATTCGGCTTTAATAAATAATGAGAAACAAAGTAAAAAAATCACTACTTTTGGAAATATAATAGGTTCGGCTTTCTGGGACTTAGAATATTTATGTGAGTTGGACGAATACACGAACATAGGCGAAGTAATACAATGGACTGATACACTAGGAAAAGGACATGAAGGTATATTATATCAGGCTGAATGGTCAACAAGTAAATCAATGTTTTTACAAGTAATGGAGAATGAGACTATTTGACAATCCAATAAGATTTTATAAACTTGACGATTCAGAAGACCGTTACAAAAACTACCATGAGCCTAGAGATATGCGCAGAGGAGTATTAACGCAAAAACAAGGAGAAACAATTAAATTCTTTGCACCTAAATCTGATTTTGAGGGAATAGATATTAGAACTTTGCAAGTAGGACTATATGGTGAAGCGTTTGAAGATTGTGTAAGTTTGGGCTATCAATTATTAGAAGATAATATAGGATTTCTAAGAGAACAACAGTCACGATTCTATTATGAAATGGTGATTAAGGTCAATAACGCGCCCTCGACTACTTGGAAACAGTTTTCCTTATTACGACCAAACGGACAGCAATTATTCGGAACCTATACAGGACAAGAAACAGATTTAGAAACCTACATAAATAATTTAAAAGATTGGCTAGAAGCGTACCCACACACACGGGTTGATGCCTACAAAGAAGGAAACCTAATAAGATTAAGGGTTTGGGAGTCTGGCAATTTTATAATCAGGAATGAAGAAATAACAGTAGGATTGGGTACGGTATCAGTATTGAACGAGAATAGTCCGACATTGCAAAGAGGTGCTAAAACTACTTACAACAGACCTGCTTATAATACTTACGACTTAGTAATTGGCAGCGATGTAACCGAAGGCAATATTTTTACTTTAGGTGATGTGACTTATACCGCAACCAAGGCAGATACAGCAGCAACGGTAAAAGCTGCCCTACTTGGCAATAATTCAAAGGTAGTTATTAATGTAGGAGATATAATACCAATAAACGCATCAGTAGGAACTGTAAGAACTGTAAACACGAATAACCCGACTATAAACGACCTTTACAATGATTTGCTGAGCGGAAACGACCGATATATAATAGAGATAGAGAACGTTCAAAAAGGAAATACATTCCAGGTTCTTAGAAGTGGATTAAGTCCCTTAACTATTAAGGCAAGCGAAACTGACACTAAAGCAACTATTGAAGCATTTTTTAATTCAACTGGTGGCTTCTTGGTAGTACCTGCCGGAACAATACTAACAGTAAGCGCAGTTCCTGGCGTTAGAATTGACGACAACACAAATTCGCCTAGTATCAGTACTGCAAATGCCGTATTAACCCCGGCACAAATGACGGACAGGTGGAGAATATTTGTCGGAACAAGCGTAAGAAAGAATAATAAGTTCGTATTAGGTGATATTGAAGTAATAGCAGACGAAGACGATACCTATTTAACCATTGCCACAAAGTTAGGTCTAATTGACGGATTGTATTATGAAATAGAGGAGGATGGCGTATTTAGTTCTTATGCAGAACGAGGGGAATTGTATGATGATGAAAATATTGCAGATATTCAGATTATATCTTCACCGATTAGACGAATATCTCAACAATACCTATGCGAAGTGACTATGCCAGCAGGATACACCGGAAAGGCTCTACAAATAGCAGTTAGCGAGTATTCAAGAAATGACGAAGAACAAACTTGGATATTCATTAGAACGGTTGTAGTTTCTAACTACATAAGAATAGAGGTAGACCCAAAAGAAACAGTAATGGTGCGATGTTCTTCATTAGGTGAAGCGTTTGGATTTGAGTATTTTGAGCAAGGAATTAATCAGCAAATGAGATTCCCTATTTACCTGAGAAATGACGGATACGAAACAACCTTAACTAAATCACAAAGCGTAAACGATGCTACAGTAAACGGGAATACGCAACTCAGACCAATTTCTGACTTTCAGGTTTTAGGTTATCCTAGTTGGTTTCACAAATCACTGCAAACATGGCTTAGAAGCGATGTTGTGATGGTTGATGAAATGAAAATATCATTGATTAATTATGAAGTAAGTGAAGACGTTGGAGCCAAAAAAATACAATCAGCCAATGGTAGTTTGTATAAAGAAATCGGCATAATGAAGAATTACGGGAAATTATTTCTGGATTATGACAATTTTCAAGAAAAAGTTTCTGTAATAACCAACTTTAAGAGTAAAATAATTTGTGTTATCCTAAAAAATGACTTATTTTGTCAGGAAGTATTCGAAAGAGGAGAAATATTTATTCCGGTTGGCGAATACAGATGGAAAGCATGGGTAGGCGGAGCAGTAGGAGATACGGTGGACATGAGAATCTACCAGAATGGAACAAGGATTCATCACGTAACCATGTATTGTGGCAGAATGAATATGCTAGACTCTTTAATCAGGGTTTACACACACGACGAGTTGTTATTTGAAGAGGTAAGTCAGGAAAACATGACCATTGTAGGTATAGATACGAAGACCGAAACAACAGTTGCTTATGAAAGTGTAGACTATGCAGACGAAATAGGGGACTACGATAAATTGAATGGATATGTAGCACCATTTGTGCCACCAGCAGAAACAAATGCCGGACAATGGAGGGATAGAATAGACGAAGACACTAATCTATCGATTGAACAAAATACAGACGAAACGGGTTGGGTACTTAAATCAATAATATCATAATGGCTTATTTATATAACGTAGGGTTAAAGGTTATAGGCAATAGAGATAAAAGTATTATTGAGCCTAATCCCACACCACCAGTAGCAGGAAGCTGGAGACGAAGAGTATCGGGAGAAGGTGAAGCAAGTGTTTTGATTTACGAGAAGTTCGACGGTACGATTTGGGAAACTAAACAGGTAATATCTTAATGGCCGTAAATGCAGCGCAAATAGTCGAAGGACATTATCAAGGTTCTGCCGAAGTCATTGTAGAATGTGATGAAGCAGACGGAACCGACATTGTAGTATATAGGTATGTGAACGGAACCGCTACATTAGTAGGAACAGCAGAACTGGGAAACGATACCGGATTAGGAAGTGGCAAATCAAGAGTACCATTAACTGAGAATATTTCAATTGGGAATCAGTTAGTAGCTTATGTTGAGGAAAGATGGAAGCAAGGAGGCGACCCAGTTCCGGTTTACGAGTTATCGGACGGATTAAGAACCGGGTGGCGTGGCCCTGACGTAATTTATCTGGATGGTGATGTAGAAATTAGCTACGAGGAGTACCAACAATTAGGAGGGCAGGAAATAGCAAGTGTCTATGACCCACAAGCCACGATAAACAATACAGTAAACAGATGTGGCGATGCGCCCAAACAATTTGCAGATGCTACTTTAATACTAGAAAAAACAACGGCAGATTTAGGCGCAGGAGTGGTAAACGTAGAATACGCAACAATAGGGAACTTTAATCCGGCTTTAGGTGCAGCACGTGTGCAATGGGATGGCGGAGCGATTACGCAGGACTATCAACAGACTTTTGTATTTGCAGATAATGGAGCGCACGTTGTGAAAATATATCCAGAGAACTTGGATTACGAAACAAAAGAATTTCCTTTTACGGTTTCAGTAGCATCAGGAACGCCAGCCCCGGCAGTAGCAGATATAAGAGCAGTAGCGTACGAAATAAATCCGGCCGCTAACAGACAGGTAACTGTATTAGCGTATTCGGATAGACAACTAGAAAGCAGAGTAGTAGGATTAGACGACGGAGTACATGGTTCAGGAGCATGGGTTGCAATGAGCGGTTCAACTGGCGGCAAATGGCAACAACCTATTCCTTTTCAGAATGTGCCAAACGGCAATTATAGTGTAGATTGCAGGGTACAAGGCACAGTAACGGTAGTAACAGTAGCTTTAAAAGTTGATTTCTAAATAAAAAATATCATGGCAGATAATAAAGACGAAATAAAAGAAGCTACGCCTTCAAAAGAAGAGGCTAAAGCTCAGAAAAAGAAAATATTAAAATGGACGCACGATATTACGGGCGGCAAGGTCTTGTTTGAAACACAAGGGTATGGAGAAAAGGAGAAAATCAAAGTTGAGATTAACGGAAAAGAAGAAGAGATTGAAAACTATGGCAATCTGGCTATTTACTCACGAGGTGCAAGTTTCAAGGAGTTTCCGGCAGTAAAATATTAAATTTACAATATAAACTTAAATAAAATATGTCTAGTACGCAAAACCTTATTTATGCTAACCTGCAAGGGGCAGGGGGGCTATCTACAGGACAAAACAGAACACTTAATACTTACGTAGCGATGGCTATCATTAACAAGGGTGTTTTGCCTGCGGATGGTGCTGCGTATGCGGGCGACGCTGGCGGCTCATTAGTTCCGGCAGGGTTCGTAAATGGACAGTGGATTGCAAAGATTTGTCAGGATTTAGCCATTTTTAATAAAGCCCGTTGGCTGCCAAACGGAAGTATTACAGGCTCACAGGCAGAAACAGTCAATGTAACAGAAGGGCAGATTTACGGACTTGACCCGGCAGACGCTACGACCGGAGAAACGATGGATATGTTTGATATTCTGTTTAAGAATTATTTTCAGAACAGACAAGGATTAAACGCTATCAGAAGCCGCCCTCGTGATTGGGATATTGTTCTATTCACAAACAACACAGCAGAAATATACAGACGTGACGGTAGTAGTACAGTAATTACAAAAATTACAGATACCGCTGACGGAACAAATACTACATCAAGAAAAGGAACAATCAGCTTCGCTACGAGAGGTGTAGATGGTCAGGTTGTGCCTTTGGAGGGTATCAATGCGGCAGACTTAGGAGAGGTAAGTAACGTTTTTTACACACTTGCTTCAGGTGCTGACGTAAACCTAACAGCAGGGACTTGCAACGGAGATTTTAACAGATGGGTAAGAGATACAACTGTAACCCTTTCTTCTTTACAAATGGTTCCGTCTTTCGCTTCTCCTTGTGCAACTTATAGTTTATACCGTGTATTAGCTAATGGCACTTTGATTCCTTCTACTGGTAGTACTTATGCAAGTATCAATACAGTGACAGGACTTATCACGTTTCCGGCTGCACACGTTTTAGGGGCAACAAAATACATTGCACAATTACAAAACGAAGTAGGGGTTCACGCTGAATACAAACTTGAAGTGCAAATAGCTTAACAATCTAAAAAACAAAGGGGGATAACACCCCCTTATATATAATGCTTGATTTTCAAAGAATACTTCCTTATTTAAAAGTAGATGAAAATGGAATCCCGATAGACAAGAAATTGCGACACGCCGGGTATGACAGAAGCATTGAAATTGCAAATGATATAAAGGACGTATTCAGCGAAAAGTTCCCTGAGTTTTTAAAAGTAAAGAGACCCAAAGAAAAGGCAGTTCATTTGAAATACCGGGAAATGATTTACTTGAATAAGGTAATGAAGTTCCGAACCAAAGCAATGTCTTTGATAACTACGATAAAGCAGAACGATGATTTTAACGTAACTTTTAAGGATGAGAACATTTTCAAGGACTACACGGAAACTGAAATGTTTGATAATCAAACCTTGCCAGAATGGTTCTTTTCTGAATGGGCAAAGTTTAGTATTGACGACCCGAACGCAGTTATCGCACCTGTCTTAAAGGATTTTGCAGAGAATGACCAGGAGTTTAACCAACCAACTTTAAAGATATTCTCATCTGTTGGTGTAATTCAACTAAACAAGGATATTTGCGTTTTAAGAGGTGACGAAAAGACATGGATTAACGTAAACGGTACACAAGAGAAAATAGGACGTAATCTTTATTTTTACGACAAAGATTCTTTTCTAATTTGTAGACAAACAGGTAAAAATGTAACAACCGAAAACGAAACCAATTATAATTGGCAGATAATTGGACAAAATTTAGTTGAATTTGAAAATGAAATATTAGAAGTTCAGCCATTTGCAACCAATACTACCAAGATTCCTGCACAGAGAATCGGACGTATATTAGGCGAGAAGATAGACGGAGAAGTGCAATTGTTTAATAGTGAGATTTCAGACGCACTGCCGTACCTTAAAACAATTGGTTTAAGGATTTCGGATACTGAAATTGAATACTTACAGCACATACATACGGTAGAATGGTTTGTAACAACAAAGCACGAATGTAAAGAACCTGGGTGTGTTAATGGGTACGTAACTAATCCGACATGGAGACCAGGCACAGACATACCGCCAAAACACAAATGCCCAAAATGTGACGACAAAGGATTTCCTATTAATGGACTTGAAATTATCGTGCATACGGTTTCAGATGATGGCGGCATAGATTCTAACAAGAGTGCCAGTATACCTAATCCACCCGGAGGTTTTATACCGAGAAACATTGAAACGGTTCGGGAACTGAGATTGGAAATTGCTAATAACGAAGCCAGCGCATACGGAACAATGGATTTGCTCTATATGTTTGAAACCCCACTAAACACAAGTGGAAAGTCTAAAGCCTATGACAGACAGGACAATTACATTCGTAGAGCAGATATTAGCGTACACACTAAGAAGCAGATAGATTTCGGATACAATAGTACAGCGTGTTTTATGCTTGGTACAATTGGAAATGTAGAAAGGTATTTGCCAGTAGTGAATGTGCCGACCGACAGTTTTGATTTAGCGACCCAAGAAGAAGCCTTAAAAGACCTTACAGAAGCGAGTGGAGTGGTTAGCGGTATTGTACAAAATGCTTTAGAAATACGATACATACAAAAACAATTTGGCAAAGATACAAGTCTATCTAAATTGCTAATTCTTCATAATCGAATTGACCCATACGACTCTATTAAAGGAGGTAATAGGGCGGAAGTTTTAGACCTGATGATGTTTAACAACATTAAATTGTATGGGATAGATAGTGAAAATTTAATGTTTTTGGTAAAGAAAAATACATTAGCGAAGCAAAAAGACAGCATTGTAAAGGATTTGATTAAATTATATCCTGACTTTTTAGATTTTAAAATTGAAAAGCAGGACGCATTAATTGAGACACAGTTAGAATTTTATCTTCCTGAAAAAATAAGTGAAGACGTTTATAAACCAATTAAGCAAGAGCCAATGGTAGACGTAGTAAAAGAAAACCAAGTGGCATTAAATTAAATATTATGGCAAAGAATAAAGAAGAAGAAGGCACACCAATTGGGTTATCTGAAAAAGAGTTTTTTGCAAGAAAAGACCTTTTGGAAAAGAAAGCACGCATCTATGTAGAAGTAGCGGAAGGCAGAGGAGAAGACGAAAAAGGTAAATCTATCGTGATGTACCCGGCTAAAGAAATCGAAGTACAGCCAGCTTATTGGAGTACTATTTTACGAGACAAAGAGACGGGCGAACCAATGAAAGAACAAAAGTTAGTTGGCTACAAGATTGAAGAGAACGGAGAAATGAAACATTATAAATTTAAAGAATAAATATGAAATTAGGCACAGTAATTAACGAGTTCGCAAAAAAGGCAGGACTTGATTTGACTAAAATCAAAGACCTAGTAGACGAGCTGAACGCATCTGACAAGCAAATTGACGATGACGTAGCAACACAACTACAACAAAGCCTTTTGACCGAATCGGAAGCAGAAAGCCGATTCATGAGCAAACACAAAAACGGTCTTTTGACTCAAGGAAAAAAGGAAGCATGGGACGATATAGACAGGAATCATGCGGAAATTATTTCTCTGTTAGACGCAGAAGACAAAACCAAATTCGATGCACTGAAGACTACAAAGGAAAAAGATAAATTTCTTTTCAACTTCTTTATCGAAAGAAAGATAACCGACAAGGATTCTTTAGCAATCAAAAAAGCGCACGACACCTTGTTGTCGAAGATTGACACGGATTACGTGCCTTTATCAAAACACAAAGAGCTAGAAGACAAGTATAAACCAAAGGCGGACAAAGCGTTTTTCAGCGAATTTGTAGTTGATGCCGTAACAAATAGTAAAATATCTGAGACTTTTAAATCAAATAAAAGATTCAGAACAAATTTAAAAACAGATTTTGATGAACTCCTGACAAAAAGGGGCTGGACTGTAAATACTGAAACCGGAGAGTATTTGGATAAGGAAGGCTTGCCTGTTTTGAAAGGAAGTGAAAAAATGAATAACAATGATATTCTTGACGAACTTATGGCAAGTGACGAAGAGTATCTCAAAAAGTCTAATGGTAAACCTGCAAGTGGGGAAATAACAGTTGATGTACCAAAGGTGAACGGAAGTAGCCTTTTGAATAATCCTAACTATAAAAACCTTGTGAGGCAGTAATGCTAATTGGCGCAATTTAATCTTTAAAAATTAAACCAACGACAATGGCAAATAATGTAAATTTAGGTGCAGCCCGGGGGCTGTATGCAGCAATTCTGCATGTAACAAATAACTATTACCGATTCACTAACGTAGGAACAACAGGCGCATTGCGTGACCCAGCAAGTAAGCAGATTCAGGACGCAACGAATCCTTTTTTGCTTCAGAATACGAGCGGAACGACGATTGGTTACGCAGCAGGAACAAGTAACGGAAAACTTACTTTAACGTGGACGCCAGCTTATGCAGGTGGTTATCGTACTTCACGTATCGGAGCAGGTGGGGCAGCAGATTCAAATGGTGTAAAAACTATTCAGGCGGCACAAAGTTTGGTTTTCAACTTCGACAAAGTAATTGAGTTTGAAGTAATTCAACCTTTGGCAACGGCAGATTTCTTTTTGGAGCCTTTGACTATCGAGTATTTGGATAAGTTAGAAAATCCAAAATACATGGTTGAGGCTTTGAACGATGGTAGATACACAGGAACTCGTGCGCAACTTGTAAGAGTGGGTAATGAAATAATGCGTCGTCTGGACAGAGACATGTTGATTCCGATGGATGATGATTTAATTGCGACTGTGGCAACTGGAGTAGGACGTAATGTAGCCTATCCTTGGGATAGCACCAATGGAACTTTAAATGCGCCAATCACGCAGATATATGCTTTCAAAGCGGACGGCACACCGGATGCTGATTTCTGGAACTACATTCAGAACAGTTCTCGTGATAACCGCTACGAAGGTAAAGCGATATTTGTTGGCGGTTCTAAAATGGCTCAGTACATGCAATTAAAAGGCATTGTAGGGCTTGCAGATACCGGGTATAAGTTAGATGCTCAAATTGAAAATCTTCCTGTACACTGGTATTATGATGCACGTATTGACACTATCTTGGGACAAGACGAGTTCTTGATGTGGGATTCTGGCGCAGCAGCTTTGCAAACATGGCTTAATCATAGCACTTACGGAACTGTAAGACAAAAACGCTATGCAAACATGGATTACGGCAATATGAATGTAACGGTAGGACAATATCGTGGTATCGGATTAGATGGGAATCTTGACAAAGACAATATCTCTTTAGATATGGACGTTCGTATTTTGGAAGGTAGAGATTCTGCCGATTATCCAACAAGCCGTGTAGTGCCTTCGATTAACTACGGTGTATTTATGCGCCCGGTTGGTTACTTCACTTCTGACAATACCGACCCTTTGTATTACATGACTGGTATTTTTAGAGGAAAACTTTTAACAAGGGCTTAATATTATGGGGTTACAGCAAATTCAAATAGACGGAAAGAACGGCGTTTACTTTGTTTTTGAAGAAAAGCAAAGATGGACAATCTACGAGGTACTCGGTCAAATGACTGGCTCTATTGATGAGTATACTTCTTTGCAAGATTTACAAGTAAATAATCAAACACGTTTAGTTGGATTTGCTGTAAAACCTAAAATTGGAGACAACCCTTATATTGGAGGATTTGAAGAAATAAAGCCAGTACAGCCAATAGCACCACAGCCTCCAGATGTGCCGGGCGATTCAGGGTTTATCCTCAATGTGCTGCCATGTGCAAGCGAAAAAGCAACCGTTTCAATACTTAACGAAGGCTTAACAAGAAAAAAGCCGGGTACGGTTGAATTTCAGCTACTTTTGTTTTCGCTGACCTACGTTAAAGAGTATTCAGACAAAGGGCTTTTGGCTAAGTGTGATTATGACTTGATAGGAGAAGACGGCAAGATGTATGTAAGTATGCGTCAAAAACAAGGTGCAATAGCAGGTGGAGACTGCCCAAATAACCACCCACGCTTTGAAGATAATGTGCCAGGATTAGGAAAGTATGATTGTAAGGTATTTTTACCTAAAATAGACTATACTCTTAGAATGTGGAATACAGGAGAAACACCTATAAAGCCTTGGTTACACCACCCGGGCAAACAAAGTTCAGATATTTATGTAGGAAGACTGGAAAAATACAATGAAGTAGAGGTGTTTATTTCTAAGAACGAATTTACAGGTGCTGACCACGAAAACACCATCAAGATTAACGGTAATTGTGTATATGATATGTAACTTTTGAAACTATAAGAGTATCTTTTGCTGTAAAATTTGTCAGATTTTACACATTTTAAAAACAGTTTTATGAAGTTCGTTTTCTTTTTGCTAATTACATTAAAAACGTATGCGTCTATTGAGATAGATACAACATTTAATCCACCGGGTGATACTACTTCACCAACTGCCAGTATGTACCTGTTAGAATTAGCAGGAAAAGCAAAGTTTAAAGATTCAGTAAGGTTTCAGTACTTAACAAGATTCTTAGATGTAGCACATTTTACCAACGCATTGATTGAGACATTAAGATTACCAATAGCGGACGGGATTTTACAAGTAAGTGAACAGAATGTTTTTTCAGGTGCGATAGCAGCTACGCAAATAGGTAGCGTATCAACCGGAAGGGTCACATTCGGAGATTCTACTCATAAACTAACAACAAGCGAGCTATTCCGCTACGAAGATTCAACCGGGACATTATTTGTACCTAATATAGTAATAGGTGAAGGAAGTTCTGAAGGGCTAAGGATAGGAGGAGGATTTGCTAAGATAAAAGGAAACTACACAGCAGATGATAAAATAGAAACAATTTTTGTTGATACAAGTGATGATAAGATAGAGATAGACTTGAAACCACCTAAAAGAGAGGGCAAGTCTATTTTTATTAAGAGAGTAAAAGGAAAACACAGTTTTATAGTAAATAAAGAGCATAAAGCAAAAGACGACATTAAATTAATATGGGACGGAAACACATGGATAAGACTATGAAATTACTAAAATATATATTATTACTTCTTCCTTTCTGGTCTTTTGCCCAAAGTGGAACTACCCATACAGGTAAAGTAAATATTAACAATGGCACTACTACTCCTACTGAAAGATTGTACGTGAATGGTACTTCTCGTTTTATTGGGGCTATTCAAATGAACGCTTACACAAATGGGGTATTAACAGTGAATGGCAGTGGTGTAGTTGGTGTTTCGGCAGGTGGTAGTGTTCCGGCAGCAGGAGCAAGTGGAACCGTTTTGACTTCAAATGGAAGTACTTATTCATGGAATTTGCTTACTAATACTAACATTGCCGCAGGAGCAGCTATTACGCAATCTAAAATTGCGAACCTATCGGACTCTTTAAATGCAAGATTAAGGCTATCTGGCGGAACTATGACAGGGAATCTTACGCTTAGGTATAGCGTTCGGGTAGGTGGTACAAGCCTTTTTGGGTATAATACATTTTTAGGCAAAAATGCACTTATAGCGTACACCTCCGGTAGTAACAATACAGCAATAGGTGATGCAGCTTTGTCCGTTCTTACGACTGCTAATTATAACACAGCCGTTGGAGTTAGTGCGCTTAAAAATACTAATGCAACCTCTAACACAGCAGTTGGCGCAAGTGCATTAGAATCTAACACTTCAGGAGGGTATAATGTTGCAATGGGTATGAATAGCCTAATATCTACAACTACTGGACAAGGTAATGTAGCAACAGGATGGAATGCTTTAGGCAGCAATGTAAGCGGTTCGGTTAATACGGCTGTCGGGTATGGGGCAGGAAGATATAACTTAGGGAGTAATAATACTTACTTAGGTAGTTTTTCTGGATTAGGCTTTGAAAATCGCTCAGGAAGGATTTGGATAAGCGATGGACAGTCTAACGTTAGAATCATGTCAGATAGTCTTGGAAACGTAGGAGTGGGAACGAATAGCCCGACTGTTAGATTACAAGTGGCTGGTGATTTTACCGTAAGTGGCGCAATCAACACGACACTAAGTAATGGATATGGAAAAATAACTTCTGGAGTATTAGGTTCGGTGTCTTCTATTCCGGTTTCCGACATAACTGGTACGCTGCCAGTAAATAAAGGTGGTACAGGAGCGGTAACGCTAACTGGATACTTAAGAGGAAATGGAACGGGTGCATTTAGTGCAGTAAACTCGATTGATTATTCAGACGTAACATTCCCGGCAACACAAATACCATTCGGAAGTGCTGGGGGGTTTCTTGCTAATAGCGCCGCCTTCACTTTTGATAGCGGACTAATGAGTGTAGGGGCTGTTAATGCATCATCTTACGTTACTGTTGGAGGAGGGATTAGAACAGGGGCTTTAAGTTATATAAGAGGACAGGCAAACCTTTATGGTGGAACAATTTATGCTGACAGTACGGGCGCAGGGTATAATCATAGGTATAGAACAAGAATTATAAATGTTGGAGGCGTGGGTACCTACTCAATTGACTATTCATTAAATGGAGGTATTTTTACTTCTGGAATTTTCAATATAAGAGGTTCTAACGTTGGTATTGGAACGGATAATCCCTCAACAAAGCTACAAGTAGTTGGTGATGTAAATATATCCACTACCCTAGTTGTGGGTGGGAGGTCTACACTAAACGGCATAGATATTTGGAGAAACGGAGCGTCTACAAACAATAATAACATTGCCATTGGGGCAAATACATTTACGGCACTTACTACTGGTTTAAGAAATGTTGCTTTGGGCGATTCTTCGTTGAGATTAAATACCACAGGCGCACAAAACACAGCAATTGGGTACCGGGCAATGGAAAATAATACAACCGGAGGATTTAATGTAGCGATTGGCGGAAATTCCGGGAGAAGTGCCAATGACGGACTATCTAATAACACCTATATTAATTTTAACGGAGCAGGCGTAACAACGGGGAATAATGTATTCATAGGGGATGGTAGTGCTGTAAGGATACGAGCCAATTCTACCGGAGACGTAGGTATTAATACAGGTACAAATACGCTTTTAGCTACTGGGGGAGGTCTTGATATTGCAAGTGGATTACTAGCTGAAGTAGGTGGAGCAAATACAAACTCATCATCAGGACTTAGAACAGATGCAACGAGTAAGGTATTCAGAAAAGGAGCAGTACACTATACAAATGCAGAAGAGCCAGTGGGAATAGTGATGGTTTCAAGCACAGCAACAAGCGGCATACTAAACTGGGGCGGAGGTTCTACTGCAATGAACGCACCAACACAACAAAGATTCTATACAGCTGCTAATAATACAACTGTAACAGGAACAGAAAGAATGCGTATTGATAGCTTAGGGCAAGTAGGTTTACCTACAACTGTTATGGGTAGGACTATTTCAGTAAACAAGTTAATAACTGGCGCAACAGTATCTTATGGAATTAGCAATGCCGGGGTGACGCAATCAGATGTTACTTCTGCTTCTATTTATTATGCAACAAACGCAAGCACGGCAGCAGCTTCTTATACCGTACCTAGCTTATATCACTATTACGCTATACAGGGAACAGTAGGGGCAGGAAGTACGGTAACAAATCAATACGGTTTTTATGTTGATGCCGGAGCAACAGGAGCGACTAATAACTACGGATTACGCTCAGATTTAGCAGCTTCAACAGGTCGTTGGAACGTTTTCACTGGAACTGCTCAGAGTTATTTTGGTGGAAAAATTGGAGTCGGAAGCGGAAAAACAGTTCCAGTATATGATGTTGATGTGAACGGGGTTGTTGGTGCCAATAGATTTGTAAGTCAGGGGTCTGCACCTACCATTTCTGCGGGCGCTGGCGCAGGAACAATACCTGCTATTGCACTAGCAGCAGGAAGTACAGACAATTGGTTTCAAGTGCAATTGGTAACCGGAACATCTCCATCGGTCAGTTCTGTAGTGGCTACTATTACCTTTAGTGGTGGCGCTTATTCTACCGCTTCATTTGGAGGATGTAGTCCTGTAAATTCGGCAGCCGCTACGCTGAGTGGCGCAAATCAGGTGTTTTTCACGAATACGACGACAACTTTAGTTATAAATTCAAACACTACCGCTTTGGCATCCGGCACAGACTATCGTTGGAATTGCTGGGCAGGGGGTAAATAAAACAAACACATGAAAACCATTTTACTTTTGCTCGTGAGTACCTGTATTTTTGCACAAACACCAATATCAGGTATTGATTACACATTAACCAGAACAGTTGACAATACAGTTAATAACTATTTCAACGTAGGGACTATTAAGACAACAGGAATGAGCGTAGAGGTAATAATTTCCTGCAATTCTGCTACCTGGCCTTCGAGTAAAAGATATAACTTCCAATTAGGCGGAAACCCCTATACTGGCTGGATGAAAGTACCAAGTTCTAATAATTCTATTGTGACTGACTGGGATTTACAGATTTATATGTACGGTGATTCGACCCAGCTAAGAGTAAAGAATGTTGCATCTCATGGCGGAACGGTACCTGTTAATATAACGATTTCGGCAAATGGAAATACAGATGCCAAATTCTATCCGAATGCCGGAACTGGTAGTGATGCAAGCAATTTGTATACTTATATTTCGTTTAATCCTGAGATAATAAGCAGTTCTTTAGGATTTAAGCCGTACTCTAATACAGCGACTACTACAAGTGGGGTAGCTACTTTTTATTTGACAAGCGACAAAACGGCGGGTGGAACGGCTTTGTATGGCACAAATGTTTATCCTAATATTGTGGTGAATGATGCGGCGGCAAATTATACTTACGGGTGGTCATTAAGCGGAGATAAAAAGACGTTAACAGTGACGACGAAGGTAAGTTCACAAAATGTAGTGGCATTGGTAGGGCTTACACTAATAGGAGTTCCGGCTAATGTGCCTAATGGAACTACTGTTTATTTAACTTGTTTTGGATTATGATAATCAAGCAAAACTTTTTTGATATTGTACGAAAGGAATTAGGCAAACTCAATCAAAGTCAGGTTGATGGTTTTGATTTTATATTAGATTCGTTGACTAGTCAGGACGAGATTAAAGACTTAAGGCAGTTTGCTTATATCTTAGCTACTATCTGGCATGAGACAGCCAGAACTATGCAGCCTATTGAAGAGTGGGGTAAAGGTAAAGGACACGATTACGGCAAACCTGACCCCGTGACTAAACAGGTTTATTACGGCCGTGGATATGTACAAATAACTTGGAAAGACAATTACCAGAAGTTTGCTAACATCTTAAATATCAACTTAGTAGGTAAGCCGGAACTGGCACTACAAAAAGAAGTAGCTATTAAAATATGTTTGATAGGCATGAAAGAAGGACTATTTAGGGCTAGCCATAAACTTGATATTTATTTCAACGAAACTAACGAGGATTGGATAAATGCCAGACTAATCATAAATGGGAAAAAGAAAGGCGAAACGCTACCCGACAAAGCAAAAGAAATAGCAGAATACGCAAAGATATTTTATAAGGCGTTGATATAAACACAAAATCCGCTTAGTAGCGGACTTGTGGGTTAACCCAAAAACTAAAACTGATATTTCCCTATCGAATCCAAACCACCTTTAATCCAACTGAGAAGTGGGGTTTAAAAGGTGAAAACAAATATAAACAAAAAATCTTATGCTCAAAATACTTTCGTTCTTTTCTTTGGAAAGAATACTTTCAATAGTTTCGCTGATTGGTATATTCTATCTAACACGTGATGTAGTAAGCTGCCAGAAGAACAAAGTAATAAGTAAACTCGATAAAGAGATAATCAAAAAAGATGAAATTATAGTATCAAAAGATTTAGTTATCACTCAACTACAAAAAGACACCTCAGAATACCGTCAGAACTTCGCTATATCAAGTATTCAGATAGACTCTTTACAATCTATGGTTCAATACTTTTCAAAGCGTGATAGAGCCTTAAAACGTGATTTATTAGAATCACAAGAATCAATGAAACACGCAATAGATGAAGGGATAGTAATTTGTGATACTTTATTCGTAAAGCCCGTTAATTTATTCAAAAAAGGAGCTTATAAGCGCATTCCTAAATCAGAGATAAGAGAGATTAGGGATTAGGCTTTTTGATATAATAATATGTTCCAGCAAATCTTGAATGTGCGTATCCCTTTACTTCGTCTTTTTCGTCTACCATATATTTATAGCTATTATCTATAACAATATCGCCTTTTACTGTGTTTAAATTATTCTCTGTTTGAAACTTGCAAGCCTCTTGATAAGTTACTTGAACAAATTCTTCTTTGTTTATTTTGTAATTTTTCATACTTCAATACTGTTTATTGTTTCATTGATTTCTTTTTCTTGCTCATTCTCTATTTAATCGTTTAACGACTATAAATATATTTCCTATTAATGCAGCCGTCAATATCATAATAGCTGCCACATCTGAAATAGTAAATTTATCATCCATTAATGACGCTCCAAGTGCTAAACTAACTATAATACAAGCAATGAAATTTATCATCTTTCTATTGTTTAAACTGTTATTAATTCTTTTCTAACTTTAGCAACTCTACGCCTGGATACCTTAAACGTTTCACCTGTAAGTGATTTAACTTTTCCGCTTTTGTCATTACCTTCATAATGCTGAACGAATATAGGATTAACCGCAACGATTTTATCTATTCGGATGAAACTATTTTCTATTAGCTTTAATATCTTAGTTAGTGTAAATGAGCTTAGAAAATAAGTTCCATCTTCAAAATATATCCGGCAATAGTTTATCTCTGACTTAAGATGTGTTATTTGGCTTGTGTCTAATAGCCGTCTGGATATTTTTACTGTCATTTAATCTTTATATTTTATGTTTCTCATACGCATTGTTATTCTTTTTAGTTCATCTGCGCACAACCATAGATAATCAGACCTACTAGGTGTTTTTCTAATTCTGCCAGAGTCTTTAGGCTCTTTATCTTTCAATTCCTCTATTATCTTACTAGCCTGTTCTGTCAGGTCTTTAGCTTTTTGTAGTTGAGAGTTCATAGTTCTGAAAATTCTTTTTGTAGCGTAATAATTTCTTGCTTTATTCGACTAATAACTGAATCAATTAGCACGGATATTTCAGGAGTCTGTTTAGTGTATAAACTTTGCAACTTTGTTTCTGAGTGAAAAGGGAATCCACCGTCTGTACTTTCTTCATGAACTTCCTGAGAGAAAAAGTCAATTCTAGTACAGCCTTTGCAATACATAAAACTATTGATTTCATTTTGCTTTTTCTTAATTTCTGCCTGAATTTCGTTAGCTCGTTTTCTTACTTCTTCTGTCATTGTCTTTTCAGTTTTAATATCCTGCTTGCCTCAGCAGGAGTGAAGTTATTAGTAATTATAAATTTAATTTTCTGTCTTTCAGTATCAACAGGTATTCGTTCTTTGAGTAGGCGTGATTCTCTCATTTGACTACAGGTATTTCCATGTAGTGGATTATGTTGTGAAATATAAAGGTAGGCAATTCGCAAAATATACCTCCTCTTATAGATGGTTTTAAAGTTCCAACCATAGCTATTCCTTTAGAATCAAAGGCTATAACTTTTTCATTTGGCAAATTATCCTTATCCACCGTAATAATAATAGCATTTACTATTTCAGCGGCCAAATCGTCAAACCCCGTATCCGTTCCTAGCATACAGTTGTTTCTTAAAACTTCAATTATTTTCTGTTTCATAGGTAATCAGGTTTAAGTATTCATTAGTTTGTCGAACTCGGTTAGCCATTCGATTGTAAAATTCTCTTTTAAACACACTCCATACTCTATAAACCCGTATTCGTCAGAAGTATAAGTAAAAAAATCAAAAGTTCCATTTTTATAGAATCTAATAATTGCCGAAAATGTAGAATATTGTTTTACAAAGTTTGGAGACTCAAACCCCAACTCTTCCAATGCTTTCTTTATCTGTTCCATGCTATTTTTCTATTTTACGCCAATGCGAAGGTTTAGAATTTTTAAAGGTAATTTTATTGTCTTTTGTCTGAGTTACAGAAAATGAACCTGTTTCATTTATCCACCCGGTGGTTTTCCATTCAGGAACTACGCTTAATGTGCTAATCCTCATAAACTCTACTCTGGTTTTAGGAGGTGGTTTTTGCTTTTCTATTTCAATCCAATCTTTCATTTCTCTTTTAGGTTATCGTTAATAATTGGCTTAGCTAGGTTACGACCCAAAAGATTTTGGAAATCGAAATGGTGTTTAGCCAGTATTTGAACTTGCCAGTAGTGCAAATCTTTATAGCTCGAGTGTTTCATTGAATCGAGATACATAGTCCAATTTGCGATATTAGTATCAGCGTGCAAGTTCATTAGATGTTTTGCCATTTCTTTATAGGCTTCTGATTCAATAGTAAACTCCGACATTGGGCGAAGAAGTGGGGTGAAGTCTTTTAGGGGTTGCCAATAGTCTGGTCTAGTAAATTCTGTAATTATAAAGGTTTCACTCCTTTGATAGTTACAATCTTTTAGCAGACACTTGCCGCCATTTAGTCCCAATAATTCATGCACTTTTTCACTTTCATCTTCAATGCCCTTCAACCCATAAGGGAGATACGGGGACAGCATTTCAATACTTAATTTTTCCATAGTTTAGTTATTTATAAAATTAGCCGCCTTTCGGCATGGTGCTACAACATTTACCACTCTTATTATGTTTGTTGCCACAAGTCTAGGTGCCCTAGATTGCGAATAAGCATGACTAATTTTAATGAGGGTTAATATTCCTTACATACCAATCATATTTGAATCGAAGAGTACAGGGTCGTTAAGCCCTAAAACACAATATCCCTTTTCGATGCCAAAAGACCCCCCGTTTAGTTTATACGTAATTTCGGCTCGTATGTATCTGCCGGAAAAACTGTCTTTAATGTGGTCGTATTCTTTCAAGTCTAACATATCGCCCACCTCAAAGTTTCTATCGTCTTCTCTGACTTCAAAGGTTTTATGTCCTTCCCATAGTGCCTTAAAATATTCTTCCCAAGTTTTCAATTCGTGTATCATCTTGTTATCTGTTTATAATTGAATGATTGGTTAAATTCCTTTTTTAAATATTTGAGTTAATGCTTTGGCAAGTTCTTTTTTAGCCTTAGCTTCTGATTCAACATTAAAGTGTATACCATGAATAATAAACTCTTTTTTAACTTTCTTTGGTCTATCTACTTTTACGGGTAAGTTTTCTATATTAGGAACTAGGTCAGAAACGCTTAACCCTAATACACTTGATATTTTCACCAAGTTAGATACTGGTATATCACGGGTTCCCTCTTCATAGTTAAATATAGCACCCTTAGATAGCCCTATCTTATCAGCCAACTCTTGCATTGTCATTCTTAATTCAATTCTTTTATTTGAAATAAGAATACCTATTTGTCTACATACCGGGTCACAATCTTTAGTTTTCATATTTAAAAAGGTTTAAAGACGTTTTTATGATTAAATCTTTTCGCAAACATTAATTGCTCTTACTTCTTCTTCCAAGTACACCTTACAGTCTTTTAGCGTATTCACAAATCCGAAGTGCTTCATAATTTCTTCTACTGCTAATGGAGCAGGATAGTTTTTGGTACACGAAACCGATAAATGCCTTACGTTTCCTTGTGGGTATTCATCAATAGAAAATACGGCTCTGAAATTCATAGGAATCATTACTATGTGATTTTCATCGTCTCCTATTGGTAACCTATCCTTTAGGGAAACATCAAGCATGTCATCCATTGATTGAGGGTGTTTTTCTGCCCATGCAACGACTTCTTTTATTCGTTCGATAGTATCGTTATCTATTACTAATACACTCATTGTTTATGTCCGTCTAAAAATGCACCGCCTAATTCTAAAAATGTTAACCTTAATTGACTCCAGTAAATTGAAGACCCTTTGTATTTCTCGCACTCAAGTATTGCGTCTAACCATGTCCAACGATAGCCTTTAATATCAAGACCATCTTTTGCTTGCTCCTCTGTCATTGTGTATCTTTGATAATGGTAAATAAATCATTCTTATCTGTACTCAAAAGACTTGGCGTTAAAGGTTTATTGAATGACAATAACGACACCCAAACTTTTCCAGTAAATAAGACTCTCAATCTTTCTTTCCATGAAAGACCCCAACAGGTAATTACTTCACCGCTTGGCGTATCTAATCTCAATGCGGGGAGTGGCTGGTATTCGGGTTGGTCTTTTGCGAATACTACATTTTGCTCTTTAAATTCGATTGGTTTCATTAGAATGTCGATTTATGAGGGTGAGCAACGGTTGGAAATCCCCTTTCAAGTTCTGCAATAATATATCTTAGATGTTCAGCAGAGTCTCTGAATTTTTCTTGATGGCACATGTGAATATTCGCTATTAAAGCCTGAGTTAAAACTCCTGTAATAACATGCGCACCATCTTTTGTTGGTAAGCCTTCTTTATCTAAGTACTTGTTAACATCGAGATTCTTTGACGGGTCAAGATTGTAGCTTAAACCTACGTGCTTAGAGGTTTTATCGCCTTTGTTGTGTTCTAATTCAAGAACGGCTCTCACTTCAAATGAAAAGTTCATAGTTTTTTATTTTTAATGTCTTCTAATGCACAATCAATAATTACGTGAGTACCCGTGCCTAATAGGGTAAAACCTACGGCAAGCCTTTCTGCTAAAGCATCCTCTGTACTTTCTCTTTCCACTATACCCCAATGCTTGCCTTTAGCTTTGAAAATGATTCTTACATCTTCTATGTCGTCTATTTCAAAAGGTTGTGTCATGATTTCCTTTCATTTAAGCACTCTTCAACCACGCTAGAAACTGCCAATGTCATTTTAGCTTTAAATGAAGCATCTTGTTTTAGCTCATTTACAACTTTGTCGAATAAGCTATCGCTACTTGAAAGCATTGAACGAGATACTTTGTGAGAAAAGGCATTAATAACAGATTGTTTAAAATCATCGGTATTGATTACCTTCGTAAAGCTGTCAGAAATAATTTGCCTTAACGATGTAGTGTTTTCGTCAACTACTGAAATTATTAACTTATTTAGCGGGCTTTGATAGCCAGTAAGTACAGTTTTCATGGCTTCTGCTATGGATTGTTGCGCTGTAATTAGAATATCTTTTTCGAGATAAACAGGGTTATGCTTTTTTTGAATACCTTCATTCAGTTCTTTTACTGATTTGTCAGTAAACCTTTCTAGGTTTTGGTTTTTGTCTTGTAGGTCACGAACTGTTTTCTTTAGTTCGTCGAACTCGTGCTGTTCTTGTTTTGTCATTGATGTAAAATAAAAAATTCCTTGATTGGGGCTTGGACTTAGCAGGGGTGGATTAGACCCGTCCAAACTTTCCTATCAAGGAATTTCTCTAATATCTTTAAATCCGTTCGGCTGCTAAACCGTTGAACAAATATAGTAGTCATATTTTGAATTTCCAAGAATTATTTTAACTTTGTATCATGGCACGAAGAGTTGAAATATCAGAACATCTATATGTTTCACCTAGAATTTACTTTTGGTTGAAAATAGCTTGGGCTATGGCTGGAGGTATGACAGGAGTAACATTTAGTGATATGTTCCCTAAATGGGTAATGGCTGTTATGTTTCTGATTAACTTAGGCTTTGCAGAGGTATTCAGACAAAAGGCCAAGAACGATGCACCACCAAACAGCACTTCAATTAAACAGACAGAAGTAAAACCCAATAGTACAACAGAAACACAGATTACAACAACACCGTGAGAAATTCATTTATTAAAGACTTATTTTTGAGTTTAATGGAAGATGTGGCGGCATTCATTGCTGATTTTAAAATGAATGCTTTATACATTCTATTAGGTTACATAATAGATAAGTACATTATAGGAGTTAAAAAAGCTATTCAATTCTGGTTATTTGATGAATTTACCTTTGCTACTTTCTTTATAATTATGTTGGTTTGCGATTTTCTTGCATACGTTAACAAATTAAGGACTTCAAATAAAGGAATGAGAATAAGTTTTGCGGTATCCGGTGTTAATAGATTCTTTGACAATGTAGTAAAATATGGAATAGCACTTATAGCAATTCATGGACTTTCTAAGTATAGCGTAAACGGTGTAACTAATACGTGGTTTGCAGATGCTCCCAACTGGTTTTTCGCATTTTGTATGCTAAGGGTAGCTACGAATATATTCAGGAACTTAGGGTTTGACGTTTCATTAATAATTGACAAGATAAGCGAGAAGTTTAAGGATTTTAAAGTAAAGGATACCGACGATACAAATCAGTAACAATTTAATCGTACATATATGGCAAACAAAAAGCAAAGAATACTTGAAAAGATTGAAAAAATAGAGCACAATAATAGAGAAAATGACCAACTGTTAGAAGAGATTAAATCTTTATTATTGGTTGGAGGTGACTCACAATCGCTCGATGACGGAGAAGGTGGCGCACCTCATCCGCCAACGCCTCCGCCGCCACCTCCACCGCCAGGAACAACAACATGAAGTACTACGTAGTTTTGGCGTTAGCTTTTGTGATATACATGGCTAACGCCTTATTTTTGGCATTCTTTTACTATGATTTTGAATGGTTAAGGTCTTTTACTTGGCTTATAGACCATCTTTGGCAAGTGATTTTACCTTTGTATATTGGTTTAAGTAGTGGGTATAAAAAAGTAAAGACAATTGCTTACTACTGGACTATATTTGCTTTATTCCGGTTTCTTTATACTACGCTTACTTACAGTTTAAAATTGCCTCTAATATCTGAAAGGTATTCTTACTTATTTATCCATTGGATTTTTATTTTTACCTTGATTTTTCTGGTTATTAAGAATCTTAGAGAACCAAAATCATAGGTATTTTTACGTGTTTTATTGTACGTTACTAGGAAATAACAAATTAAGTTAATACTTTCGGTTTTTAACTTATGCTGTTGTGGGGAGAGTTGCCTTGAATGTAATTTTTTTGAATGTTTTAAAATGGTTAGAGCAAACTCTATTTGTTTTTCTAGTCACTTTTTACGACTTCTTACAGGCGCAATTAGCTTTAAGCATATCAGAGAAGAAAGAACTAATATTGTTCGCCTGCGGGCTTGTTTGGGGGCTATTTCGGATAGGTAGAGAGTGGGTGAAGTTAGACCAACAGAGAATTGAAAGGGATATTAAGAAAGAGGAATTAAAAAAGTTGAAAGAAGAAGTGTAGATAGTATTTCATAGTTTTAGATTAGGGTTGAAATTAGGTAAGTTTCGAAAGCATTAGATGTTATTCTAATGCTTTTTTTGTTATAGCCCGCCATAAGCCCATTGCCCTGATTCTTCATCTTGTCTAAAGCCTATTTCTTCCAATTCCCATTCTAACTCTTTTGACATTGACCAATCGATGTCACCAATAAGTAGACATTCATATTCAAACTTAATATTTTCATCTCCACCTTTGGGTTTTATGGATTCAATAATTTCTAATGCTCTAATTAAATTTTTTGCCTTCATTTTTCTAATTGTTTATTTGTGAAATTATTTATTAGACTTCATTAGGTTATTTATTCGATGCTTCCACTCTTTGCGCTTAAGTTTATCAGACTTCCAATTACGAAAAGGTAAGATTGTTTCCATAACAACCGGAGTTAGTTCCACATTTATAATTTTGCTATGCGAAGAAACATACATAGTTAAAAGTGTTGAAAGACTAATTTCCAAACCGCTAAGTCCGTAAGATTGTGTTTCTTTCCACTTTCTATAAATCTCGACACTTTTATCGACACTTATACCAGCCCGTGCAAACTGCAATGCCTCTTCTTCAGTGCATCCTGTAATATGCATTAAGTCACAAGCTGGATTTTTTATTTCTGGTGGTAACTGATGAAAGTCTGTCATTTTTCTAATATTGTTTTGAGTGTTAATAATCTGTTCAGATAAGCCTCCCCATTCTTAGGCTTCAAACTCTTTGCAAATGCAATGTGAGATGCAACAAACCGTTTTACATTCAATATATTTTCACTTTTTGAAAGTTGAATTGAATCAGGGAGGGTTGTTGAGTTGAAGAAGGTTTCGAGTTCATTTATCACGGTAGCTGAGTAAAATATTGGAACCTATAACCAATGTGGCTGAAATTAGTATTGTGCCTAATACGTACCAATCAGGGAAAATATAAGACAATAATAAAGTCCATAGTGCAATGGCTGATGCGTAATTTGCTACTCTTGACAAAGGTATATTTTTCACCTGAGTTTATATTTAAGTGTTATCTATCTAAAATTTTCAATATTGCGTAAAGGTCTTCTTTCGAATCTACAATCGGGAATTTTATCACAGGCATTTCATCGGTAGGCAATTGGCTGAAATGTAAAAAGTATACCAGACGCCCGCCAAAACATTCCTCTAGTATAAATATAGCTTCAAAACTTTGTCTTTGATAGTATTCATATCCCTCGTAAATACGGCAATCATAATCTGGGTGTCTTTCTTTCATATACTCCCTAACCCATCCTTCGGCTTGCTCTTTTGATGCATACATGGTTATATTGCTTTATTTGTTAATTGGAGTTTTTAGGGTGAAAATAATGTATGTCGTCCGTCCATTCGTACGGAATTTTTATTTCATTTAAACAATTTTGTCCCCTATTCAATATTTCTCCCTTTTCCTTATCGCTGTAATCGATAATCTTATTTTTATCAACTCCGCCAAGCGAAGAGTAGCAGTTGTAAAAATAAATCCCTAAACTTTCACATTTTTTATACGCTTTCCTTAGTTCTTCAAAAGCCATTTTCTGCTTTGGAGTTAAACAAAATAATTCATCTTGTTCTGTCAATTCTTCTTTTTTAAGATTGTCAAATTTTTTCTGCGCAAAATATTCTTTCTCCATATTAATATAAAATAAAAAAGCCTTTACAAAATAAAGGCGACTACTCCCTTACTCATAAAGGCTGTGGTATGTTAATACCAAAATCTTTTCTTACAGGTAGTCGTTTCTGTAAGTATTGAACACAAATATACTAAAAAACTACTTAACTTTCAATAAATAATTTTGAATAGTTAAAATCGGACGATTTAAGCTAAAAGCAATTATCTTAGGTGTGAAGTTCAACTGCTTATAGTATTCTATCATTCGTTTTTCGTCCGTGTTCAGATGGTGTGCTTTGCTTTCGATTATCATGGGGTTAGGAGGGATTGTAGATCTTTGATGAATTTTTCATGTTTAAAAATTTCCAAATTTAACTTATTCCTAGTATCGCTACCCATAATATACGTATCCCGTTCATTCACTAGATTGTCCTTCTCTTTTTGATACCTCTCAATCAGTTTTTGTATTTTCTCTTTCATCTTATTTTTTTGTTTAATTAGGATAGTAGTGCTATCCAGAAGTGTTTTATTGAGTAATCTAATCTTGAAATGTTTACCCATTCATCAAAGTACAGTAGTTGAATTACTTTATCTACGACTAGAAAACGTAGTCTGTTTTTCACTCTCTTGTCGGCACTTAATGAAATGTTGACAAAGAAAAAATCAATGCCCCCTTTATTGCTATGCTCAATCTCGTAAGAACTAGTTACAAATTCCCCTAACTCTTCATCAAGAAGCTGTTTTAATCTATCATAGTGTTTCATTGTATTAAATCTTTAAATTTTGAATAACTTTTCTTGTTTAATAATTGGGTTATTACGGCTTAAATATTGAATCCATGCCCATTTTAATTTTACAATCACCTTTATAGCCTTTTTGAAAATGAAAGTTTCCTACACTAAAACCAAATGGAAAATCTATCAACTGACCACTTCCATAGATAATCATACTTTTAATGCCCCCGTATTTATTTATCAGATTCATGATAATCTGTCTTTGAAAAATTTTATTGGTTGGTACAAGATAGCTGACATTGTCAGCTATCTCAAAACCTTTTCTAAGGAACTCTTCAAAAATAGAGTAAGGAGGATTTCCAATAACCCAGTCAATCTTTTTATTGTAATCGAAAAAATCTTTGCCTTCTCTTATTTCACAATAATCAGACCCATCAGGTAGGTAATCGTAAAAGGCTCCGTCTCCCTTACATGGGTCTAAACAAGTGCCTGTGGGATTTAAAAAACTAATTATGTGTTTACTAACTGCGATTGGAGTAAAAACTATATCTGCAGGAAGAACTGGTTTATCAAATGCTTCTAGTTGTACGTTCATTTTTGACCTTCTATTAATTCAAATCGTTGATTAAATTCTTCTTCCGTTTTAAAAGAAGCATGAAAAGGTTCTTGTTGTGTCCTTTTTACTGAACTGTCAGGTTGCGATTCTATTCTTCCTAACTCTGTGAAAATCTGGTACCCGTTGCCAATCGCAAACTTATGAATTTGGCATTGTAGAATTAACCCAGCCTTCAGATTAAACTTAGGCTCATCTTGCAACAGTCTGACTGTTGCAAACTCATTTGATTGTGTTGTTTTCATATTATTTATTTTGTTTTCTGATTCCGGTAAGGTTAATTATTTGGCACAAGTAAAACTTCAATTGGTTGTATTAATTCTATGTCTCCATAATCAACAATAAAACCAAACTTAGTTCTTCCATTTGATAGCATCCCCCTGTGATGTGCCGCTCCTTTTACTACTTTCCCTTTGTAGTATTGACCATTGCCGTTTTTATAAACCACCACATCTCCTATTTTTATCGACTTTGGTGTTTGATACTCTTTGGGGTTAATTTTTATCCAAGCCATTTTCTTTAATTATTGAAATGATTATAAAGAGTTAATATTTTGTTTTGAATGTGCTTTACCGTTTCGGTGGTGAATGGTACGGTTTCTGATTTGATTACCTGGTTGTTTTCGTACAGTTCTATTTTTACATCTGTCTTACCTGTCAATGTAGACTTAACGTCATATTTTGAACGGATTAGCCATGTTAGAGCTTTGTTGTAATCATTCATTTTTAACTAATGTTTTCATGCCGTGCTTTTCTAATTCGTTGATTCTGAATTTCTGAATTTCTGATAGACAACCTTTTTCAGACTTTACCTCTACAAAAAACGCTTCACCATTTTTACAAACCAATAAATCCGGAATACCATTTTTGTTTGATTTTATAATTTTCAACACAAAATATCCTTCTGCTTCATACTGCTTGATAATCTTTGACTGTATTTTGCTTTCTAACATAATTATTGAAATGTGAAAGTGTAAAATCCTGTTTGTTCAATACTTTCTGATAAATCTCATGCTCAATACCATGTTCAGAGAATACCCAATAGATTTGATTTCTTAACCTTTCCTTTGTCGTCATTCTATCCCTGGACTGCCAAAACGAAACTGCGCTGAAGTCGATATTTAGGTATACGATATATTTAGCGGCACTTAGATTTATCCCCTCTCTCCCAGATACAATTTGCAAGGCAATATTTTTGGTAGTTGAATTAAATTCCTCTAAGGATTCGCAAATATTGTTGCCAAACACCTGCTTAAGCATTTGTAATTCAGCTTTGAATTTATAGAATATTGCTATCTTTTCATGCTTGAATCGTTCTTTAATTAAATCAGCTTTAGAGGTATCTATTACCTGGAAATTACCTGATTCAAAAATTACGGTACCGGAGCATAATTGGTGAATTTTGTTCATTAATTTCACTGCCGTATCCGCTAATATTGTTTCTTTTTTGCCTTCTATAACACGATGTGTTTTTAGTCTTTCGCATAGGTCAATCGTTAGTTCTGACATTTGACAGGTAAGAACTTCCTGCTCAATAACAGACGTAAACCCGGCTTCTTGTTGGGTGAATCTGATAAAATATCTATCGGTGAATTTAATTATTTCTTCTTGCTTTGCTTCTGAATAATCATTAATCGGAGCATACCCAAAGTTTAATACCTTTACATTCACAAACACTTTAGCCCATTTATAAAAATTTACATAATCACGAAACGGGCTTACATTACTTATCCACATTTGGTGATAAATTTGTGAATAACTTTCAGGGGTTGGTGTGCCTGACAAAAGTATCATAGGTAATTTTGAGTACCGTTCTTTGATAAGTTTGGCGGCAAGGCATGGTTTAGGAAATGCTGAAAGTCTATGCGCTTCATCTATAATCACTAAATCAAACTCCAATGTAATCAGGTGTAATGATTCGTAATTAATTACTGTCAAATCAAACTGATAATTCATTGCGTCATAGTCTTTCTGAATGCTTGAAATAGCTTTCTTCTTAGTTATGAATAAAACCCTTTTAGCCTTGTAAATATTAGCGGTTTCTAAAGCCATCAATGTCTTGCCAACACGGACTTCGCACGCCAAATAAACTATTTTAAAGTTTATCAATTTCACAGACGCTTCATTAGCTATTTTTATTTGATAGTCTCGTAAAATCATGTTTTTCGTAGTCATATGTTGCAATGATATGCCAAAGATAGTCGTATGGGGTCAATCCGGACTGATTAAAGTCTTCACTTTTTAAAACATCTATAATTTTAAAGGAAGAAAATATTAACGGGTCTTCTTTTGCTAGTTTTGTGTCAAAATTATCAATATGCTCGCAAAATGCTTTATATTCTTCTTCTTCAGAAAGGAATTTCTTCATCGTCTTTTGGTTTTTCGTTATTAATAATTACTTCTGATGTTCTAATCTCAAACCACCTCACACCCTGTGTATTACCTTGTAATAACTCAAACCCTTTTAATTTGCAATACTTATCCATCCACTCTAAAAACTTCCTTTGACTTAAATTATTTTTCTTAAAATCTGGGTATTCAGTAATAAAGTTGTTGAAATATTCTCCTTTACCATTTCTTACATTTCTTGGAAAGTTTGTAGTTTCTTCTATCCACTCAAAAAACTCATCACCGCTACCTGCTAAGAACTTCCTAATTTTTATATTCTTTGCCTCTTGCACTATTAACCCTGTATTTAAATAACTTTGAAGGCAAAAAATCATATAATTATCAAAACATAAATAATCTTCTCTACTCCAATCATCAAACAATTGCCTTTTAAAGTCGTCTTCCGGCGTTCTCTTTGCTCCGTAATATTGGGCAAATTCTAATTCAAAACGCCTTCTATCATGACTATTACCCTCTCCCTTGATAGCGTAATTGGTGCTTATTACAATCTTTGGACTATCACTAACGCTTTGTTTTATGGCGTCCTTATTTTTTCGCTCTAAAGTTATTCCCTCGGTAACCAAGCTAAATTTATTTTCAAAACTAAAATTCTTAACTACATCGTCAAACACTAAAACCTGTGTATCTTCACTAACAGTTTGATAAGGGAATGATTTCTTGTCATCAAACGTTTTCCCATCTAAAACAGCTACTCTTCTTATCTGCTGTATTCCCTGTATAAATACTCCTTTGCCTGTTCCACCTTCAGGGTTTTGACTTATCACTTCATCATTCAAAATGATAGCCATGTTATTCATTTTATTTTTATAGGTACTCAAAAGATAGCCTATAACGCTTTCCATTGCCTGAGGCTTACCGTCTGACACATTAAAAATAAAGGACTTATAGTCATTATCAATGATAGGATTAATTTTAAAATCTCTGTCAATTATCTGTCTTTTCCATATGTAACTATCTATATCTATAAAATCAACTAACTTTACAGATTCCTTTGTGACCTCTAAAATACCATTATTGTAAGCTATAAATGAGGACTCTTTTTTATCTTTTAGCATTAATAATTCAATGGTATCAATCATTAGCAAATAACTCTCCGTAAACATAGTAGTCTGCTTTGCGCAATAATTCCATATATCTATTTCTTTTCTGGTTTCAAGATACATCAAAACAAAATCTTTAATTTTCTCTACACTGGTTTGCGTGACTTTATTTGATTCAATATAAAGAAAAACTGGCTGCTCTGAATTTTCTGGATAGTACTTTCTGAATCCATGCCTCTCTAAAAATATCTTGTATTTAAACGGATTAATTGTTGTTTTTTTTACGCCTTTCTTATCGGTTATCGTGTCCCAGAAATCGTCATGGTCTACATCTTCCTTTATCTCATTGTAAATATTTTCGCTTATTTGAAATTTTTGCAAAATCTCTTCTTTGGGTTTCCTAATATCTCTTTTGATTAGAAGTATTTTTTCATTATCTTCAAAATATCTAGAGTTAAAAACCCTATCCCCGTATGAACTTTTAATTGTTCTTATAGTTTCTGCCTCTGAGAAATCCCCTATCACTACATTATTGTAAATATATCCTATTGCAGTTTCAATCTCAATCCCATATTCGCAAAACCAATTAGCTAAAACATAAATATTGTTATTTCTTTTTCCATTAACAAAACCATATTTTCCATCCCACATTTTCATTATTTTGTCAATAATTTTCGCCTCTTCCCTTAGTGGTAAAACTGGTATTTTTTCAGCGTACATGTGTCCTTGCTCTTCTGCCTTTTCGTCAAAGATAATAGCATTGGCATTATAATAAATATTAGGGTCGTAACCTTCAAAACATACCCTGTCAACATTACAATTCTTTTCGTCGAAATACTCTATTTTAAATTTTCTATGAAACCCTTTAAAATATAAAGGATGTGTCTCCTTGTCTGCTAAAGGAATTTTTATAACAGCCTTTATTCCATTACCGGAGGGTGAACGAAAACAAATTATTACATGAGGATTAGAAGTGATTTTTAAAAACATTTCCTCTAATTCGGTTTCTGGTATTTTATCAAAATCAAGCACACATAAGCCAGAATGCTGAACCAAAGAATTTCCATTCCTCTCTTTAAACTCTCCAGCAAATAAAATACAAGGCAATTCGTTTTTTAACCTAACTCTTTCGGCATCATTTTGGGCAACACGTATTAGTTTTATTAAATCCTTAGAGTTTCCATCTCTTATCCTTTCTACCACCTTTTCAAGTGGAACATTAAACGAAACATCTTTGGATTTATATAAACTCTTAAATATCGAAACTATCATAACTTCAAACGGTTTGTAATTTTATAAGAAAAAAAATCATTTTAAGCAAATCAGCTTTTTTTCTAAAATAAGCTCAGAATCTACTTTCTTTTGGTCAATCCAAGTATAGACAGTTTTTAAAGACCTATTCATGAGAGAGGCATAGTCTTTTGGGGTCATATATGTTTTACCGTTTATATATATTTTATTCATTTGTTAATAACTAAATTTCTACTGCAAATATAGTAAAATATAATTCATAACTACAAACAATTTGAATAATATTTTTTCGCAACACGCAACGCAACACATACCCCTATATACTACTGTGTAGAAAAAAAAGATTATTTTATTTGTACCCCCATCATTTTTTTAGAAAACAATGTGTTGCTACGTTGCGTATAAGTAAAAAGTAGCTCTAAATCAATGTATATAAAAGAATTTTCAAAAACACATATACAAATAAAGTGTTGCGCTGCAACAGATTAAAGTGTTGCGTAAATATTTTTATTCAAACCGTTTGTAGATGTAGTTTTTATTATTATCTTTACATACTCAATAATGAGTAATCATGCCAATATACGGCACTTAACAAATTCAATATCATGGCAATAAACGCTAGTGCGGGGAGTTCTACCCCTAGAGAATTAATACCTGCGGGTATGTATGTAGCAAGATGTTACAAAATGGTTTACTTAGGAATGATTGAAGAAGAAACCCAATGGGGGCTAAAGAAAATGCCTAAGGTAATAATTACCTGGGAGTTGCCCAATGAGAAAAAATCGTTTAAAGAGGGTGAAGAGCCAAAGCCTTTAGTAATTTCAATGGAGTTTACCCTATCTTTGGCCGACAAAGCTAAATTAAGAAACTATCTAAACTCATGGAGAGGTAAGCCGTTTACTGATGCGGAGGCTAAAAAGTTTGACATTACTAAATTATTGGGTCAACCTTGTTTATTGAATATCACGCATAATACCGGAAAAAAAGACCCATCAAAAACTTATGAGTTTATTGCCACGATAACACCCTTGATGAAAGGTCAAGAGTGTCCGGCACAAATTAACGAAACTTTTGAGTTCAACTTTGAGGAGGCATTTAGTTGGGAGAAGTTTAATTCTTTCCCTGATTTTATTAAAGATAAAATTAAAAAATCTGATGAGTACGGTAAATTAGAGGTTCCGGCATCTAACCCCGCCACTGGCGTTGTTTCTACTGAGAACACAGCTACTCCAGACATAGCCGTGCCATTCTAACAATTGTCACTAACTCAATAGCTGGCATAGTAATGTGTCAGCTATTTTTATATACTTATGGAACAAAATATTGAGAAGATAGATTTTAAAAATTTATCTAAAGAATCTCTTTTGTGTTTGGTTGATGCAAACCTTCAATTATGGGCTGATAATGGTCAGGACAAACTAGGTTTTCATGCTATTATTTGTAAAGCTGAATTATTTTTTAGCGAGCTGAAGAAAAAATTAGCTAAAACCTTGATTGATGAATTGGCGAAAAATAATAATTCTACGCATAATGGCGTAGTATTGTCTCTGTCAAATGGTAGTTCTTACGATTACTCAAACAGCCCGGCATGGATTGAAGTGAATGGAAGAATTGAGGTGATTAAAGAAGATTTAAAAGCTATTGAAGCGATAGCAAAAGTAACTAAAACCAGGAGTGAATGGACAGACAAAGACGGTGAATGTTATGTTATTTATCCGGCAGTATCAAAAAGCGCAGAAACGGTAAAGGCTACAATTAAGTAGCGTTTAAATCTCTTTTAGTTACTAATTTGTACAAACTTTTAAGTTCTTCTACTGTTTCTATACGGATATTATCAGAACCATAATACCATGAGCCTGCAACAAATCCATGTTCTGTAACTTTGCAAATACTTATACCTAATTTAACATCGTGTTTAACATAACTTACCCAATCTTTAGTGCCAGTTCTGCAAGGCGTAAACCCATAAACTGTAATATTATCTTCGGTTAATTTTTCCATTTTAGATAGTTTTAAAATAATAATGCCCCAAATACCTGCTTAGCTTCTGACGTCTAAACAAAATAGATGAGGCAAAAATCTTAATGGCAGTATAGTCAGAAGTGCCAATGATTAAATATAGTAAGAAATTATGTAAAAAGCAAGTTATAGTACTAAGAAATTCCTTTCATAAAAGTTAGCCACATAGTTTTACTTTGTCTGCCTGTCGTATGTCCGAATAAGGGCTTGTAAGGAATTAATTCTAAAACCTCACTAACTTTTATTTGCGATTCGTTCCATTTGAAAATTAGAGTACCATTCGGTTTTAAGACACGAATGCACTCATCAAATCCGGCTTTTAAATCTTCTTTCCAAGACGGTAATAAAACACCGTACTTTTGCGCCATCCATGATGTTTTACCTAATTGATTCATGTGTGGAGGGTCAAATACTACCATATAAAACGATTCATCCTCAAATATCATTTGCCTGAAATCGCTGATTACGTCAGGTTTCACTACTAAGGTTCTGCCATCGCATAGGTTTGTGTCAAGCTCCCGAATATCTGCAAAAACTACATGAGGATTTTCTTTGTCGAACCAAAACATTCTACTGCCACAACAAGCGTCTAATATTGTTTTCATATCAATTAGTTATAAATATCCTACAAACTTTATTAAAATCAACTCCACACTTCAAACAGATTTCTTTCAATCCGTTACGCTTATCTTTAGGATGCTGTTTAAGAAAGTTTTCAAATTCAGTTCCTATGCTTTGCAGGTTGTTTGCTCTTTGTTCTCCGATGCTCATGTTAGATAAACTGTTAGGAATAAAGCCAACAATAAGTTTCTTTCGTTTAACTCAGCACATTTTTCTTTGCCAAACTGAATATAGGTTTTATTATGAATTTGAAAGAAATTGACAACTACAACCTTCTTAGTAATTGTGCTAGATAATTTGTACTTATATCCCTCGCTAGTAGTACTTAGGTATTCAAATTTAAACTCTTGTCCTAGACAGGCTTCAAGCGTTTCTTCTATTTCGTTTTTCATATTTTACTTACTGTTAGTTTAAGTCCTGATTCTTTTTCTATTTGTTCGATTAATGCCTTATGTTTGTCCGATAAGCCGGAAGACTCCAAAGGCTTAATATAATTAAATGCCCTGTATGCGCTATCTTCATTTAAAGTATTGATTGAATTAACTATATGTCTATCCCTATTAGGGTGTTTACATACGTAATTCCACTCAGACCATTCAATTTGATTGTCGCTTGCAAGGACTATTTCGCCGACTTGTGGCACAAATTCGACTTTTTCTTCAATTAGTTTTTCGATTCTTTTAATTAAAGCGCTATCAGGTTTTGTAGCAAACTCAATTATTGGTTCTGATATGAGTTTGAAAAACTCGCAAAATTCAAGAACAGTACAATTATTAGGCATATCTTCTTTAGCCCAACTTTCCCAAACTCCTTGTTCATTAACTCCGGCATACTGATAATCCGGATAGGAAGAGCAGTACTCGTAATGTGCCTGCCAGATTTTAATAAACCTTTCTGATTCGCCGTTTACCGCACTTAGAATATCTACACACCAGTTTTTATCTGGCAGATTGTTAAAATTGTATTTTTTCATTTTAGTATAAGAATTGGATAATAGTTAATAATACAAAAAGCAATAGCGGTAATGACAAAGGCCCAGCAAGCCGCTATAAATACTTTGACATAGTGCTTGAATACCTTAGCTTCAAGTCTTTGGTATAACTCAGTCAATAACGATTGTTTCGGAAGACTGTTTTTGCTTTGTTGTTTGTAGTAGTTCATAGCTCTTTTTTTGGTTTTCCAGTTAAAACTTCAAATAAAAAATATGAAAGAGATATGCCACAACTGTATTTATCTTTAACAGCCCAATATTTCATAGGTAGGGGTATTATAGGCATATCAAAAGAATCCCTGCTAGATATTTTTACTATTAATTCAAGCGGATATTCTATTTTCAATCTCTTATCCATTTTGTTTCGCTTTCCGAACTTAGAAAGACCGTGTATTTTTATTTTCATTTGATAAAGTTATTAAAATCTGTTTCGTTAAGTTCGATAATGTTGGTGATTGTTATTACATCACCCCTTTCTTTTAATATTTTCATAGAAAACTCTTTTTGATTTGGATAGTTTTCATCTATTAATGCACTGTGTCCATTTCCTTGCCTAGGTGTATTTATACAGAAAAACACAATAAAATATCTCATTTCTTAAATAGTTTTTTGATTAAAATAAAAGGTAAATAAACAGTTATAAGGATTAGTAGAGAGAAAAAGGCTGGAACGAATACTTTAAGAATTGTTTTCATGGTTCCACTTGCTGAAAAATAGTCCAATCTTCACAATTAAATCTAGCAAAATGAGCTGCCCCAATTCTAGTTTCAAAGGTTTTTATATTTCCTTTGTCGTCTCTTACTATTATAGGGTTTCTAGTAAGGTAATGTAAAATGATTATGTATTTCATAGTCTATCAATTTAAAGGTTCACTACTTATGATTCGCCAGTTTCTATACGTCATTACTGCAAACCCTAATAACTGAGGTGAGATAATGAAAAGAGCCGCAATTCTTTGCATACCTGTTATGTCTGAAATAAAGGTATAAATAAGCGCAATTATCAAAGCGATTGTATAAAGCCCGAAGAAACAATAGTTATCTTCAAGTACTCTTTGTTCAGGTGTTTTCATTAGATTGTTTTTTAGTATCCGAATCTGTTCCAAAAGCTAATAATTTCTTTTATTGTTTTTCTAAGGCGCTTCTTAGCCAACTTCTTTCTCTGTCTCTTGTTCATCTTAGTATAAACATTTAAGGGTTTTGCACCTAAGTACACATCATTTTTATCAAAAATCCGAACGACTCCGTATGATCTTTTTTATTAGTCCACATTTAGAGCACTCCTTACAGGTTAATGTTTCATCTGTAAGATAGTTTTGAGGGTTGTAACATATATCTTCCCAGTACTTTTGTCCCTGACTTGTCAAGTGCCACAAAAAAGCATTCAACAAGGTCTTTTCTAAAGATTTACCTTTCTTAGAAAGAAACGTTTTTGGCGTATCTTTTTCGTCATTTCTAAATTCAGTCTTCACATTCTCAAACGCCTGACTACGCCAGGGTTCCTTTAGTCTGTTGAGTTGGTCTTTATTGGTCATTTTATAGTTTTTATTTGTTCTATTTCTCGTATTTTTAAATCAAAAACTCCGGTAATTTCCGTTCTTTTCAAATGAGAAATTTCCTCGTCTTCTTCAAACCATGCCCCTGCACAACCACGATTAGGTGCAATAATCTTTCTAATTATGACTTTTATATTGTTTGTCCCTTTAGGAATATAAGACAAACAGGCGATAAATTCTTTCATGTAAAATCAGGTTTGAATAATAGTTTGATTTCTTCGATAAGGTGATTGTACTCTTCTAAATGTTTTAATGATTTGTCTGTAAGTGAAACTCCAGGATTAAAGAAAGTCTCACCTTTCATTTTTGTTTCAACATAGACAGGATGATAAAACATAAGCGTCTTAAGTGCTTCAAATGTTTCTTCTTTTGCGGCGATAGATTTTTTGCTTTCTTTCGGAATAACAAGTTCTTCTAATTCGCAATTCAAATCTACTTCCATATCAAACTCAACTAATGACTCAGGGGCAGGGATTAAGACAATTTTGTTGTCAATTAACTCCATTCCCAAATCTACGTATCTTGCAGTCATTTGTTGAAAAGCCTCAGTATGTGTCATAGTTTTATTTATTTATCTGCCTATTGGCAGGGTGGTTAAACAACTTTAAAAAATCCGGCAATGGTGCCAGTATAATTATCTGGTTCAATTCGGTCTATATTTTCTTTGCCAAATCTACCATTAGCAAAGTCAATAGCCTCTTGCTCTGTTCGTTTTCGTCCGTTCAAATCAAAGCTTGTTATTCGAAAATTATAATTTTCGATAGATTTATTGAAAAATACACGCCAGAATTTCTTTTCCATAGTTTTATATTTTAACCCCTAACTAAATAGGGGGAGTGAGTTATTCTTCTATATTAGACAAATGAACATCTAAGAAACTTTTGAGGTGCTTTAGTTCTGAGTATTCAATAAGGCAAGACGCTGCAATTTTCCTATCGCCCCGGCCAATTAGTTCAATATGCAAACATTGCCTGTCTCCGATAAAATCAAGGTCGTACATTTGACTTTGTGATAACTGTTCGGTAATTATCTTTGTAGCTTCTGATTGAATTAATAGTGATGCCATGATTTTTAAGTATTAAAGATTAAATGATTTATTTTTCAAAGAACAGAAAGTCTATTACCAGAAGTCCAATAGCTTCTATTTTCAAGTGAAACTTTAGACATATCTTTGTCGGCATTGGTTGAATGATTCATTTTAGACCAGTTTAATTTAAACTTTTCGTCTGCTACTTCATCCTGAACTTGTTTATGAGCAGTCTCCTGTCTTTTTCCTGCTTTCTTCCATTGCCATACACGAGCCATGTATTTGCTTCTATCTAATTTGCCAGTTTCGGGGTTGATTAATTTGTAGTTGCACATTGTGTTAATATTTATAAAGTTCTGTCATTGCTTTTTCTACTGCTACGTTCACCGGATTCCCTGCATTGTTTTTGTAGAATTTACGCTCTGTAACCATATAGGCATAGTCTTCGTGTTGTTTTCCCCTGAAAGTTCCTTTAATCATTCCACCTTCTGCCCTTGCAGATATACGAGGGTCAATTTGATTGATTCTATTTGCGATGTCGATAACTAATTGAGTTGTCATTGTAGTAATTAAGTTTTAGATTTATTGGCACTAACGCAGGACCCGCAGTTTATTAGATATTATTGATGTATAAAGACTTGATGTAATAAGGTTTGCCGAAATTATTTTGATTTGAGAGCGCAAACCCGAATTTAAACGGCATATCTCTGTTGAATATGTATACTTGCCATGCTGTTTTGCAAACCTTAGTTACCATTACGCCATCTGGGCCAACTAAAGACATTTCAACTATTTCTTTTTCTGGTAATGTAGAGTGCCATTTTTGAGAGTATTTTGAGTTTGCCATCTTCTTGTTTTAATTTGATAGTATAAAGGTTATATATTATTCAAAATCCGTTCCGTATTTATTCCACATATCTCCATAAAAAAGGTTGTTAACTACTTTCTTTTCGTTTACCAACCATTCGTTATTTTTTACAATTGGCGTAGACATCTTTACTGTTTCTGCAACTTGTGTAACTTCTTTTTTGGCCAATTCTATTTCGTATTGCTTCGCAACCTCTTTTGATTCTTTAGCAGAAACCCACGCTTCTAATTTAAAGAAAACTCCATCTAAATAGATGAAAATAACATTATTGTTTTTGTTGTTATTTTGAACATAAACTACACCGTTGAATTTTGCGCCTGATGCGATTTTTTCTTTTGCGATACTTAGAGTTGAATTGTCCATTTTTGTTTCTGTTTTAATTTCTATATCAAAGATACGGTAAATAATAATACAAAACAAGCATTACTTGTAATAAGTTATCCACAATCTTGTATTTTTATTGTTAGCCCGAATATCTTAGCAATGTTTTCCACCGTTTCAAAAGAGGGCGTAGTTGCTCCTGATTCTATTTGCTGAATAGCTTGCTGAGATATAGGAGGGGTTAATAGTTCGCCTAATTGCGCTTGAGTTAACCCCCTGGCTTTTCTGAGTGTCTTTATTTTTTCGTTGATTTTCATGTTTTAGTTTATTTTCGTTTACCTCTCCAGTGTTCCGAATCTTTCGGAAGATATACAGGCTTTTTATATTTGTTGAATAGCTTTTTCATTGGAGAAATTGTTTTGTTATTCATTTTAAAAACACTCTCCATGTGTTCAGGATGTCCACATTCTAAAGTTCTTTTAAGCTGTCTTAGCCAATAAGGGCCGTTATAATTTCCTGCCCATTCTATTAGGTCTTTTTGCCTATATTTTGGCAAACTTAGGAACTTATCAGGGTCTCTAATCATTAAATTTAATTTCTTCTTTCTCATGTTATTAGTGACGTAAAGAATTTTTTCATAAATTTATCTTCATATTTATACCACCTATCGCCAGCAGAGTGGTTTAAGAATTTCTTATAGAATTTTTCAGCTAAATGCCCCTTTTGGGGTATATTAAAAAGTATTTCCAACTCTGAATAACTGCCGTATTGTAATCTTTTAAATTCTAAAGCAGAATCATAAGTACTAATAACTTTGATAAAGCCATAATCTTTGTTAATCACAACTAATAGTGATTCTCTTTTCTTACTTCTAAAGTTTTCTTCCAGAAAAATCAAAGACTCTTTCACTCTTTTGATTGAGGATTTGTCTCTAAATGTTATTACAAAATCAGGAACAGTATCATCTATTTTGCTATCATCAACTTCCGACCTGTACATCATGATAGTGTTATTCTCTCCATGACGGTCTTCGGTAGAAAATATTTTGAACCTTTCAGAAAAAAGTTCTAAATAATAAGATTCATCAACCTCATTACCCATTTTTATTAACTTTTTCTTTATCATAATTCTTCTACAATTTCATGTTCTAAATTCCACCAAGAGACAGGCAACCATTCGCCACGTTCGTTTTTAATTTCCCCACCTTTCACCTCGTAAAATGAGTTTTGGTAAAGGCCGATAGATTTTAAATTACTATCTGATTTTTTAAGTTTGATTATTGCATTCATTGTCCTATTTATTTTATTGTTCCGTTTAACTGATACAAATATACAAGGCATCTAGGATATATCCTAGTAATATATCATTTATTTTTCTAAACTTTCAAAAAAATATTTAGCCGCTATCCCCCTGGATGCCGGAAATGGTTTTTTCTCTTTCAGATAGTTATACCAGTCGCCTTCATTAATACCTAAAGCCTCAAACATAGCTTTGTTTTTGATGCTATGTTGCTTCATTTTATCTTTTACCTGTTGTATTGTCATAATTTAATTTTTTTTTATTCCTTTGTAGCACTCCTACTATTTTATTCGGAAATCTGTGCTACTGGTGCGATTAGTGGTTATACTGCCTTTACAAACAACTCAACTGTTTGATGTTTACTACCTTCTTTGTGATTTACATACATTAACATCTTTTTTCCTGCGAACTTGTTGAAAGTTCTGTTTTTCACGGGAATATCCACTTCTATTAAGGTGTTGCAATCTGTATTAATTGTAATATTTTTTAATGTAGAAAGATTAATTTCGTGACGCTCGAAACCTTCATTAATTGCAATGCGAGATACTTTTTGTTTTATCATACCTACAAATTTAGGCGCGCTAGTTTCTCTTCTTAAGTCTGTAAGAGAGATAACCGTATTTGCTGATTCGATTTTTAATGTAAATTCTTGAGTTGTCATTTTCTTATTTGTTTTAATTTCTATGTCAAAGATAGGGGTTATCTAGGACATATCCTAGAACTATTTAATTTATTTTCAATAATATTTTCATAATGCTTGAATAGTTATATATTTGTAAGAAAAAACATTATAAAACATGAAGAAGATTATAGGACTCTTGGTTTTACTTTCATTATCACTCTGCTCTTTCGCTCAAACCGCCCCTACTCTTGTAGCTTCCGGCACAATAACTAATACAACCTACTCTTATAAGGGTTACACATTAGGTACAGGTGTAGGTGGTAATGTGTTGTATCAAATCGTGGCAACAAGAACATCAGGCACAACTACCGGGGGTATCCGGTTGGAATATTCAAACGATGGGGTTAATTATGTTGCGATACCAAGCGCAGATACGCTAGCGATTACAAACGTAGCAACAGCGCAAACAAAAACTATTCCTATCGCTATTCCAGCCGCTAAATTTGTTCGGGTACGTGGTCAACTAGCAGGTACAGGGGTTTATACCTATGCTTTATATGCGAATTATAGATATAATAGTAAGCCGTAATAGGATTATAATTAGTTAAGTCTCGAAAATATCGAACCTGATAATTAAAAGTATAGGATAATTCTAATAAATGTCTAAAAAAGAAGAAAATAAGGGAGGTAGACCGCCTTTGTTTCAGAATGAAGAAGAACTTGAAGATAAAATAAAAGAGTATTTTATTCATATCAAAGGTGAATATCATTATGAAACCAAAACTTCTTTGAATAAAAAGACAAACGAAGAAAGAGAGATTGATGTAATAGTCTGGGATAGGGATGAAGAACCGCCAACAATAACAGGATTAGCTTTATTTCTTGGTTTTTGTAGTAGACAATCGTTTTATGACTATGAATCTAACGACGGGTTTTCTTACGCTATAAAAAGAGCGAGAATGAGAATTGAAAATGCTTACGAAAAATGCTTATACAATGATAAGCCAATCGGGGCTATTTTCGCCTTGAAAAACATGAGTTGGAGGGATAAGCAAGAACTGGAACAAACTGCCAAAGTCTATCATCTATTAGACGGCACAGAGGGCAAAGATTCAGAAGAAGATGACGATTAGCCACATAACCAAAGATGCAAGCGATTTAGAAAAGCGATTTTTGCCAAATTATCACAAGGTTAAGAAAGCAAAAACCGATTACATAATTAACTTTGGGTCTGGAGGTTCCGGTAAATCTTATTCACAAGCACAATTCTTTGTAAAGAAAGTAACCCGAAAGAAACATAAATTAGTGGTTCTTAGAAAAGTAGGTGCTGATATAGGAGACAGCGTTTATTCGCAGTTCGTAGATGATGCCTTACCCTTTTGGGGGCTAGAAAACAAAGAAGATTATATTCTAAGAAAGCCAGAAGGCAAATATAGGATAGAATTTCCTCATAATGGTTCAAAGATTTTATTCAGAGGTGTAGAAGACCCTCAACGCTTTAAATCAATTAACGGTGTAACTCTCCTTTGGATTGAAGAAGCAAGTGAATTTACGGAAGAAGAATTTAATATCATAAGTGACCGGATAAGAGGGGATAATGTAAGAATATATTTAACCTTTAATCCTATTAGCGAAGACCACTGGTTAAAGAAAAGATTTATTGATACGCCTATCTTAGATGTAAACGGACAAAGCAGGGTAACGGTAATATTTAGTACTTATTTAGAGAACCCCTTTGTTGGCAATAAGTTTATAGAGGATATGAACTGGTATAGAGTTAATGACCCTGACCATTACGCAGTATATGGATTAGGACAATGGGGGGTAATAGCATCGAAAAGACCGTTTATTCGTGCGGTAGATTACAACAAACAATTTGTTAAATGCTTTGACTGGTATAGACCGGATTTGCCAGTTTATATTTCACTTGACTTTAACGTAAAATGGTCTGCAACTGTCAGACAGCAAATCCCTGGAAAAGGGCGTGTTTATCTGGAAGCAAGGCGGGATTACCCTGACGAACTAATAGAATATTTAGCGGTAAGATATGGAGGGTATGAAGTGTTTTTCACGGGCGATGCAAGTGGCAGGGCTCAAACACAATACACAAGCGATGAAAGTAAGAAATCAGCTTGGCTACTATTAAGAAGTAATTTCAATGCGATTTGTTGTAAGTTGTATAATAGAAGCGAGCAAATGCAATTAAGAGCCTATTTCAATGATTCTTTTGTAATGAAAAGGAATATAGGACACGATTCAAGCCGGATTATATGTAACACGATGTTTCAGATTTGGGGAGAACATAATCAGCTTTGGTTTGATGAAGAACATTGCAGGCAATTGAAAGATGATTTTAAGCGTGTAGATGCTACACCGAGCGGTGGTTTGAATAAAGTTCAGTTGAATAATGAAGACATAGCTCACTTGTTAGATTGCGCTAGGTACGACGTTTGTTACTTTGAATTTGAGAATTTCAAGGCTTTGGATTTATATAAGAAACAAGTAAAACTGGCAGCATAATGGAAGAAACATTTGTAATAGTTCAAAATCCTAAATCAAAACACTATCATATTTGTAATGATGAAAAAGGAAACATGAAAGCTTTTAGTAGTGAAGAAAGTGCAAAGAAGTATGCTGAATATAATTTAGAAAAAGATTGCGTTGTATTTAAGTTAATTACTCCCTTTTCTTGTGTTGAAATCTTATGAACTACCTTTCAAACATAGTAGGCTTAACAGGAACCACAACACCCCCGGTAACAGGCGCAAAACTTGTGAATGATTTGCCTATTATATCTAGTAGCTTCGTTGTAGGTAGTGGCAAGCTAACAGAAACTGGGATAGATGAAATATGGAATAGAACGCTAACTAATGCCGCTGATATATTCGAAATGGATTTGTATTCTGAGATAAGCAAGGAAGATAGATTCAGGCAATTAATGAGTATGACGGCTGACTTTCAGTCTTCTACTAATCCAGACAAGGCGGCAAGCCCAAGGTATGAAGGCGTGAGATTGAGGGCGGCAAGGCAAAAGAATACAGTCTTGTATATCAAAAATCTTTATGTTTATGGCACAGGAACTTACACAGTTAAGATTTACGACTTAAATACTGGCAATGAGGTATATGAATCGCCTGAGCCATTAAATGTTGTTGTAGAGGGGTATTTACAAGTTTATCACAAATTAAGCTTAGATAAACTAAATAACAATTACTTTGTGTGCGTAGATGTTACTGATATAGATTTAGGCGCAATAAATGGCAATAATGGGTTCTTCAATGATAGGTGTGGTCAATTTCCGGTTGATGTTACAAGCGGCTCAATCCTAATAGCAAGCGACAAAAAAGACTTAAATTTTGTATCAAGTAATTGTTATGTTCATGTTGAAGCTGAAATAGCAAGCGATTTGACAAACTTTGTGAGCATGAATACGGATTTGTTTGCTTTGGCGGCACAGTATCTTTGTGGTTCGTTATTACTGGCAGATTCACTAAAGAGCGATAAGTTTAATATATGGACTAATACCAACGCAATTGTAAGAGAAAAGGAAATGATAGCTCAAAGAGAGTCTTACTACGAATACCTTTGCAAATCAATTCAGCCAGCATTAATGCGATTAGCTCCGACGGCAATAGTAGAAAAGAAAGACGCAAGCGAGAAACTAGGCATTCATACAAGTAGTTTAATTCCTGACGGCTTTTATTATTATCCAAGTGAATACGACATTAACAGATTCGGAGTTTTAAATTCACAAGATTATCCAGTTTATTGACATGGAATTTGAATTTATAATCTATTTGGGCTTTATAATGATGGTAATAGGCGTATCATTCTTTATTGGCTATCAGATTAGTAAATGGATAGATAAAGACTTTGAACTATGATAACCATAATAACCCCCGACGCTAAATTAGAGAAAGCAAAACAAAGCATTGAAAGTTTTGTAAATGTGATTCCTGATATTATCTTTGAGGCAGCAGGCAAAGCGGCCGACATGGTACAGGATAGAGTAGAAGGGCAAGGACTTGCGGCAAATGGAAGTTTTCTAATGACACCATCAAACACACCGATTGGAAGGTATGGACAAAGACACGGAAAAGCAAGAGAGAAAAAAGGATTGTCCACTAACAAAGTCAATTTGTCTTACACCGGGCAAATGTGGGATTCATGGGAAGAAGAAAAAGGAGCT
>Ga0247739_10000045_pt1 | contig 52555 bp, 42 predicted proteins | sample UWRJL058202B2_FD_180943 | JGI IMG/M metagenome (GOLD analysis project Ga0247739, IMG submission 180943) | Plant litter microbial communities from Arlington Agricultural Research Station in Wisconsin, United States - UWRJ-L058-202B-2 | ecosystem: Environmental > Terrestrial > Plant litter >...
GAAAGCGCGCGGGAAAAGTTGCCTGTGTTTTTGCGCGTGAAATTCTTACCTCGCCACTTTCCAAAGGTTCACGCAAAACTTCTAACACTTGCCTGTGAAATTCTGACAATCCCCACATTATATGATACTAAGTTAACAATTTTATTGCTTTAGGGCGGACTTCGTCTCTAACTAGCCGAGACTCATATTCTCATATTTTGAGACTGCCCTATAATATGTCAAATTTTTTGAGATTATCCTTTAATGCCTGTTAGAAAGATAAAACCTGGTCGGTTTAATACAACTTCGAGCTTTAGAAATAGCAAGACGGATACGGAGGTACAGGCCGAATCAACTCTTGAAGCAGATTTTCTTTTTTCCGTCGATCAGGACCCTGCGGTTGAATGGTACGAGGCCCAACCCGTAAAAATTACCTACCGTCTTCCTGGTGAAGAACGTGAGCGGACCTATACTCCGGATGCATTAGTCCGATACACGGCCGAGTCTGGGAAAAAGCCGATGTTGTACGAGGTGAAGTTTAGAAGCGACCTCATGAAATCATGGTCTGACTTGAAGCCCAAATTTAAAGCAGCAATAGCTGTATGCAAGACCAAGGGGTGGAGATTTAAGATAGTGACTGAAAAAGAAATTCGTACAACTGCGCTCAAAAACATTGAATTTCTGTTTCACTTTTCCAGAACAAGTTCACCGGTTGAAGCCGCGATGAGAAGTGCTATTTTCAAAGCACTCAGCTCAAGCGATTTCTCAACTCCTGAGGAGCTTCTCTCAACATTGTTCAACACTCAATTAAAAAGGGCTGAGGCCCTGCCGGTTTTATGGAGGATGATTTACGACGGATCAATTGAAGTGAATATGGATTTGCGGCTGACCATGAACAGTGAAATCAGACTCCGGAGAATTTGAGTATGGGCAATAGTATCTTTGTCCCCGGCAACCTCATCAGCTGGAGAGGCGACAATTTCCGGATCGCTAAAGTTGTCAGCATTTTTAATTTTCTTGCACAGAATCTGGAAACTGGCGAATTACTGAATGTTCCCGTGAGCGAAGCTAAACCAGCAAAATTGGATAGCGCTCCCGATGAGGATGAACAGAAAGTCGATTTGACAGATCTGAGTGAAGCGGAACTCAAAGAAGCAGAAGAACGCTACAAAATTATTGAGCCCCTACTTTCCAATGAATTTGTAAGGACAAGAAACCATGTCGAAGCGCTTTCTGCTCAGACGAATATTTCTGTGGCAACCCTTTATCGATGGATCGCGGCCTTTGAGCGTACCAATACCTTATCCTCATTGATTACGCGCAGGCGATCCGACAAGGGGAAGCCAAGAATCGTTGATGTGTCAGAAAAAATATTGCGGTTGAACATCCAGGAAGAGTTTCTGCGTGGGGAGAGACCGACAATTGAAGAAGGCTACATGGATTACAAGAAAAGATGCAAGGCGGCGTCAGTAGAGCCATGCTCAAAGTCAACCTACGCGCGTCGTATCGAAGCTATAGCCCCGCGTGAGTTAGCGCTCAAGCGACGAGGTCCGAAAACGGTGCGTGAGCAATTTGATCCGGCAATCGGAAATTACGAGGGAGGTATTTTTCCACTCCAAACAATTCAGATTGACCATACACAGCCGAATGTAATTCTTGTGGATGACGACTTCAGAAAGCCCATCGGCCGGCCTTGGGTTACCTTTGCAATTGATATTTCAAGCAGGGTAATTCCAGGATTCCACCTGTCACTGGCACCACCGAGCGCGACGTCAGTTGCGTTATGTTTATCCCATGCGATATGCCGTAAAGAGCAATGGCTCGCAAGTCGTGATATCGAGACGGAGTGGCCCATCTGGGGACTCATGGATCGCGTCCATGCTGACAACGGGCCAGACTTCAGAAGCAAATCGGTCAGTCGGGCGTGTCAGGAATATCACATTCGTTTGAAGTGGAGACCACTGCTAAAAACAGAGTACGGTGGTCACATTGAAAGACTCATGAAAACGGTCAAAACCGATCTCGCAAATCTGCGCGGTACGACCTTCAGCAACCCTGAGGACCGGGGCGAATATGACTCTGAAGGAAATGCGATTTTCACATTCTCGGAGTTCGAGCGCTGGTTAGTTGTGTATATCACAAAATATTACCACGCTCGACTACATACAGGCATAGGCAGGCCGCCCATTAAAAAGTATGAGGAGGGCTTACTTTACGGAAGCGATGATGCTCCGCCAAAAGGGCTGCCAGATCCTGTAGCGAATGAACAACGTTTGTACCTCGACTTCCTACCCTACAAAGAACGAACGGTTCAAAAATACGGTGTAGAACTGGATTCAATTCGCTATTTTCATACATCCATCGCGAGGTGGATTGGTGTTAAGTCGCCAGCAAAAAATAGTACGTCTGGAAAGCATATTTTCAAATACGAAGATCATCAGGTTAACTTTATTTATTTTTACGATCCAGAAGCGAATGAGTATCTGGAGATTCCGAGGGTAAGGCGTAGCGCATCAAATATGACCCGTTATGAATGGCGGTTAGCCAAGCGAAAATTGAAAGATCAGGGTAAAGAACTGATTGATGAGGAAGCGATAATGCAGGCACATGCGGAGCTCAAAGCCATCGAGGCGGCCTCAGCAGAAAAAACAAAAGCTCACCGTCGAAATCAGCAAAGGAAAAAGGAATCAGTACGCGCTACCGCCCATATCTCACAAAATTCTGAAGTTGATAAAGCGCCCGAAAAATCGATCAGTGGTTTCTCTTCTGGACCGATAAAACCTTTTAGCGAATTGGAGTGATAGATGTACGAACATCTGGCGCAATCCACCATCCAGTATATTGATTTACCGAAAGCAGAACGTATCGCTTATCTCAAACAAAATCGCTGGATTGGTTACAACAGAGCTAAGAAATTAATACTGAAAATGGAGGATTTGTTAAAGCACCCAGATACCCATCGGATGCCGAACCTTGTTATCAAGGCAGCAACGAATAATGGAAAGTCATCGATACTGAACAGGTTTGCTGAGTTGCACCCCATCGTGGACGATCCTTTCGAGGAAAGATTGGTTATGCCGGTTTTAAATATGGAAATTCCTGCTGGGCCGACTCCAGATGCAATCTACGAAGGCATTTTGAAAAAGTTAAAGCTTCCATTCAGACAATCTTACTCGAAGGCACTGAAGTTCGAGATGATAAAAGAGGGAGTTAAAGACTTCTCGGTAAAAATGTTTTGCTTTGACGAACTCCACGTCATCGCGAATACGACGAAACTCGTCAAAATGCAGCTGTTGGACACGTTGAAGTATTTGTCTAACGAGACCCGGGTGCCGATTGTTGGGGCGGGCACAGTGGAAGCACATGTGCTGCTGCTCTCCGACGGCCAGTTAGCGAATCGGTTTGAACCCTATTCGTTGCCGCAGTGGCAAGCGAATGAAGAATTTCAACAGTTAATCGTGTCTTTTGAAAAACTTATGCCACTAAAGTTGCCCTCTCATTTAGAAGATCCTGACATAGCCATGCGGATCTACTCGGAGACGGAGGGATGGATCGGGGAGGTACACGCTTATTTAGCTCGCGCGGCCGAGTATGCAATACAAAAGGATATTGAGCATATTTCCGAAGAAGTATTGGACAAGATTGATTGGATGAGTCCAACTAAACGGCGAATCACCGCTTGAGAAGTTTTCCTTATATTTGCAGACCTCTTCCAGACGAAATTTTTTCGTCATGGATTTTTCGATTGGCAAAAGGTAACGCAAATGATGCTAATCGATTCGCTCATCATTTAATTAAGAACGCAAGTTTGTTTGGGCAGGATTGTGATTTGCAGTTGTCAGAGACTTGGGTACATACGTTAAAAGAAAGGCTCGGTATTTCAGAAGAATGCATCCGGTCAACCTTGATAAATTCTTTCATAGGAAACTATATCGACAATGTCAGCATAAACGGACATGACAGAGAAATTCTCTCCGCTGGAACGCGAGGCCTCGCTAGGAGATGGAATGCACAACAATTTTGTTCATTATGTTTAGAGTCAGATATTGAACCCTATTATCGAAAACAGTGGCGTTTGACCGCATTTACAATATGCACGAAACATTTGACGATACTCTCTGATCAATGCAGACATTGCTGCGCACCTATCAACTGTCATCGTCTCACCTGGTTTCATCGCAGCGCTGGGTACTGCTATCGCTGCGGAGAGTTTCTGCGCGGACAAGAAATTAGCTTGGAGTCGAATTTTCCCATTGTCAGGTTTCAGCAAAAGCTAGAAGAGTCCATCCAGACTGGATGGTATGTACTATCTGATTGTGAGGTCGTTCGAACGCCACTTTTTTTAGAAGGCCTTCGGTTTTTATCTCGGCCGTGGTTCTCAAAAATAAGATCTGCATCGCTGTACGAGGCGTTTCACGAATACACGGGACTGCCATTTTCTACATTTCAGCCAAAACTATTTTGGCCTGTCCGGATTAATAGAGTGCCCATTATGTCTCGATTTAATATTTACTTTGTTCTCTCTTGGCTTGTCGAAGAGTGGCCAAGAAATTTAATCGAATTCTGCACACATTATGGGATTACACTCACCACATTTTATAAAACAGATGCCAAGCCTCCGTATTGGGTCGATAAAATCTTCAGCAACTTTATGAACAAAAAAATTTATTGGACGAATACTCAAGAAATTAGATCAGCCGCTCAATATTTGAATAGAAATAACTATTTGATTTCAGCCGGCAATGTTGCTGAAGTTTTAGGGCTAGATAGGTCATTACACCTAACGGAGGAGCGACGACTACTTCTTCAGGAATTATCTGCTCTTCAAGCGAAAAGTGATAATGAGTTCAATCGAGTATTCACTTGGTCTAAATGATACGGCAAATTTTCAGAGGCAAACCATTGTTGCCGTAGCAGCTTAATACCTTTCTCTAGTAATCGCGGGCAAGAACTTTGACATTTTTGCAGAGGGTCTAGATCACGGCGAATTTTCTCAATTGACGCGGAGGGTGTGACTTACACTATCATGATTTACCGGCAGCGTACTTTTACGGAGCCGAAGGCTGGAGCACTGAACCGCAAAATCAGATGCTGAGCATAATTTTGTTTCTTCGAGATTAATAGCTGAATTCGAAACGACAAGCATTGGAGAATTATGTGAATTTCCAATCTGGCGTCACTTTATGACGAAAGCAAGATCGTCAAATAACTTGTTCAGACGAGGTTTATCATGTATGAACATATAAGAGAATAAATTCGAATGGTTAGTGCCCGGGAGCACCCATAGCTCACATTTTTGCGCCTTTTTTGCAGCACCAACTAAGCGCTCGGGAATTTCTCGTGGAATAACGGCGTCATTTTCAGCGGCAATGACAATCAAATTACCAGAATAATTCGATATGATTTTCCAAGCATCAGAATCGTTCCAGCTATTCGCTTTACGAATGATGCGAGAGAACGAAGGACCGAAGTTTGCTTCATATGCGCTAGGCGTATAAACCGCAGGAATAATTAACACAAGTGTGTTTACCAATTTTCGTTGCGTGACTTTTATGGCGTCGTAAGCGCCCATGCTAGCACCGAGAACTGTAAGGGGTTCCAGCAACCTTCTGGATTCAAGTACCGCATCTAACTGGAATGATCTTAACGCCAATGATGAGTCTGAGACGGCGCCGTCGCTTTCACCGTGACCTATGTAGTCGAAGCTCGTCGAACCTATTCCTCGAATTTGAAGTTGTTTTCTAGGGAGCGCGAGATATTCGCGCGAACTTTTGCCAGCACCATGAAGGTATACGCAGTTGTTTAAGGAGGTCCCTACGAAATGGTCGCCCCTTATTGTATTTTTGCCAATCTTTACTTCGAAAGTATCCATCTTTTCAGCGTTCATATTGCCCTAACTATCATTTTATTCAAAATTAACGAGACCAAGTGTTCCGAATTACTGTAGGGGTAGAAAACTCACCAAAACTCACCTGAGGTTCAAAGATCACCTTTTTTCCAAACACAATATCTAGTGGATATACCCCAACCCCATGTTCATCAAGAATACGGCCAACAGTTAGTGAGCTGGTTGGCGCCCTGTCGGGGCTATACTGGGAAAAAAGTTCTATTGTGGAAATAAAAACTTTGAACGATTTTAAATACTCTACTTGGTTGTAACCACCTAGACATTGGAATCCATTTATGAAGCAAACTACCAAATAGGTTAGGAATAAACCAGGGCATAATTTCTGGTCCTTCAATCGAGAACGAATAGTCGCTAGATCCCACTGGATACGCTGTGTACCATTGGTAATTGAAAAGTCGCGATAATAAAATTGTGTGAATGCAGAGCTCCGTTCGTCAGTCCCCGAAAACAAAGGCATTTTTCCCGCCTCGGATGAAGTTAGGGCTTCTAAATGACTTTCTCTGAAACAAAACTGAGTAATTGGGTGATCTTCGTTTTCGAACACTAAATACAAATATTTTGAAACAATTGAACATATGTCCACGTAGACCATTCTGCGGTCTAAAATTTCCGATTCGATAGACGATGAAAACGTTAGCGCAAATGCTGTAAAATCGTCGCGAGCATGGTTGTCGGAAACATACTTCGAAATTTTTGATGAAAAATGTTTAATAAATATGTTTGTAAAATCTGATATTGGGCTTGAATATACTATCGATCTTCGCATGTTTTCTGGAACGATTGGGATGCGACGATCTGAGCTGAATTTTTTACGTTGGCGCTCCGCTCTTTTGAGCAATTTCATATTAGGGTAAGCTGAAATAATAAAATCATCTATCTCAAGTGTTCCTCCAAAATTCAGAGAGTCGGGTCGGCATTCATTGTTAAACGGTAAGCCTGACCACGTAGCAGCAATGCAGAAATCTCCAGAAGCAGAACCCAACGAAGCAAGCCAATTAGCGCCTAAAAACCCCGGACCATTGCTAAGTGTCGTATGACCAATAGTTTGGAGGGTTCTGTTTTTTTCTAAAAAATCAATTATTTCTTTTTTGTCATTATCCGGAATGCCAATTCGTCCTAACTCGCATTCAAATGAAACTTTGAATTCATTTTCAAGAGGGTTGAGTGGAGCATAACCTAGAAGGTTGGACATATATTCCTGCACAGGAATATCAAAATTTCTCAGCAATATCTTCGCAAATTCCGATGTATGTGCTGCCTCTAGCATCTGCCGAGCTTTCTTTGTATTCTCCAATTCGGTCCTTAACATACTAATCTTCTACATGGGATCTAGCCTAAAGAAAAAACAATTTAGAAACCGATCTAACGTTATTAAATGGCTTGCTTTATTAATTGGGTCTCGCAGTTTCCTGCGGTGACAAATTGATACAACATTATTTTATAAAACCTGACTGTACATTATATCTCAATAGTTCACGTTAGGCTTAATATACACGAGTAAAATTCTGTTACACCATCACTGCATCTGAAGATGAGTTATACGCTAGCCAAGCTGAATTAAGGTTCAGATACCCAAACACCACCGATCGCTGAGTCAGCTCATGGCTCTAACGCTAAGGATATGGCGATTTCCATGAGGGTTCGCTCTGGGAAAATTCGTCTCAGTTTATGTGCACACTGTCATTGCAGGTCCTTTCAGGAGTTTGGATGGGCTGGTCAGAAAATGACATTCTTACTGGCATACAATGGGTCATTTGCAAAATAGAGCGTTGTCATGAACATCCGAAACTGTAAGATATTTCACAAAAGCCGTGGCAGTGCATCGCTTTGTAGTACGTTTGCATATTACATTGTATAGCCAGCAGGTTAATACGACATTATGATTGAAAGAATCAAAGCATTTAATGTGGGAAGCAATAACTATGGAAAATTGTGAGATCAAAACATATATTGTGTTGGAGCAGCTCAGTTATGAAAAGGGGAAGTTTCATCAGTTTTATCGCCCAGGGGAGCATAGATTAGTTTTTATGTTAGATGAAAAATATTACCGACGCTTTCCTATTGAGCGCAGAGAATATTTTGACCGACTCGAAGTCGTTAAAGATTTTTCCTATTCTAATGCGAGAGCGCTAGTACTGGACGAATTACAGAAGGTTAGTTCCCCAGCACAGGTGAGACTTGTTTGTATCGACGAATGCAATCTGTTAATGGTGGGTAAATTGAGGGAAGAATTTAAGATTCCCGGGCCAACATATCAACAGCTTTTGCCATTTCGGGATAAAGTAAAGATGAAAGAACGTTTAAGTAGGGACGGCATTTTGGTCCCACGATTTTATTACCCCGAGCGCGGAGAAGATGAGGATCGGGCTTTATTATACATCAGGGAGAATATTGGTTTTCCAGTTATCGCTAAACCTGTAGATGGAGCTGGAAGTAAAGAAACTTATGAAATCTTAAACGAATGTGAATTTGAGGCGTTCTGTGTAAGGGAGAAGAGATGGTATGAATTCCAATATGAAGAACTTATAAGAGGGACCTATTTTCATTGCGATTCCATTATATTGAACGGACGAGTTGAAATCGCTGAGGTAAGTCAATATACAGTGCCGTGTCTGGAGTTTGCTAAAGGTTATATGCTTGGCAGCTACCTTTTACAAGAAGACAGTCCGATCCGATCACGTATATTGGCTTTAAACAAAAAGATTGTAGAAAGTCTAAGCTCTTGGAGTTGTGTCACGCATTTAGAGCTTTTTCATACGCAAACCGATGAGCTTGTTTTTATTGAAGTTGCTGCTCGTCCCGCCGGATGTTCGATTCCGCTTTCAATTGAGAACGGGATAGGAATAAATCTAAATGAAGTAGCATACAGAATGGAACTCGGGCTTCCCAACGAGCTTAATAAAAAGCCACTGAAGCCGGCGGCATGGCTTTCCTTTCCAATTACACAAAGAGGTATCGTGACTGAAACCATTGAGCCAATTCTTGAAAGCTCCTCAACTTTCATTTGGAAAGTGAATGTAGGCGATATAATTGCCCCGGCAACGACTTCTTTCGATGCCTCTCTTGAAATTTTGCTATCGAATCACAATCAAGAGGAGCTCCTTAAGGACGTTGAGCGCCTGAAACAAGTTAATGTTTTGAATGTGAAGGAATTAGAGGCGGCCTAAAATCAAATACTTGGAATTATCATGGATACCGAAATATGGCAATTAGAGACAATTTAGAATTTATACGGAAACAGATAAGCATCGCTTGTGAAGAGGTGGGCCGTTCGATAGATGAGATCACGATCGTTGCCGTCACAAAATCCGTTGGAACCGAAAAAGCAATTGAAGTAGTAGAGTCAGGCGTTTTAGATCTAGGTGAAAATCGGATAGAGTCAATGTTGGAAAAATATTCAAGTCTTGGTGCACAAGCAAAATGGCATTTCATTGGGTCCCTCCAGTCTAGAAAGGTGAAGGATATAATAAATATAGTGGATTATGTCCACTCCCTAGATCGCCTCTCTTTGGCGGAGGAGATCCAAAAACGAGCTCGAAAAAAAGTGCAGTGTTTTTTGGAGGTGAAAACTTCGACTGAGCAAAGTAAACAAGGTGTTGAAAGAGGGGACGCAATCAAATTCATTCAACAGTTAAAGCCACTCGATAAGATTGAAGTAGTTGGACTTATGACGATGGCACCGTTAACAACCGACAAAGTTGAGATTCGTCGCTGCTTTCAGTCTTTATGCAAGCTCCAAAAAGAAATCCAAAATTTACGTTATGACTTTGCGCCCTGTACTGAGCTGTCGATGGGCATGTCCAATGACTATGATATTGCGATCCAGGAGGGTGCGACCTTTATAAGGCTTGGCACAGTATTAGTGGGAACTACGTAGCTAACTAACTAGAGCCTCATGGCTATCAACTCCGAGATAGTACGCCTCGTAATCTTCGAGGCTCAGCCAGTCAACAAGTGTCAGGTGGATTCTTAACAACTCCTAAGTCACAACAAGTCGACCAAGGTCGTTAGACTGTCTCGGATCTTAGTTGCGGTTTCTTGCGAGGTAAACTCTGAAATGTTTTCGATGCAGCGCTCCCAATTTAACAAGTTAGGGTATAGCTTGCTCATCGAAGATTTTTCGTGCAAAAACCAAATATTTGCCATTAACATGCTGTAGACTTCCTTCCTGTTCATCCAAAAAGGTTTCCATTTCGCCAGCTGCTTATCTCTATCTTTCTCCCCAATTATTTCGCGGGCATGAACCGAGACTTGCTGGTGTAAACCCTCGTAATAAGTTGAATAATTTGTAATTACTGTGTCAATTAACTCATCAGGGACGTCACTATAATAGCCCTTTAGTATCGAGCGAAATGGCGAAGTGTCTTTTACGTCGGAGATCGGGAAGCTGCTTATACGCCATGGGTCCATAAGCGCGCCGGCTAAATTGAAAAATGCGCTAGAAATATCGCGAATCACTTGCAACGGCTTCTCAATGTCAGAACATTCCTCGAGCAACCGAGAAGAATCAAGATCAATTAGATAAACAACATCGGTCTCAGCGCAATAATCAAAATTGTCCAATGAGCCAGAATATCTGTAAAAGCCTAAGGTATGAAACTTTCTTAGTGTTTGCCCATATTTCTCATAGAAATGGGATATTAAAGCTAGGCTTACATTCGCACAGGTATCCAGCTTTAGTTGCTTGCTAAGACGTTCAACGTGCGCACGTTCTTCGGCTGACTGGAGCTTTTTAGGCGAGCCGAGTTCATTTACGGGATGGTTAGCCGCAAGGCAACTTTCGTACCGGTATGCACAGTCCGCTCGAAACGGATGTTCAACAGGTAGCCCCGTTACAACCACAGCTAGATTTGAATCGTATTTGGACGTAATGAACGACTGATTGTACTTATATAAGCGAATAGGTATCACTGATGGGCAACCATTTTCTGTCAGCTTCTTCGCAATGTCGTATTCCATTTTTGCTCGTCCGAACTCGATTCCACCTAAAGGTGCTTGATCGCTTTCGACCATGCAAAATCTTCCGTTTTTACTAAATCCGAGATGAGGAAAATTCCTGGTGAAATATTTTTGCGTGGGAGGAATGACCTCGAATTTTTCGTTGCAGTAACCAATTCCTTTCAGTTTTAACGACTTTACGGATGTAAAAACCCTGGGCCCAGAAACCCTAAGTGGTCTATCTAATTTTTGCCAGCCCGTGCGGCCTGCGCTGTGAAATGGCGGAGTGGACTTCCAGCTAACAAGTTCATCTAGATCCTTATACAATCGATCAGTCCCCTCCAAATTATCCCATTCGCTTTCTAAAATATATTCCATTTTTTTTGTCCTATTTTTTTGGCACATTCGCGTAGATGTGCAGTTAGCTTTCCAGTGATCGACGCTCAAGAACCGCGCCATCAATGAGAGATTGGTAAAAACTACCTCCACCTATGGATTTTGTCCATAATTCAAACGATCCCCTGTTATTAAAATATTCTATTTGGCTAGCATGCCAATGGTTAAACAATAACTCACACAGTGCACCAATATAGTTTGCGTAGGCGGCGTTGTGCTTATTTTTTATATCAAAATAGATTTGACTCTCTCTATTATATTCGGCTGTTCCTTTTGATAAATTTGCCAACACTTGCCCCTGCACGCCTCTTTCCTTCGCCATTTCGGTTAGCGAAGATACGAGACAGGGGTAATATTTCCTCATAACTTCGTCCCTGCCCTCTGCACCCTGCCTGCAGAGAAACATGATTCGTTGCGCCTCTTTGATAAGAGCTGGTAACTTCTCTACAAAAGATTTTGCATCAATAATTTCCTGGCCAAATACTTTTTGTAAATATTTAGGTAGTCTGAATGAAAAATCAGCTTTATCCAATGCGGTGAAAATTCGAAAGTCTACAAGATATACTTCGCCAAGATCGGAATCTCCGATCTCGCTTTTAAGGAGTCTTGCGTAACTATCTACAATCGAAACGTACGGGGATCCTAGTTTGGGCATTGAGATAGCGCCACCGCAGTCTTTATGACGCAGTTGCATCATTAAGGGAATCGCTTTCCCTACTATGCTTTCGAGCCCTATTTTTTGGCTCCAATTTAGGATGTCGGGCCAGATATCTTGAGTTATCTGGAGTTTGTGCCCTCGAAACATCAGGTTGTCCTCATCGATGGAAAGAGGGAACCGCAATAACTGTCCTCCAACCTTCACTGTTCCGTAAAAGGGAAAATCCCGTTTCGATAGATCTAGGCGGGTAATGGGGCTGTCGTTAAGGCTGAGGGCCAGATTGTACTGTGTCGCATATATCTCATAATTTTTTATAAACGATAAAAAAAATTTGAATCTATCTTTGTTTTCTGAAATTACGCGAAAGTAATCGGAGCAGCCTGAAGCGGAGAACTTCGATCCGAATTTCTGTTTCATTAGCTCTAAAAACAATGAAGATAGCGTGATTCCTGGGTTAGCGAGAGCAATCTCCCAGATTTCTGATTGCCATTTCGAGAGTACCGAAGTTAGGTTCATTTTCTGCTCGTCTGTAACGACAAACTCCAACATATCGGTTTCGACATATTTAAAAAAATCTTTTATCTGCTGGTAACATTCTGAAATCTTTAGCCCTGCTGCGATGCGAAAACCATCTTCACATTTTTCGTTTCCCACGAGAGCTAACTTGTCATATGCGCCAAACTTTTTAAAAAAAAGTTCGGGAGTGATGCTTAAAAGTGAGTAAATTTTGGAAAGCTTGAGCCCAGTGTAATCTTCAAATTCATGAACCGGGAAAGGATTATGCATCCCCAAATATCGATAATAGAAAAAATTTGCCGAATAGAAATGTGAACCGTCACATTTTTCGTATAGCCACTTTGCAGCTATCCCTTCACGTTCAGTTGACTCCTGACCGCGGTAGATAATATCTGTATCATGTATAAGCTGGAATACGGAATGACCCCTTCCCGCGAGAAATTCCAATTTTGGCCAAGTGTCCCAAAATGGACCGCAGTTCTGATCGCCAGAGTAGAGATTATATTCTGCCATGAATCCCAACAGCTCCTATATTTCCAGTCGAGTTTCGCTAATTCTTTGTTGAGCATTGTCTCATTCAGATTTTCAATGCTGAATGGGACAAATATAAAAAGGTTAATAAGTAAACGGTGGCTTTGCAATACCACGCTAATGCATTGATATTCTACCTGATAAAAAATTCTGCAAAATAGAAGCGTGAAAAAAAATAAAGGAGCGGGGGTCTTACAATACTCTGCCAGATAGGAATATTTGCTCCCAATGCTACTTAGACCAAAAATTGTGACATCCATCACTATAAGTCTTTTGTGTTTAGCATATCCACTAATGGGATCGAATACTCGTTTCAAATGAATGCTGCCACTGTCAACCCCACCACCGTCAAGTATAAAAAATTAAATTGACCGGTTTGTCCGTAGCTATTGAGTTTACGAAGCCGTATCTTTCAGTAGGAATTGACTTTTAATAATTATTGTATGTATATTCCGCACATTTTTGACTATCGATATAATTAAAATCCATACATGATCGAAGCGCACGAGCAAACACGTTGCGCATCGTCATTTCATTTCACAAGTTAATTTTATTGCTAAGGAAGCGATATTAGGGAATATGAATAATTCTAAGTCAGCATTAGCAAGCCAATCGAAGTTTTCAAATAATGGGTTGTTAATATCTCACCCAACGTCCATCTCGACAATATTTTTTGTCGCTATCATCCTATTGATCTCACTCTTTATACTTTCGCTTACATTAACTTACTCAGATAGAAGAAAAATCTCGGGGTATGTTAGGCCGACCGAAGGATCTATTCGCGTGTTCGCAGTTTCAGATGGCGTAATTGAAAAAATTTTTTTCAAAGCGGGTGATCGGGTGAATGAAGGAGATCGCCTCGCTATTGTGTCTAGAAAAACCGCGACAGGTTTCACTGGAGAAACTAAAGAAAAAGCGATACTCAAATTAATACAAAGCGAAGCTCAAGAAGCCGGGAAGGAATTGGAAAGATCGAAGCTGTCTGCAAAATTGGATACCGACAGCGCGCAAATGTCCCTTCAATATCTTACGCATGCTCTCAGAACTGCCCAAAATAAAATAAAAATAAGCCACGAAATAATCGAATCTAAGCAGGGAATCCTAAACAGAATTTCTGGTCTTAGCGATGCAAGCGCAATCTCAAAGTTAGAGGTTGCCAGACTTAATCAAGAATTACTTTTAGAAGAGTCAAAAAGTGCGGAGCTCGCCAGTGAGAAAAAAAATTTGGAACGTCAAATATCAGAGTTGAATATTAAACAAAAGAAGAATCAGATAGCTTTGCAGCAGATCGAATCCAGCATAAGTAGTCAACTGTTGGACATAAATAGACAGCAAGTTCTTTTATCAAGTGACGATACCTATTTTATCACCGCCCCTAGCTCAGGAAATATAAGTAACGTATTAATGGATGTTGGTCAGTCTATCGATAAAAGTAGTTTAGTCTTCACACTGATTCCTGAAAAATCTGAACAAGAAGTCGAGCTTTTGATCCCAAGTGCTGCATCAGGACTGCTAAAAGTGGGGCAAAAGGTACTGCTTCGTTATGAAGCATACCCGTTTCAAATTTTTGGGTTACAAAAGGGTGTCATACGATATATGGATGAAACGATAATCATGCCCAACGAAGTAAGTTTACCCTTCATGCCATCTTATCCGTTTTATCGAGCTCGGATAGAGTTGGAAAGCCAAGCCATTGTCCATTTAGGTAAATCATACCAATTGAAATCGGGAATGAAGGTGGATGCAGATGTTTTGTTAGAAAATAAATCTATCTTTCATTGGATTTTTGATCCATTTATGACAATGCTAAATTGATTCCATAATATGAATAACAGCTACGCAGCGGCTTTAAACTTTAGTCACTCAGATGTGCCTTGTCTCATTAACTCTTCTATTGATGAGAGTGCGACAACGTGCTTACGAATGATTGCTGAGTATCATAAACGAGAAATTTCTAGTGCTGAAAGTTTTAGTCGTGCGGATCATTTGAGTGAGGTTGATTTCCTTTTAGAGCTAGCGAAAACTTCAGGATTACGAGGCAGGCTATTAAAGACAGACTTGAGGAATCTGAAATTCGTTTCCACGCCTTGCATATTGGAATGGAGTAATCGGTACGTAGTATTGTGTAGTTATACCAAAAGCAAGCTTGTGATAAATGATCCTATAAGCGGGCAGTATTCTTGCAGCTTAAAAGAAGCCGATGCGCAATTTCACGGAAATGCAATTGAGATAAATGCCGAACGCTGCCTTGATGAAGACTCAAAAGTCGAAAGCGGTGTCTACAGCTTTTACAAGAGTATATCGGGGTTTGACAGAAGCGTAATTTCCATACTCATTATGTCTCTTTTCATAATGATGGTGGTATTAACTACGCCGCTCATAATGCAAACCATTATTGACAGAGTAATTCCAACGGGGGACAAAAATTTAATAAATGTCTTGATGGTTGGCTTGATTGCTCTATCGATAATGGAGCTCCTAATGCGCGCGCTTCGATACACTTTCATTATACATTTTTTTACAAAACTCAATCTGCAAACCTTGTCAAACTTACTATCTCATATCATAAGAATGCCGATACATTTTTTTCAAAGTAGACATATGGGAGATATTGTTTCTAGATTTGGCTCGCTAGAAAAATTGAACAGGCAAATGAGCCAGACCATACCGGAGTTGATCGTGGATTTTGTAACGTCTGTGTTAATGATCACCATTATGACGTTCTACAATTTCAAATTGGGATTAATAATTCTTTTGTTCCTGACAGCAAATTTTTTCATACGGCAACAGGTTTTTAAATCGTACGAACATTTCGAGAAAAAGGGTTTAGAAGAGCATGCGAAATCTGCAACTTATCTTATGGAAACTTTAAGGGCAATCCAAAGCATTAAATCATTTCAAAAAGAGAGTTTTAGATTAAATGGATGGATAGAAAAATTTGTAAATGCAAGCAATAGAGACATTCAAAAAGGAAGATTAAATTTAAAAGTCGATATAAGCAGTGGGGCACTAGTGCTGCTAGAAAATATAATAATTATATATCTTGTGGCAAATTCTGTAGTTGATGGGGAAATGACTATTGGAACCATGTATGCGTTTCTAAGCTATAAGATAATGTTTTCGATTAGATCCGAGTCATTCTTAAAGTCATTTTTTGATGTGAAATTGCTCAATACGCATCTGTTAAGGGTGAGAGCGCTTACGCGAGAAAAAAGGGAAAAATCAAAGCTTGAGAAGCGGTACCAGAAATCTAACTTCAATTTAGGTTTGACATTAGACAATGTCTCGTTCAAGTATCCGCACCAACCCGATTTAATACTGAGCGGAATAAATTTCTCGATATTGCCAGGAGAGTCTGTTGCGATAATAGGCCCCTCCGGAAGAGGCAAGTCAACGTTGCTCAAGATAATGATGGGGCTTTACCGACCGACTGAAGGTGTATGTCGCTTGGATAATCTGGACGTAACTGAAATAGGTGATTATCAAGAAATTATTTCTGCTGTGTTGCAGGAGGACCAGTTAGTACAAGGCTCGATTATCGAAAATATCACTTGGTTTGATAATGCAAAAGAAGAATCGTTTGTTTACGAATGTGCAAAGTTAGCTGCGGTTCATCAGGAAATTTTGTCACTTCCGGATCAATACGACACTCAAATAGGGGACCTAGGAAGTGCACTGTCATCTGGCCAGAAGCAGAGGATCATGCTAGCCCGAGCGCTCTATCGTAAGCCTAAGATTCTATTCTTGGACGAAGCGACGAGCCATTTAGATGTTAGAAATGAAACTTTAATTACTGAGAAGCTGAAGGAATTGAGAATTACAAAAGTCGTAGTGGCTCATCGTCCCAGCACCATACTTTCCGCTGACAGGATTATCGACTTATCGGAAGCTATTCCTCAAATATATCCTTCATCTGACTATCTAGCTAGAAATAGTAAAAATTTTTAAAGGGATAACTTATGCATAACGAACCCAAAATATCTTGCTTATGTGTGACGAATAATCGCGTTAGTGATCTCAAAAAGGCTGTCAGCTATTTCGATGCTCAAAGTTACCAGAACAAAGAGCTAGTGATAGTCTATCTATCGAGCGACACATCAACGAAAGACTTCTTAGATCAAATTGAGAATAATTTGATAAAAAGGGTGTCCGTAGAAAACACTGAGGGCATTACGCTTGGCGATTTGAGGAATATCTCTATACGGGAGTCCTCAGGTAGTTACGTATGCAACTGGGACGATGATGATTGGTATCATCCGCAAAGATTAAGAATACAATTTGACGAAATGAGGCGAAATGGGAAACGTGCGTCCATTCTTAGCTATCTCATTATGTTTGATAATAACACTAAGGAAGCTTACGTTACCCACAGAAGATTTTGGGAAAACAGCGTGTTTTGCGAAAAAAAACTTTTAGAAGAGATGTCGATCCGCTACCCGTCGATGAACAAAGAAGAAGATACGCCTTTCGTAAATTGTTTAAGAAAGGCCGGAGTTATATTTCCAATTGTCCAAGCACAGCTTTACATTTACCGTTTTACGGGAAGAAATACTTGCGACAGCAACCATTTTAAACTTCTTTTCCAATACAGCAAAAAGTTGTCACCACAAAGTTCAAAAAAAATAAGCGATATCTTGTCGAACAGCATTCACGTCAACGATTCTGTCTCTCAGCTCAGCGCTCCGAAATTTCTTGCGGAACTTGTATATGATTAAAAACATTCCGACTAAATATTATGACTTGCTAAACGATCTGGGCATGTTCAATGGTATTACCGACGACAGTCGAGAGGTTACGGCTGGTAATCTTTTCGTTGCTGGAGGAGGTAATCATCTGTCGGATACTTACATATATCACGCCATAGAAAATGGAGCTGCGGCTATAGTCGGGCCGTCCTGCCTAAAAAGAAATTATCCTGTTCCATATATCGTTTCACCGGACGGCCTAAAGTACAAGAGCCAACTTGCGAGTCGATTTTTTAGAAACCCCTCTGAGAGAGTGATCTTAATAGGGGTGACGGGTACATGCGGCAAAACTACCACTACTTATTTGCTGGAATCGATTTTTCTCAAAGCGGGAAAGAAGGTCGGTGTTATTGGTACTGAAAACTATAGGTATGACGGTCGCGTCTTCCCATCGAGCAATACTACACCTGGGACAATCAAGTTGAACAATTTGATTCGCATGATGAAAGATGCGGGCTGCGAAGTAGTTGTGATGGAAGTTTCCTCTCACGCTTTGGCGCAAGAACGCATTGAAGGATTATCGTTTGATGGGGCTATATTCACAAATCTCACCCATGATCATTTGGATTTTCATCTTACGATGGAAAGTTATTACCAAACAAAAAAGAAGCTATTTTTTGAGTATGCAAACGCCACTGACAAAACATTCCATGCCGTTATAAACAAAGCGAATGATTTTGGCCACAGGCTATATTGTGAGATTGAAGCACAATGTTTCAAAAATTATGAGTTGAAATCATTTTGCTTGGATAGCACAGACGCATCTATTTCATTGAGCCCTGATCTTTACAGCATAGAAATTAAAAGTAAGGATTTTGAGCGAACAATTCGCTCAAATTTAATCGGTCGTTTTAATGCCGAGAACGTGCTAGGCGCCGCCACATTGGCGGCGTCTTTAGGTGTGGATTCAAAATATGTGAGTGCTGGAATAATGGAGATGAGCCATGTTCCGGGTAGAATGAACCGAATAGATAGATCTGGCAGAACGATTGTCGTGGATTTTGCGCACAAACCCGGGGCTTTACTTGAGGTGATCACCACGCTGAAGCCAATGACTCGGGGGGAATTAATCGTAGTGTTTGGCTGTGGAGGCGCTCGGGACCAAGAAAAAAGACCAGAGATGGGAAAGATTGCCGCAACATTTGCAAATCACATTATTGTTACTTCCGATAACCAACGAGGTGAAAATATTGATTCCATCACGTCTCAAATAGTTTCGGGCATTAAATCTTTAAGGGCAACAGGATTTGAGGTAGTAAAAGATAGACGAGAGGCAATTGAGACTGCAATGAGACGCTCTAAAAATGGAGATTTAATTTTAATCGCTGGTCGCGGGTCTGAAGGCCAACTTAATATTTATAACTCAGCTACCCGAAAGTATGAAGACATTAATTTTTCTGATATGACCGTTGCACAAGAGAGTGCGCAGATCTTCATTTCGCCCAATTGAATTTATTGGTGGATGACGTGATTAGAAATTGAGGGAAGTTTCAAAGTGAGTTATGTCACAGCTAAGTACTAACCTTCAGAAAATTGTATTTATTAACAAACCCCACAGACGATTCCAAAGGATCTCGAAGGGATAACTTCATCTAGGATACCGCAATGACAAACGAGAACAAACTGATACACAGATACATGCAAGATATTGGAAATTTGCGTTCCCACCACTGGAAATATTGGTGCGATATATATCAGAACTGTGCCTATGATTGTAAGTACTGTGTCTACAGGAACGGCGAAAAAATGGGAAAGATACTTCCTCTATTTACCGATCTCGATTTATTGTCGAAAGAGCTGGATGCCATCGGTAATGGCATTGTTTATTTGGGTCCAAAAGCCGATGTCTACCAGCAGTGTGAAAAAAATTACGGTATCACCAGAAAAGTGTTAGAACTCTTCTACGAAAGGAACGTTCATACTTTTATAGTAACAAGATCTACGCTTATCAGGCGAGACTACGACATTATAAAAAAGATGGCAGAGAAGGGCTTAATCGAAATTTCAATTTCTATCGCCTCATCCCAAAACCAACAACAGCTAGAGCCAAACACCCCAGACGTAGACGTTCGATTGGAGCTAGTTAATGAGATGCGTATGAATGGGATTCCAGTTTCTGTGCATCTGTCTCCCATAATTCCATTTTTAGACACGCGTGAAGAAATCTCGGATCTGATGAAGTCAATAACAACGGCCGGTGCAAGCTGCATCTATGCCTGTATGTTAGGGATGTCAGATAGATATTATTCTGTGGTAAAAAAATCGCTGGCTTCTGACGGGCATCGATCGCAGATTGATCAAGTTTATCTAAACAGCAATAAGTCATTGGATGTTTACTCTGCCGATCAATTGTATATAAAGGACTTTATGACTTATCTCTACTCATTTTCTAGAAGTAATGCTGTTCCATTTGCGTGTGTACATATTCCAGAACTCGATGTTGTTGAAAGAACGGGTCACATTTTTCGACAAAAACTTCCAAATGTTGGAGATATTATTCGTCATTTTAATCGGATGGGTGCGGACAATATCACTTTAAACGAAGTTTTAGATTTCGCTCGAGCATTTCCTGCTTGCGACGAACACTATATCGAGGCGCTGCGGCACTACTGGAACACCCAGAAGATATTCAAAAACACATACTTCCACGCGGAAGCATCAACTGGAAATCTGAGATACGTGAGGAAAAACTCATTGGATCTCGATATTTCTAATATGAAGGTAGGCAGTTAGGAGAAAATTGAAAATGCAAAATATTATCTATGCAGCCAAGGAAAGAATGGATTTAGCCTACGCAGCGCTTCCAAAAGATTATTTTTTTGAAAAGGGCCCAAGCAACTATCGATTTAATAATATCACCCGATTCTTCGAGAGAAGCCCGAATTCGGACAAAACTATAGAAGACGAGATTGCAGCCGAGGTCAAATCTAAACAAGTCTCATTGTATTTTGGAGTCCCTTGGTGTGAGAAAATATGTTCCTTTTGCAACTTTGCATACAGTACCAACTCTTCTGAGGACACTCATAGAAGTTATTTACGGTATTTGAAATCCGAGTTTGATATTTTTAAAAATATTGCAGATAGCCAACTTAACGTCGGGAGTATTTATTTTGGTGGAGGGACGCCTACTTACCTATCTCCCAAATCACTTTCGGATTATCTATCATCATTCATCAATGATGTATCACGTTGTGGTGCTTCGCCAGCCAGTATCACTTGCGAATTCTCCACAAGCACTATTGATGGCGAAAAACTGGAAATTTTGCGCAAATCTGGCGTAACGCGAATTAGTACGGGGGTGCAATCACTCGACGATAAAATCCGTCAACAAGCCAATCTTGTAGGGACAGGAAGGGAAGCAATTCAATCTCTAATGTTAGCGAAAGAATTTTATGATAATTTCAACGTAGACTTGATTTACGGTCATCCATACCAAACACACCAAGATTGGCTTTCCACTGTATCTGAAATAGCGGATATCGGATTTCCTTCAATAACTCTATATCGCCTAGAAGTTAAGGAGCGGACCTCGTTCCTCAAAAAGTTTAAAAAAGATGAATTGGTTTTTGTAGATGAAATCAATGCCCGAACGCAATACTTCATTGCGCGGGAAGTGTTGGAACAGAAAGGTTACGTTGAGTCACCCTTGGGATGGTGGGTTAAGAAGGAAACCTTAGTCAATACCCCTTCATGGACCGTGCATCTCTCTAAATGGAAACAGTCGTCTCCGTACTTCGGCTTTGGACAGGGTGCATTTTCACTTGGAACCACGCTGTACTATGAAAATGCCTCGACGCTTAGTCAATGGGAACGCGCTATTGAGTCGGGCAGACTTCCGGGGTCAAAAGTAATAAACATTGAAAACCATGTTCAGGAGGTCAATCAATTAATGAGATTGATTAGAACAGCGAAGGAGTTTGATCTGGCCCAAATTTGTCAAGGTTCATGCTTAGAAAAATATTATCCCTACCTTAATAGGTTTTTTCTTGAACAATGTAATTTCGGTTTAGCGAAATACTTCGGAGATAAATTCCAATTGACCGAAGGCGGTGAAAGCTTAATCCACTGGATTTTTGACGATTTGATCTTTGGCCTGATGAATATCAGTTCTATTGAAAATGAGCGAAATCTAATTGCCGTTTCGAGTTAAAGGTCCAAATTATTTATCCTAAAATCGCATGACCGCTGTACTGCTGCAGCTCAAGATTTATTCTTAGTATGAAGGACTGGTTTCTAAGCCTAAACGGGTCCTGAGTGTGGAGTTTTATCAGATGGAAAACATAACGTATGCTGTCTCATGAGTTGACTAGGGACGATGCTCGTCCCATCCAGTTCACTAAACTACATGTTTGTGGCAATGACATCATTCTTACCCAGTCAGATTTATTGATCGATTGGTCAGATGTCGCAAAAAAAATCTGCAGAAGACAATTTGGCATTGGTGGCGATCAATTAGTTTTGGTTTCAAACAAAAGTAACTTTCTTGACATCCAAATTTATAATCCTGATGGATCTGTCGCTCCTCTGTGCGTGAATGCGATATTGGCGGCAGGCTATCTCATTCAGCATGAGACTAAAAAGGACTTAGATGTTGACGTGTTATCGTCCAATAATTTGTTCAGGTTGGCGTCGACCAAGTTCAATTCAACGCTGGTCATTAATCAAGCCGAGATCCTTCCTGTTGAACATAGACTCGTGGCGTCATCGCTTGCTGAATTCATCGTTTATAGTGGCACTAATCACTACGTTGTTTTGTTAAAAGATTTCTCTGGACATGACTTGGCGGTTCTTGGTGCAAGCCTGGAAAAAATTGCCATCCCCCATGCATCGACAAATGTTATGTTCACTTATATAAATGGAAACGAAATCTTTATCGTTCCATGGGAGCGCGGTGGCACAGGTCTCACCAATGCGTGTGGATCTGGTGCTTTTAGCGTTGGAAAGGCGATAGCTCTCTATCAGAACTTAGATCTTCGCGAATCATCTTTTTCAAATTGCATGAAATTTCCAGGAGGCTCGATATTTGTAGAGATAAATGGACATGGTGGTGCTATTAGCGCAAATCCGACATTAGTAGGTTACGGGATCTTTTTTTATGAGCATTGACAAGAACTTTGAGCGCTTGGACAGCTACAAGCAATTAATCATGCCTGTAGAGAAACCGCTACCGGCCGTAATAAAAAGGGCTTATGACTGCTATCTTGTCGATTCGAACGATCGGGAATATTTAGACTTTAGTGCTGGCTTAGCTGTCAACCTATTGGGGTATTCAAATGACGAAGTTCGTCAGGTTATCAAAGAGGCAGCAGATTCGCTTATTCACTGTGGTTCTGAGCTGGTGAATGAGGCCAATGTGGACCTCGCAGGGCTGTTAAAATCTATGTCAGGCTTTGACAGTTTTTTTTTCTCAAATTCAGGAAGTGAAGCGAATGAAGCAGCCATAAAGCTTGCTAGGAAATATGCTTCGGTTGTAGGAAATGAAAACAAGACAAAATTGGTCTCCTTTAAGGGTTCATTTCATGGTCGATCCCTGCTTAATATTTCTGCTTCGGGAAATCCGAAACACTGCGAAGGATTTGCACCGCTTGTAACTAATATTGTGCATGCCGATTTTAATGATATTAAATCACTTATCAGTTCAATAGATCATGAGGTGTCTGCGGTAATCATTGAAACCATTCAGTGTAGAGGTGGGATGAGAGAGATTACCGAACAATTCGTGAACACTCTTAACAAGCTAAGGCAAGAATTCAAGTTTTTAACCATTGTTGACGAAGTGCAGACTGGTACGTTTAGACTCAACTCTCTCCTCAGTTATTCTGACTACGCTATCGAGGCTGATATCGTTACTCTAGGAAAGGGTATTGGTGGTGGACTTCCCATCGGAATTACCGCCACCACACGTGAGATCGGGCGACATTTATCTACAGGCTCACATGGAAGCACTTTTGGTGGTGGTCCACTCATCTCATCGGTTGCACTCAAAGTTTTGAAAATTATCTCGAGTGAGAAGTTTTCTGAAATTATGTACGATTCGTCGCATTATTTACGTAGCAGATTAGTTGCTCTACGGGATATTTATCCGGAAAGCGTCGGTGATATTGTGTCACGCGGTATGCTATTTGGATTTTCATTAACTGGACCTGCTTCGGGAAGAGCTTTAGAGATCGAACAAATCGCATTCACAAATGGGTTAATTATCAGGATAAGTGGTGATAACACAATTCGCTTGACTCCGCCTCTATGCATAACCCGGTCTCACATTGATTCTGCTTTTGATATTCTGAAGAAATCTTTTAATGATTTACTGACGCTGCGAATTACGCAATAGCTGCCGTCGGAAACTCTTAATTTTGAAACCGTCAACCTTCTAAATTTATAAAACGCAACTGAGTCTAATATGTCACCTGATTCGCCAAAAATTTCCTGCTTGTGTGTAACGCATAATCGAGTTGATCTATTGAAAAATTCAATCCGGTGCTTTGAATCCCAAAGTTATGAAAACAAAGAGCTTGTAGTAGTATATTCCGACGCAGACATTTCAACATGCGAGTTCCTAGAATCGTTGGCTAATGTGCAAATAAAACTTGTGAAACTTTCTCCACGAGAAGGGCTTACGCTAGGTGATTTGAGAAATATTTCCATATCAATGTCAACAGGCGAATACATCTGTATTTGGGATGATGATGATTGGTACCACGAAGATAGATTAAAGATTCAACTGGGCGAAATGCTAGATAACGCTCGGCAAGCCTCCATTTTATTTTATTTACTCTTGTTTGATAGAGCAAACAAAACAGTCTATTTAACTTGTCGTAGAGCATGGGAAAACAGCATACTTTGTGAAAAAAAGGTACTCGTTGATCACAATATATCTTATCCTTCTTTGGATAAAGGTGAGGATAGTCTGTTTGCAGATCAACTAAAAATAGCGAACGTTCTGTATCCAATTATCAAACCACAACTTTACATTTATTGCTACACAGGGACCAACACGTGTGCCAGTGCGCACTTTGATATGTTAATTGAAAAAGGACAAAAACTGAGCAAATATCATTCCGAAATCGTGAGCAATATTATTGACGGGAAATATTCGCCTTCTGAAGCAACCAGCCTCTTAGGAAGTAAGGACTTTATCAGTTCTCTTCGCTACGTTCAGCTGTAATTAATTTGGCTGGGGTTTACAGTTGTTGTTTTCTATTATTAGATCTATTACATCTGTGAGATTGCCCGACCAATTTAGCTAAATGTAGATATTACCAAACTTGGTTTCTCGCAAGCTTTTATTTGTAATGCGCTTTTATCGCATGTCATTTTACCCCGGTAGGAAGGCTTTATGTTTTCTAAGTTAGCCCCACCATGTAAGTGTAAAAACTTATGGGATGTTGATATCAAATTTTAAATTCGTTGCCTTGAAACATGCGGTTGAAATCGGATTGATATAGAAACATGAAAAATAGTCAATGGAATCTCAGCTTGGAGCTCGGAAGATGGAGCGTTGAACAAGTGGAAAAATGCATTCAGGAAATAAATTTGGTGGAAGCAAACTACAGCACGAGATGTATAGAGTGGTGTTTTCGCTTCATGGGTACTCCTTGTTTCTATGAATCAAATCTTCCCGACTTAAATGAAGACCAAATAAGGGTGCGACTCGAATCATTTGATTGCATCACATTTTTATACACTGTCATTGCTTTGGCGGGAGCTACTAACTTTGAAGATTATGTTCGTCGATTAAGAAATATAAGATATAAAGATTCACAGTTCCATAACATTGTTTCAAATGACCCTGTAGCCGGGAATTTTCTCGACTTTGCTTGCGAAGCGCTTTTATTTAATGGACATGATTGTGGATATATAGATGATATAACGGAGGACGTGGTTTCCGGACAAGATGACTTGATGTCTATTGAGATGGAGCTCAAACCATGCGAGCGCCCACAATCTCATGACTGCAATTCACGAGTTGTACTGCCAAGGTATCAAGGAAGAAAGATCCATACAAATATAATTCCGTCCAACAGGATTGATCATCTTGGTTTAGATCGAATTCAGGATGGCGACATAGTGATTTTTACCCATGGGGAAGTGAGTCGAAAAGGGAAGCCTCAATCCTGTTTAGTTTGTCATTGTGGCTTCGTAGACATAAACGAAGGCAAGCTAAATTTTATTCATGCTACTCGTAGTTTTTATGTTGACGGTAGAAATCTATCCGATGAACAGTTACTAAAACAGAAAGATGAAATCCCTAAAGAATTTTTGGGGGTATGGCACGCAGGTGAGTTTCTTGGTGACAATTTCACTATTCGATCGGAAAACGAGACATTTTCTGGCTATCGCAAGGATAAGCTTAGGCTTCTATCTGATTATTCGCTGAGTATATTTTCAGGTGTGAAAATTTTGAGATTAAAGGGCTGATATCAAACGGCGGAGCCGCCCACAAAAGCTTGGAGATGTTTTTGGCCTGTTCATATTAATAGAGTGCCCATTATGTCTCGATTTAATATTTACTTTGTTCTCTCTTGCTTGTCCAAGAGTGGCCAGAAATTTAATCGAATTCTGCACACATTTTGGGATTATGCTCATCACATTTACAAAATAGGTGCCCAGCCTCCGTATTGGGTTGATAAAATCTTTAGCAAACTTTTGAGCAAAAATTTATTAGAGGAATATTCAAGAAATTAATTCAGCAGCTCAATATCTAACTATAAATTACTATCTGGTTTCGGCGGACAATGCAATTGAAGTTTTAGGGCTAGACAGGTCATTGCACCTAACGAAGGAGCGACGATTGCTTCTTCAAGAATTGTCTGCGCCTCAAGCGCAAAGTGAGGATGAATTGAAGCGAGTATTCACTTGGTCTAATCGGTAGAACGCTAAGACAGTGCCGAAACACCAAAGCTTATGACTCTTCAATTATCCGTGAGTAATACCAGTCACTTCATCTTTGGCAGCTGCCAACACAATTTCAGGGTTCGAATCTAAAACATCCTGTGGACGTTTACCACCCAAGTAACCATTGGCGCTAGCAAACCAACACGCCACCCCCCATCCATCTTTTTTACCACTGAATACTGCGAGAATATTTGTTAATATTTTCAATGGCCGATAATTGTTGCTTGCATCCAAAGCGTACGCAGGAAAGTAATCTGCGCCTTTGTTATTAATGGCAAAGATCATTCCTTTGGCTTTCCATTTGTTGGGTTGTGCACTGGGATTAGAGGAGCTAAATCCCGCTAAAGTGGACAATTGTTCTGCAGTAAACCATTGCGTGCTTTCAGTCACAGCTTGCCGAGCAGACGCAATCATCCGGGCTTCTCGAAGAAGAGTATCCGAGTTCTGAATGTCAGGAGTTAACAGCTCAACTAAGGCCCTTAGTTTCTCGACCTTTCGAGCTTCTACCACTTCCTCAGCGAGCGCAGTAATTCGCACTATGAGTTCTATGAGCACCTGAGGATTTTTGACGCCAGCTTTAAGTGGTAAAAGAATAAATCGCTCCGCATCGAGATTCTCGATCAATGCCTGAATGTCTTTGCGGCTCCCTAGCGTTGCTGAAAAGCCTGGATTGTTGGCATTTTGAGGCACGATATTCCTCATGTGGATTATCAATGGTTATCATATTATGAATTATTTAGATCATCATATAACCGTTAGCACCTTGCCACAATAGCTTCGAATTAGCTTGGAGCCTAACTAAGTGTTATTGAATACCTCAAATTTCATTGGACCAATCATCGATATATTGAATTACTCTGGTTTAGCGTCTCTACCGCCAGCAGTGATTGAATCCAGCCGCCTGTTTTATAGTAGTTAGCCAATAAGTGGAGGGCTCATAGTAGATGGCAAAGCATATTATTGGATTATTAAACCCGAGCTCGATTGCTCTCTTTAAAGCCAGGCAAGCGCGAGGGTTCTCGTGAACTTGCCAAGACCTTCGCAAGCCATAAATTAGCGCAGCATCGTGCCAATCACGATGCCCTTGCCATAGCATTAACTGTGAGGGTATTGTTCGAGGATAAGATCAATCGCGATGGATTGAAATGCCTTCAACTTTCATATGAGCCTCATCCGTAACTGGACGGATGAAACAATGATTACAAACGTCTGAATATATACACCACCGACGATTAATGTGGATCGTCACAATTCTATCGACACACAACTCGACAGATCAATTTCGGATTTTGCTTTTTCCAAATCAAAATTTCGTTGCATTGCCAGCCTAGCTTTCAGGGCTACGCCCTAAAACCTTAGAAAGCTTCAAAGCCATAACGGTAGATACTCGCAATTTTCCATTCACTAAACGCCCAAACGTGCTTCGGCTAACGTGTAGTTTGGAGGCAACCTCATGAATGCCTAGGCTTTGGGGGTCTAAATAGACCGGCTTGATAAAACTACCTGGATGCGGTGGATTATGCTGGAACATGTTAATAATTCTTTGAAGATTTTTATGCGGATTGAAATATATTGCAAGGTCAAAGACGAACTTTGCAGGTAGGTTGGTCGGAGCCGCCAGTGGGACTACGCTCCAAGCCTGGCGGACGACCATCTTTCATGTTGGGCTATGCCCGAAATCAGAGGTTAAACATGATAGCAAACTTTCACCGCCCGTTGTCTGAGTAGTCTATGAACACTGATCGACTCACACCACCACGCCATGCTCTATTTTATTGATTAGCGATAACACGTAATTCGCTCCCGTAGATATCCGTACGACGCTGATGGGAACATCGCCACCAAGCCCCACGGCGGGTGAATTTAGCCATTGACTAGCCAAGGATTTGTTGCCCTCGAATAAATCTAGCGCCGAATCGTAAACCTCAATGAAGCGATAAAGCCGGTCGCTCTCACCAGTAGTTAATTTACCATCCTTCAAACGTCTTTTTAGAGTTGCAGTCTTTATATCAATGTATGCACCGGCTTTGTATACATCAAGAGACAAGCTGCCGGCGACGTCTCGGAGAATTTTGACAGGTAATCCTTTGTTAATCGCATCACGTAGCGGCTTGCCACGGGGTGGCAACTTAAGGGCCTCCAGAAAACGGCAGCACTGCCTACCCGCATCACGCGAGTGAGCTTGTACCTTGGGCGTGAAGACTTTTATCCCTTGAATAGGCATGATGAAACCTCAATGGCGAGTCTATTATTTGATAATTTATTAGTATCACCCCAAACTGTCGTTCACGCCATACGTTGTCCGGAACGTGCAGCATGATTTGTCCTAAGGAGGTGTCACGTCCTTCGTTTGCAAGGCAAACTCAGCAGATGTTGAATTGGCCCTGATTATTTTGCGTATTTGTCTGGTCGGTTTAGCAGTGTCCTTCTGTAAACGCGTAGCGGGAGTCCATATAATGCTTAAACCAGAATCGTCCGATTGCCCAAATCAGGGCTACTGCTATTGCGCCGCCGGCGATTACTATCCCCACTAAATTTGAACCTTCTATGCTTAAAGTGCCACTAAGCGAAAGTGGTGTCATTGCTAACCAAGGCATTTGCTTCATAAGTGCCTCAACGTTCGATAGGTGCCGTAAAATTTTACTGTGGCGTCACGACCTTAAATTTGGCACCTTCCCGGAGTAAATTCCTTCTTGTGGGATTTCCACTTGAATCTACTTTTCCTTAAGTGTTTTGTGATGATTAACTGACGCTTGAAGGCTTTTGAGCCAGCAGCTCTTCCTAAAGCGATAAAGCGTGAGAAGCGTTGGGGTTTATTTAAGCCCTAGGTTTAGATTTCGTTAGGTAGTGCAAAGGAATTATAGCCTTATCGGAAATACCGACCGATCTGGCGCATCAGTGGCCGAAGCATGTTGAAAATAATCTCGCGACTGCGAACTAAAGCCGAAAAGCTTAATCGCATAAGGGCATTGCTGGTAACACCGTGAACCTGATTTTAACGTATTAGTGTAAGTAACAAGGGCAGAGGTAAAATCAGGTGCTAATATTTGTTTAAATCACTCGTGCGAAGAAACGGTGGTTCTATTAAAAATACAATTTGCTATTCTGTGATTTAACTGTAACTCGGTAATAACAGCCATTTAAATTTTAAAGAAAATTAGTAATCTCCAACGGATAAAATTTTTGACGAGTCTGCCCCAGATAAAGCACTAATTTAAAAAGTTTGCATCGAATGAAGTCCCTTAGCGCGTCAGTATTTTAACTTTAAATATGAAATAAATATTAGTTAATATGGATGGGTAGAAGTCATGAATATGGATTGGATTACGTTGATATGCACGACATTAAAGCTTATCGATATACATGATAGTGACCGGGCATATGGCAATCCACCCAATTATTCAAAGGAGTCACGAACAGGCCACAAGGATGGTAAATATCTAGACATCGCATTTCTCATAATTCATCGATTAAAATTATTAGATCAGAGCGCCAATCAAGATTATCTCCCTTTCGACACAATTTTTGATGCCATCAAAGAAGAATGGCCTCAAACCGCCGAGGTTGATGTTCAATATGTCCTTAACGTTTTGCGCCGACCTTCTGAACTTTACTACCTAATAAAAACCACTGAACAACAGGCAAGAGTGCTTCACTCGGAAAAGCGCGAGACAGCGTTGATAGAAAAAACTGACTATGCAGATGAGTACCGGTTATCGACATCGGGTCGGCTATTGTTATCGTTGTCGAATGTAGCTCATGACACCACCTATTTGCGCGGAGACGCATACAACTTATTGCATGCTATTGAGTTCAATGACTTTGAAAAAATTTTAATTTTTTCCGATGGGATTATTAGCCAACTCAGAAGCGAGATACTAGAAGTACGGTCGGCACTGGAGCGTGTAGGGCGAACAGAAAATATTGAGAAATATCTTAACCGCCTTGATCAATACAAGCGCGTTATCGAGGAAACGATCAGTATCGCTAAGCAGGCGGAAACCAAACTTGAACAAATAGATGTACTTGTAGCCTTCGAGCAATGGCAAGAAGTTAAGGGAAAAGACATCAGTTTCGAATATCTGCGAGGCCAAATTAATCATATACGCCAAGTACTACTTATATTTAATCGACTTCTTTCCGAACTTGTTAGCCTTGCACTACGGAGCGATCGATCAGCCGTTCCACCGCCTTCTTTTATTAAGGCCGCGTTACAATTCGTTCGTACTCCCCTTTCTCTTGAAAACGAAAATTTCTTACTCCAGCAGTGGGGACCATTAGCATTGAATGTACCGTTTCATTCGGTTCTTGATGGCGTTGGAGCCATCAAGTTACGGTCGATATCCGAACTTGCGCAGCCGATGTCGTTTCTAAACGAGACTGTGGACACTACATCCGAGTTGGGACGGACCAGATTTCTCGAAAGGTACGGCCAAAAAATTGCTGAAGCACTTCGTAATGGACCATTACGTCTGTCTGAAGCAATCGAGAAAGGCTGGCTTCTTGTTGACAACAACGTGATGCTTGGAAACCTCGTTGGTATTTTCGTCGCGCCCAGTAGCATTCCTATCGATGGTCGCATCATGATCAGTGTAAATCCCAATCTCAACTCCAGAGTCGTCGACAATGGCGAGTTTCTTTTCACTGATGTCGAGATGACCATAGTGGAGGATAAATGAATAATTCAGAACTGGGTCGCGTTCAAGCTTACTTACTGCACCACAGAATGATTGAAACAAAATCTAACAGGCGTACCGTTAGTAAGGAAGAGCGTGAAATTGCTGGACTGATTTTAAATGCCGATCATGCCGTACGCGTGCAGCTTGAGGAGATTTTTGATGGGCAAGGCGTGCAGTTTGTTTCCCTTACGTCATTAGATGTCAAAGGGATTTCTGCTGGTGGCACTGTGTTTATGTTAGCAAGAAAACCTGATTCAACACCGTTATTTTGGGGCCCAGAGCGCCTTGTTAGCCGCATGTTACATGTGAAAGGAATCAATAGTGACATTGAAGCAAAAATCTGGTTTACACAACTCTGGTTCGTGCTTCTTGATTTGCTTTATTCACGTAAAAATCGTAGTCCTAATGCAATGCAAGACTGGGTGGAAACAACTTTCACAAAAGAAATCTTCATTGAAGCAGTAAAGGAATATCTAAATGATGATGTAAGAAAAATTGATACTTCCACGCTCGAAACAAATAGAGTTCATAAAACGCTGACCAGTTTAAAGGAGGGTGGAATCGCGATGGCCTGCAATGGTTTCCTTGAGCTAATGATTGAGGCTCGTCTCTTGGAGGAGCTCAGCAAAGATACATTCCGGCAAAGCCTGCTCTTCGCCTTTGAAATGAAAATCAACTTCGATCGTCAACTCAATTCGTTGTTACCTTCGCAAAATTTATTTACAGCTACGACTGAGATACTGGTCGAGCACATCGATAAAGACGTGGAGGCTAAATAGTGGCTGCTATATCACGTATTCAGGTTGCCAATTTCCTCACCGAAGGCTTTTCGCCTGGAGACGAATGGGCACCACTTTATCGCGGTGAAACCTTTCGGTTATTTGGGCAACCTACAGCTATGCAAATTGATAATGGCGGAGGGAAAACGAGCTTCACTGAAGCTTGTCTGTATATGCTAACACGCCATCGCCAACTGAAATCTAGAGTGGAAGATAAAGTTGCTCCTCCCGATAAGGGGTGGACCCATATTCGAATTGAATTTGTTGAAAAAGCCCATTACGAAGATATCTTGCAAGCCGATTTAATCACGCTTAATCCAGACGATATTCCTGGCACTTCCTACGTTGTGGGTATGTGCTGGAGTCGGAATAAAGATGCAAATTTCTATTCCTATCAAGGCCTTTTAGAAAACGCGCCATGCTTTGTACAAAATCAAAATGGTCTAGTCCTTGTGGCAAACGACACGTTCAGAAAGTCTATCGAAAATATACCCTATGCCCGCTGGAATCGTTGGCGTAATCAACCAGAGTGGCTAGATGAAATAAGGCAGTTCACTAATATCGAAGTGCTTCTACAAAATGTTCAGTTCCAACTAGATGGAGCTGGTGACTACTCAGCTATGATTACGAAAGTAGAAGCTAGAGGAGGCGAAGAATATGACACTGCCTTCTTTCGACAATTTGTTGCCCCGGAGTTGCTCAAGCACGTCATGGGAGCAGAGGGGGATGTGGACGAACTAGGATTTGAGGACACTATTCTCAAAACGTTGAAACCAGCAGCAGATGCGCTCTTGGACATCAATGGACGCCAGTTGGAGCTCGAGCATACAAAAAATGCGCTTCGGAAATTCGAGCCAGTCTTGGAAAAGGCCAGAGAGGTTGTCAGTGCAAACGCAGATTATGAAAAAGAAATGCGCTCGGTTATCCAAAACGCAGCGATAGTAAATAATCTCGTGGTAACTTCGCCTCTACCAGGTATTCCCGCTGTACACCCTAACGCTCGATGGGCTACTGAAAAGCCTATCATTGCTGTTCTGAAACACATGATTATAAATAAGAGTTATGGGGTGCTGATAACTGATGAAGGACTAGCGGAGTTAATCAATATTGAGACGAGGCGTTTGAATGAGAAGGCAGGAGAATTAAAGCTTTCAAGTGTACTGATGGACGCGGATACAATTAGTCTGCGCGCCGATCTCAATAGGTTTTTGGGTGCCAAAGACAATGGAAATCCGGTACAGGGTATGTCCCAACTCATTGATAATAAAGCCGATCTCAAACAAACCGGGCGAGGTGGTCGACGTTATGGGACAAAATGCTATGAGTTAATCGAGGCCCTCACCCTGGTCAAGGCCTCAGCAAATTTTTCCAGTGCAAATATCGCGGGTGTCCCGGACACGCTGACCCGAGCATTCGGAGTCGCCATTAACGAGCTAGACACTAATCCATACCGAGCTCATATCCGCAACCAGACTTTAGTATTTAACAAAACAAAAGCGTATCAAAAAATCGCGCAAGACGACTACAACAGTTACAAAAGTCAATACGAAGTTTTAATTACACAAAGTAGGGAAACTAAAGACAACCAAATCGCTTATGAAGTGTTCATTACTCGTAAGAACGAATTTCCCACTGAATACTGGGAATTGCCATTAGCTGCACATAATTGGGCGAGTGAGGAGGCGATGGCCAAAGAAGACGCGCGTACTAAGCATATCAAGCTAAGTAGCGAGCGTATGAACAGCTATTCAGTATGGCAAAAGCGAACCGCTCAGCACGCCCCAGCCCACCTTACTGAGGTACTCGGTCAACTTATTCAAGCTCAGAAAAATGCATTCGAAGCTGACACCAAAATTAAATTAAAACTTAAGGAGGCTAAAGAACAGCTTCGTTATAAGCGCACAGACCTTGAAAATGAAAATCGACGTCTTTCCAAGTTAAAGCAAAATCTGGATCGACTAAATGACTTGTCGAAGTGTATGTCCACTTTCCGGAACATTTTTGGCAATGCAATTCCCTCCGAGCTGGACCCTCAAGGTGAAATAAATCATCTTCAACTCAGTAAACACAATAACGATTTAAATCTTCAAAATTCTTATACAGAAAACAAAACCTTTCTCGACCTTTTACCTAAAATTCGAATTTACGGTGAAATATTTGGCAGCACAGATCCAGCTTCACTCAATCCTTCGCAAGATCTCCAAAGGCATTTGCATAACATTAGTATCGAAAGCGAACTGATCAAAAAAACTAAAACGCTTGTCGAGATACTGATTTATTTTCGTTCGAAATATCCTGGCTTATCGCCTGATCAATGGCTGAAAAATGCTGCGAATCAACGTAGAGAATTTACTGAAGAGCGAGCTAACAACGTAAATAAGATACAAGATTTGCAAGCAGAGTTGAAAGATTTAGATACGTTGGGTGCAGCAGATGATCGCGTCTATGCGAAAGCTCTCAAGGTGCTTACCGAAAACGATATAGCGTTTGAACGGTTACACGACCTAATATTCAAAACCGTTCAAGGAATTCGCCGTGAGCAATGCCTGACTCTTTTCTCAGCCTCACTATCTGCCCCCGTTATTATCTCTCTTGAGGTGGCCGCCGAAGCAACTCGTTTACTTGAAGAAGCTAAACTCACCGTGCCGATTTTCCATAAACATGGTTTAGAGAAATTCGTAACTGATGGAGAGATTAACGAAGCTGGAAAGGTCGCCTATTCGCTATGGGTTGGCCGTCGAACCCGTCAAGTCACCATTCTTCTTAATCCGTTGCTTATCGAAAAAGAAAAGGAGCAGATTAATGAGCAGATTACACAACTTGTTAAACGAAATAACGACATAGGTGAAGCACTCATTGATATTTCTGAAGAAAGTGTTGCAATTAAAATAGCGCAGGATGCGAGAGAGGCAATTCGAATCGGGTCAGAACGAGTGCTTGCCGAGGCAGAGGCGAGGCTTGGTGTTTTAAGTCAGAAAACGTTAGAACTCGAAAATCGTGCAAGCAAAGAAGCTCAGGATGCGATTTCATCTATGATTCGTTACCAAGACGTCGGCGGGGACTTCAGATACAAGGAGTTGATAGAGAAAATAATTCCGCAACTGGAAGTTAATCGAAATGAAATTACCGCTAGGCTCGATCTCTTGGTAGGGCAAACTACAGAGCAAGCATTACGAGCTCTTCATATGGCCAAGGATTTCCAACGGGTTGGTGGTGATGAAGCTTTGTTAATTGCGAAAGCTGAATTCGATAAACTAAACGTAGTAGTTGAATCACTTGACACGCTTGTTAATGATCTTCAATTCCAGATCGATGGCGAGCTTTATGAAACAGAAAATAAAATATCAAAGATGCTAACCAACCTTAACGAGACATTTTCACTTGACAAGCTTGAGCTGGAAACCGCAATTCACTTCGAACAAAGTGGCTTTGTCGAGTTTATGGAAAACGCATTTTCAACTGAGTCTTTTCTAAACGCAGAACTTAAAATTGCTCGCGATAGATTGCAGGGCATCGATTTTGAGCGCGCAGATCGTTATATTAAAGTCACTCAATTGGAAACTCGCAGCATTGCTGATCGAATTGCCGATGCAAAAAATAATCGAGATAAAGCTGAAGAAAATATTCGGACGTCTCAAGAAAATATTATGCAAATTGAAGCAGGGATAGCTCTAATGGTTCCTTTTATGGAATCGATGCATGAAATGATAGTATCTATCCGCACTCAATTTGCCAAGGTGTCTACGTTTTCTGATGACATACAAAGGCTTATAAAAACATCGTATGTTGAAGACCCAGAAATAATGGGTTACGAGCAAATAATTCAGCTTGCTTTTCTAGGAGAGACGCCTGACGTTAGTCAAGAAATCCGAACAGCAATGATGAATCTTAGGCAATGTATGATGGATCTGGATATCAATACTAACGAACTGCAAAAGTTGTTAGGAACAAAGCAACGTTTGTATGACGAATATGTTCAACGAAGGGATGACTTCTGCAATCGTGCCAAATCAGGGTACATTCGAGGATTAAACCAGCTAGAGGTCTCAGCAATCTCCAATGCTAAAACGCTTGAACAACTTATGCTCATCCAAGAAATTCAAGACACGATCGAAACACAGATTACAGAAATTGAAACCAATCTTAATGTAATCCGCGACGCAATGATCGCAAATAAGGAAGCCTCAATTAACAACTTAGCAAAGTTTGCGCGTGATGCAAAGCTCAGCCTAGATATTTTGGAGCGAGTCATGAGAAAGACTCCCAGTGCAAGATTTCACATCGAAGCTCCTGTAGCAGATGATCATGAAATCGAAAGGATTATCACTGAGCTCCTCGAGCAAATAGAAGACAGAGAGCGTGCCGTGCGAGAAAGTGGAACAGTTCTCCTTAATGAAGAAATAGATCGTAAAGCAACTAATTACAAACAATTAATTCATGACACTATCTACAAGCGAATTTTTTCGGCGCGTGACAAAGATGGAAACCAGATAGTACCAAGAGTGTATTTCACTCACATATCTATTCGGGGCAACAATAAAGTGCCTTTTATAAATCGTTCCCTATCAACTGGTCAGCTAACTGCATTGGCGATGATGTGGTTAATTAAACAGGCCGAATTTGCTATTGCGCGGGCCGCATCTTTATACGGAACACGTAAAGAACAAAAGGCAGCTCTTAAGGGCGCTCAACGAATCATGTTTTTTGACGGCTTATTTTCCAATCTTTCCAATGAAGAATATATTAACGATGCCTTTCAAGGATTGCGTGGCGTTGGTGAGAACTTTCAGCTCATCGGATTGATCCACAATCCTTACTATGTAAACAATAAAGATATATTTCCAGTTCATCTTGTTGGCAAGAAAATGCTCGCAAATAAAAGTGATCCTAACAAAAAACGTGTTTTTATATCTGTTGTACCTTGGCAAGAAAACAATGGGATGCTGTTATATACCAGCGCCTTTAAACATAATTACCCAACTCATGATAAATGAGGTTTTTGAATGTCTGATTTGGATGAAAGAATTCTGAGTTGGTTTTTGAGGCGCATAAAAAATAATTCAAGTGGAAAAATATTAACAAGTAGCGTCATGGCCAAGCTACGCTCGGATGTCATCAATGATCCAGTAGCCATCAGAAAAGCGATTGTGCGGTTACGCGAAAATGGCCACCTAAATTTTACTTCGGATGACCGAGGCCAACCTGTCAGCAGTTACATTAAAGTTAGTCGAGTAATACTAAATACGCCCGACTATGCTCTTAAATGGTTTGAGGTTCTCAATGCGAGCGCCTTAGATCAAGGTGATAAAGAAGTTTTACTATCATTGGCGGAGGCGGTTTTCGATTTTTCGCTGAATGATATGCAGTATCTGCTCGAGGGTTTGATAAAACTTCGATCAAACCCTTCAGAGTATGGAAAACCCAGCTATCTGGTTAGCGCCGAATATTTGCTAGGTTCGTCCAAACTACTTTGCAATCTGCCTCGAAAAGCGTTGCGAAACTTTGGCATTAATACATCACAATTTGTTTCTCATCCTCTCTATGTGATAGTTGCAGGCTGTGAATTACCAGAGACCGTAGTGTTAATTGAAAACCCCGCAGCCTTTGAGCTTGCAATTACGACAAGTGCAATCAGTAGCTGTGCATTCATTGTCACTTTTGGATTTGGTCTGAGTAAAACGCATGAGGATTACGGAAACCAATTGGTAGCATTGGTTGAAAATCGTTTCGCGAATGCAATTACGTTGAGAAGAGAGGGCGCTACATGCCCAGAAGCGAGAGACCTACTTTGTCACTCGAACATCACCTTTTGGGGAGATTTAGACTTGGCTGGTATTGAGATTTATCAAAGGCTAAAAAAAGTTATTCCTCAACTACAGCTTAGCAAACTGTACAAGCCCATGATCGCGTCAATAAAAAACCCTTCGAAGTCACACCCATACGTCAAGATTGTTGGCAAGGAGCGCCAACCTTTGATGCCCAAAGCGCAAATAACAACCACTGTTGCCGCTATCTCTCGGCTCACTAAGCTTTGCGAAAAAAAAGGAGTGGATCAGGAGCAGCTGTCATCCAACGAAATAGCGAAATATGCTCACCTAGGCCTCGATATAGAGGACTTAAGTTAAAGAAATTTGCTTCGGATAGCTCTTTCATTTCTATTCGCACAAACCTTCGTTACATACGAATAGATTCAGGGTATCGAAAAATTGCTGTTAAGTTCTAATGTTTTTGACTGTGTGGATTTCGAAAACACGTTGATAAAACTAAAAAGTATCGGCTTATGTTATGCGAGGTAATTGACTGCCACGCAGAGCTGCTCTTTACTTACTAATGTCGTAGATTGCCCACAACAGGCCTTTAAATATAAAGCTTTCAAAAATCGTATTCTAACTATTTTTAAACAAGGACACTGAAACCATGCTTTATGCTTGGGTTGGCCAACAAAAGCGAGGTCCGACTGCGAAAGCGGAGCGAACAACTTGTCGTGACTGTGGTGGATTGCTTACGGCTGTAATGCCTGTAGAAAATACGCCTCATTGGCGGCATAAAGCAGGAGATTGTGATTCTTGGAGTGAAGTGGAAGGTCCATGGCATCTGGCTTGGAATGAACTGTTCGACATGTCATGCCGAGAAATCGCCCTTCGCGATCCTGATACGAAAGAACTACATCGAGCAGACGTCCTAGTTAATCGCGACACGCCCAAGGCAACAGTTTTGGAGTTACAACACTCCCCAATCGGCGAAGATGAGCGAAATGCACGGGAGGCATTCTATCGGCGGGCGCATCGGATGTTTTGGTTGGTACACGTCCACAACGAAAACTCTTTTCTTGAATACAATTTTTGTTTGTCACTAGACATGAAGTCTCGTGTCGTCAGCCTTGATGGCAAAAATTTTTCTGTAATGCATTGGATGGGCTCGAATAAGCAATTTATCGAGAAATGGAAACGCGCAACTGCACACGTATTCTTTAGTGTTGGCCCGCATATTTTCTATCTCGCCAGTCCTAGTGTAAGCGCTCGCTTAGGGGGTCCATTTGAGCGTGGCGAGTTTGCTCTTTGTTATTTAACTCGTGACGATTTCTTTCGCGCAGTCCACTGGGTTGATCGCCGAGAATCTGAATCTTTCTAGCACTTTTGTTACTTAATAATGGCGCAGTATTACAAAGTGCCGTAACGTTCATACTTTCAGAAGGGATGATGAAAACATCAATAATTATGAAAATATCAAAGATTGAAGTTCACAATTTCCGACTACTTAAAAACCTATCTCTGGATTTAGAAGACGATTTGTCTTTAGTAATAGGAAAAAATAATTCAGGAAAAACCTCACTACTCTCCGCAATGGAGAAGTTTATCAATAGTAATGATAAAAGCCGCATTGTATTTGATGACTTCAACGTTGAGCTTCGGCAAAAGCTTTGTAATCTTCTACATGAGAGTGAACCAGTTTCCTCGGAGGGGACATACGTTCCAATGGGAATGCAGTTAAGATTGTTTCTAACCTATAACGAGCAAGACAATCTTGGTCAAATTAGCCATCTTATTATGAGCCTCGATCCACATGACAATAACATTGTGTTGAGCTTTGAATACCTTATCGGCAGAAATAATCTAGTCGCAATGAAGCAAGATTACTTTAATGTAAAATCAAAATATGATGGTGACCCCTTACTTTATTTGTCTGAAAATCATTACAGGTTTTTTGGGGGAATTATAAGAAAAAGTTTATTGAGTAGCGATTATTCAATTTTTACAGACTTAACGAAAGAAAAAATATCGCTTTCCGAGGTGATTTCCTTCAAATCAATTAGCGCAAAACGGAGTGTTACTAATAGAGATAACGATAGAACATTATCGACCCAAACTTCCACTATTTATAGAAAAACTGAAGAAACCGAAGAACAGAAAGAAGCCGTAGAGGAGTTTAGGAAGACATTGCGGGACACCGATAAAGATCTAAGCGCAATATACGGAAAAATGTTTTCTCGATTGTTAGGTAATATAAAAATATTTGGTGGATTTTCAGAATCTGAAACCTCCATAAGAATTGCTTCAACGCTTCAGCATAGGGAGCTATTGGATGGAAATACCACCGTCATGTACAAACATGATGCCCATGATCTTCCGGAGCATTTCAATGGGTTAGGTTATATGAACCTTATCAGCATGATTTTTGAGATCGATCTGCTAATGACTTCTTTCAGAAAACCAAAAAATGAACGTCCAGCAGCTATTAATCTACTTTTTATCGAGGAGCCTGAAGCTCACACACACCCACAAATGCAATATGTCTTTATTAAAAATATAAAATTGTTACTTCAAAATGGTTGCGTGCGAGACGACGGTCTAAGAGTAAACCTCCAGACGGTGATAAGTACGCATTCTTCCCACATAGTTTCTGAATCCAATTTCGATGACATAAAATATTTGCGCCGTATTAATTCTGATGTAACCGCAAAAAATCTTCGATCTCTTCATCTTGAATATGATGAGGATGCAGCAGGAAAAATGCATTATCGATTTTTAAAACAATACCTTACCCTAAATAAAGCAGAATTGTTCTTTGCGGATAAAGCTATATTGATGGAAGGTGATACAGAAAGAATTTTGATTCCGGCAATGATGAAAAAGCTTGATATTGAGATGCCATCCGACAAGCTGCCTTTGAATTCCCAAAATGTTACTTTGATTGAAGTAGGCGCACATTCCCAGATATTCGAAAAACTAATCAGCTTTCTTGGTATTAGGACTTTGATTATTACCGATATCGATACAGGCTTTACGCTACCAGTAGTTGATGCTGAAGGAAATCCTGTGTTGAATAAGGATAAGGCACCGAAGACGACGACTGAAAAATGTCAACCATTGCATAGCAGTGTTGATCATACAAGTAACAATGCGCTCACTTTCTATTTTGGTAAATCCAAAAATGATATTAAATTTTTCTTAGATTTAAAATCAGAACAAAAAACGCTGCTAAAAAACAATGGGGTCTGGCAACACCATCTTGATGGGAATTTACGAATAGCTTATCAAACGCAACAAGAATCGTATCGAGGTCGTAGTTTCGAGGATGCTTTCTTCTCTATAAATAAAGATTTTCTAGGGGATGACGCTGAAAGATTTCCGTCTTTAATAGCTAAACATTTTGATATTTATATTGCTGATAACGATGCTTATAAATTATCGGAAAATGGAGTCAGTAAAAAAACTGGTTTCGCAATTGAGGTGTTGTTGAATAGCGATGATAAGTTTTCTAATTGGAAGACTCCTGCTTATATCGAAGAGGGGCTAGCATGGCTGCGCAATTAACCGCTAATCTTCTTAGCTCAGAAGCTCAATCAATAATTGAATTGATAAAAAAAAATAAAAACTTCCTGCTGAGCGGAGGCGCCGGCAGCGGAAAAACATATTCGTTAGTAGAGGTTATTGGTGAGCTAACAGTACAAATGCCAACAGCTCGTATTGCTTGCATAACTTACACAAATGCTGCGACACAGGAAATAGAAAAGCGTACCAAAAATATAAACCTTGAAACCTCAACAATTCATGATTTTCTGTGGTCAACAATAAAGCATTTTCAGGTTGAATTGAGGAAAACATTATTAGATTTAATAAATGATGAAAACAACACAAAAATTAGGATTTTAAAGGCTAATGGAGAACAAGATAAGCTTAAGTTTATGGAAAATCGTGTCGAGTATAAAGATTTTACTAGGCTGCGAGACGGTATTATCTCACATGACGAACTTCTTATCTTAGCTTTTACTATGTACCAAAATTACCCCAAGATACGTAGAATCGTTAGCGATAAATACTCAATTATTTTGGTGGACGAATATCAGGATACTGCACCGTTGGTTGTGAGTATATTTTTAGATTTGTTTGCAGAGTTACCGCGTAGAAATATAATTGGATTTTTCGGTGATGCTATGCAATCAATATTTGACGACGGGATCGGCAATTTGAATGCTTACGTAGGTGACGGCCCAGACAAGATTACAGAAGTTAAAAAGGAGCAAAATCGAAGGAATCCATTGTCTGTCATTAATTTGGCTAACAAGCTTAGAACCGATAATTTAACTCAGCGCCCATCTGATGATCTTAATGCCCCAAATATGGGGGCCGACGGTATGCCTAAACAAGGAAGCGCCATTTTTTTACATTCTTCTGTGATGGATATTGATTCGGCCAGGGCTTTCTTGAAGTGGGACTTTTCATCTAGTGAAACAAAAGAGCTTAACCTAACGCATAATCTAATCGCAAAGAAAGCTGGTTTTAAAAATTTAATGCGAATTTATGATTCAGACAAGATTCTTGAGTATGTAGCGAGGGTTAAAAACTATATTAAGGACAATTATCCTGATTTTCAGAAAGAGGGAAAATCATTTGGGCAGGTCATTAATGAGTTAAGCAGTGGGAAGGATGCAAAAGAACTCAAGAAAATTCATCCAGCGCCTGCGCAATCCGAATATATCGATCAGTACGCGGCAGAGTATAAAGCTGTTTTAAAAATGCCCTTCATTGAAATAACATCATTGTATGTGCATAAAGATATGCTGATCGATGACAAAAAATCTGATCAAAGCCAAGTTGTTGGAGGTCGTTCTAATAAAGATGATCTCATGAAGCACCTTTTCAAGATCCAGAGAGTCTTGCGTCTTTATTCATTAAAAGATTTTAACGAATTTATAAGAGTTACGGATTACAAAATAAAAAGTGTCAAAGATAAAAGTGATCTTCGCGATGCAATAGGAAATCTAAGTAAAGCGGAAACCTACACTATTGGCGAAGTTATAGATCTAGCCCACGCAAATGGACTGGTAGTAAAGGATGACAAGCTTGCTTACTTTGTAGCCCGAAAAAAGTACATCTACGATCAAGTTGCATCACTTAGCTATTCAGAGTTTCAAAGGCTCTTTGAATACATAGAAGGATATACTCCATTCTCTACACAACACAGAACGAAAGGTCGTGAATATAATTGCGTACTTGTATTATTAGATAATGGAAATTGGAATAGCTACAATTTTGACAATTTTTTCACCGGTCAAGGGAAGGATACCGTCATTGATCGAACCGGAAAAATAATTTATGTTTGCTGCACTCGCGCTCGCGAAAACCTTGCGCTTTTCTATTTTTCTCCATCTGCTGAAGTATTGAAAGTAGCTAAAGGCTGGTTTGGAAAAGATAACGTCATTGATCTTGATGCTATTCCCCAAGACAGCAAAAATTAGGTGAATGAATGCTTAAATTTAACTTAATCGAAAACGCTAATGATTCTTTAGAGCATGCGCTAAAGCATATGGGGCCTGTCCGTGGAAACGGCGTTGGAGACTGGAAAAGGATTATTGTTGATTTGGCTCATGTATTAGAATTACTTTTTAAAGAGGTGTTGCGTCGAACTCATCCAGTTTTAATTTATGATGATATCGATAAGTACCCCTCACCGAAGGCATTTACTGTCGGTGCTGAAAAAGCATTAAAAAGATTATCGGCTATTTGTAATATTCAATTTTCAAAAGATGATTTGAATGCTATTAATACCGCCAGAAATAAGAGAAATGAAATCGAACATTTTGAATTTGAGATGACTGAGCATGAAGCAAAAGTCATTGTAGGTCAGGTTCTCTCATTTATTTTTAAATTTACAGATGAGCATCTTAAATTGGAATGGCGAACCGCTCACTTAAAGGATGGTAATTGGTGGATTTTTCGTCAATATTCTTCGTTTTACGAAGATGTTTTAAAGCATGCACAGCATAAAATTGCGTCCGAAAATATTCCGACTATTCAATGTACTTCTTGTCACAATGATACGTTTGATATCGATTCTGAATCCTGTTTAGTGTGTGGTCATGAGGAAAAAGTTTTAGATTGCCGTTGGTGTAAGGACGCCTATATATTTTCTGCTTGTAACTATGGTGAAGAAGCAGAGCTCTGTCCTGGCTGCGAACGAAAGGATATTTATGCGTCAGCGCACCACGAGAAATATTGATTAATAAATGCCTCTAGAAAGGTGTCGATCATAAATATCAGGCTGACGCTAGGCGAAAGATTTTATCTGTGTTGGTAACTAGTCTTTCGAATTTCGAAAAAAAATAAAACTAAATTTGATCAGTGTATTTATTAACAAAAGTATTAAAGATATGTCTCCAGATTTGATCAACGCTGCAATTAAATTTTTATTCCCGAGAGGCACTAGAGGTGATGATAGCGGGATACTTCTTCACCCTGTTTGGCCGCCTGATTTATTTGGGGCATCAGCTCATATTGCATCTATCACGGATTGTTATACAGAGTTGCTCGACTTTAACGCGGGTTCCGGTATTGGTTTAGCTGTCCATAATTCCCGAGAGGATCTGCAATGCATAAGTCAAAGCATGTCTGATATAACCTCGTTGGATTCTTACCCTGATAAACACGCCGAATCTATTCAGAGATGGTGGAGCAATCTGATTTCTGTTACACAAGACTCTCATGATATTGAAAATTCATGGCAAGTTTCATTGATTAAATTACTAATCGTTGCAGATATGGCCTGCGAAGGAATTGGTTTTTTTGAAGTTGATGAACCGCTGAGCTCAGATGCTGAAAACCCTTACATAGTGCCTGGCTGGATCGGCCAAATTTATGATTGGATGTCCATTCCGGCCGCTTATGAAAAGTTCTCCAATCCGGGCTTGCTCAGTAGTGAGGGGTGGTTCTGGGACATTCAAGAAGTGATTAGGGGAACCTCACCGATAGATGATGACAGAAGCCCTCCCAGTTCGGCTTGTATTTTGATACCCGCACAAAGGCTTTGTGTATTGCCTAAAGCATTAACTCCAGTAGTTGGCTGCACAATTCGTTCCCTTACTCAAAATCTTTCGCTACATCCTGGATCTGACCAAGTCAAATCACGCTGGTATAACCGAAACTTTAATTCCGGTTTTGAGGCTGATAGGGAATCTTTGAACATTTTAGTCGTCCCCTATCCATTTAGAGTAAGCAGCAAGGACTTCGTCGCTTATCCTACGGATATTGAAACATTCCATACATTTTCGGTGGAACCTAATTGGCTTAATGAAGAGCCAATTGAGGATATTGTCGAGTCATTATTTAACGCTGCCAGAAAAGAAGGGCGGCAAATTGATGTCGTTATTTTCCCCGAGCTTGCTTTTACAGCCGAGCGATTTGTTACCGTCAAAGATAGAATCGCCGCTATTTCCAATAATTTTATACTCGTGATCGCCGGCATCTCCTATGAAGGAGATAGAGGATATCCAGTTAACGCATCTATCACTGCTTACATCAATGCAGGTGCCAACCAAGCTAGTACTCCGCAAAAGAAGCATCATCGATGGAAGCTAGACGGGGACCAAGTCCGCACATATTGCTTGGACTCTGAACTTGACCCTAAAGAAGATTGGTGGGAAAACATCGATATAAGTGGTCGATCGGTCGATTATCACGTTTTCCAGAAAGGCTCTTGCTTTGCTACCCTTATATGTGAAGATTTAGCGCGACAAGATCCCTGCAAACCCTCTATTCAGGCTGTGGGGCCCAATCTAATATTTGCCTTACTTATGGATTCCCCACAATTTAAGAACCGTTGGCCAGGAAGGTATACACTTGGTTTGACCGAAGATCCTGGATCATCAGTTTTGACAGTCACCTCTCTGGGACTCGTCGAGCGTTCTAATTGGGCCCACAACGGGAATCGTAGAACTATTGCGTTATGGGGTGATCAAACCGGAATTCGCGAAATTGATTTACCTGTTGGTCATTTAGGTGTATTACTTGGTTTAGCGCGCGTACCGGAAACGTTGTATACTTTGGATAACCGGGAGGGAGGCGGCCAATTTTGGCAGCTTAGAACCTTACTTCCATTAAAAGATTATATTGAGTTAAACTCCTCAAGGGGGTGAACCTTTATGAAGAAAGCAGCTGAAATTTCTGTAATAAAGCGTTCTGCCAGCTGGCGGAACCCGGATTCGGCTATTGCTGAGTCAACGATAATTATTAAAAACGCTGCTGCTGGACCTGCAAGGCCAAGCATGTCTGCTAGCCAGGCGAAAAGCCTATCCAATTCTTCTACTGGGCATTACGTTACGCGTGAGCGTAATTAGTTGAGGGAAGGGACTTTCGTCCCTTCACACCGTTTTACTTTTTTCTTTCCTTAACTATGATACGAAAAGCTTGTAATCCAAATGCGGCTGCATGGATTATTTTGCCATTTCGTAAACGAATGGTTTTGGTAAAGATCACCTTGCCGTCGTCAGCGCTCGTTGAAGTAGTCATCGACTATCTCCTCAAGTTGCGGTAGCGTGAAAACTGGTAACGTAACCGCTGCCCTTGCAAAGCAGTAAAGACTTGGCTACTCTAGAAAAGTATCTCGCCAGATACACCTTTCCAAACCAGTGGTTAGAGTTGTACCGTTCTTGTCTAACCTTTTGGTTGAAAATCAAAGGCCAGTTGTCCCTGGCCTTTGCCTTTAAAACGTTTTTTCTCTTCGTCTGCTAATCTTTCGCCACCAAAAGCCCTTTGGTATTGGCGCTCAGCTGCTGTCGCTGAAACAAGGTAGCGCTTTTGAATCTCCTCTATAGAAACGCAGGTTGCCCTTACGTCATCTATTGGCATTAATAAATAGTCTGCAAAAGTGTCTGCCTGCCATTCTGAGTTAAAAATGCAATCATACTTCGGTGTGGTTTTCGCCAAAGCGAATGATGGATCGATGTTGCGATGTAGCACGAGGTGGCCGAGTTCATGCGCCAAAATATGGTTGCATGTAGCATCACCCATGCAGGCTCCGTCATAGACAGAATCTGAAATGTGAACCAGCATTTGGTCGGGCCACGTTCGGGCAAGGTCATTCTCAAGCTGGTGATCTTCTATAACTTCCCAGTGGAACTCGTCCAATATGCGAGGCAATATGCGCTCTATGATAATCACCGATCGAATTGGTCCGAGCCACCCAATTACGTCGCGGAATCGGTTTGCCTTTGCCTCGATATCGATCTCGGACATAGCTGGAACTTTTTGACCAATTGTCTCGTGCATACGCCTCAACTCGCTTTAAGAATATCTCTAATTCGTTCGATCTCACCTGGCGGGAGAGCGCCAACTTTTTGTGCAAACATTGTTAATGTATCAAGTCGCTTTTCGTCTAAAGAGCTAGTGTCAATACGATATTCACCGGTCGATACTGCCGCTGCCCTACGCAATCTGAGCTCATCCGCCTCGTCCAATCGCAAATAGCCAAAAATGCGGTCCAGAAAATCCGACGTGAGCTTCTTATGATTAGTTTCAGATGCCGATTCGATGGCGGACAAATAGGATGAAGGCACACCCAGACCAGCTGCCATGTCTTTAAGAGAGATACCGTTATCCAACCTAATTTTCACAAGTTCTTTTCCAAATATAGTTTTCATGTCGGTTGCCTCAGTTTGGTAGTTTCCCAGATACCCTGGATCAATGGCCGTCGGGATATAGCAGTTATCCAGCTCAGCAAAATAATTATCCAATAAAGATAATTAATTGTCAATAATGGATAACTTTGCGCGGTAAACATTAAGTTTAACGGTGCAAATAGGTTTGAGGTAGGGGAAATGACATGAAAAATATCAAATTCTGGACCAATGCCAATGTCGGATAGGAGCAAGACTGCGCTAATAGAAAATTTCGACCAACTCTATTACGCCAACCATTTGCATCGCATTTTTCCACAGGCTCAATATCTTCGCCTGGCGAGAGACGCTAACGTCGAGCACTTGATTGCTGCAAGCAAAGGGACCGCTCTTTGCAAAAAAATATCTACCCCAGCATTAGATTGTTAGTGCAGTCGTTTTTATAAAACTCTTGGGTAATCTGGTCAAATACAGATTTTTCACTCAACATAGCGTAACACCCTATTGAGCGAATGAATTTGGTGAGGTTCTGTTGCGCCGTCTCGCATTAGGTGTAGCGCATTCATATTCGCACTGATCGGACCGACATAGTCAGCTTCATAAGTATCACCAATAAACAAGCATTCATTCGGCAAGCAATTGAATCGTTGCAGAATTGATTTGTACATTTGCGCTTCGGGTTTGATGGTTCCTAATTCATAACTTAGAAATAATTCCACCCCGGTGTCCTCCAGCAAAGTATTTATGATTGCACCGTAGGGCTGGGCCAGGTTAGAACATATTCCGATTTTTACATCGCGAGACTGGAGGCTATTTATTACTGGCAAGGCGTCATCAAATAATGCAAGACTCGAAAGCTCGTTCGCCGTGTCCTGCTCAAGTTTTCGCAGCAGGTTGTCTGGTGGTCGAATTCCCAATGCGGAGGATATAGCTTCAAAACCGCCGTTAGTAGCCATTACCGTGCGCGCGTCATCAGAACGAACCTTTCGTCCGTTCTCGCGCGCCCATTTCAATAGTTGTCTGAACGGATGATGTTGCACACCAAAATCAATCAATGTGCCAAAGAGATCGAAAATCACATAATTAATTTTGCCTTTCGATTTCATTCTGACTTACATCCAACAGTGGGGTGCGCATGACGAATGCATTCGATTGATTCTCAGTGCACGAGTTCTATGTAAAATGCAGGCTCGTTAGTTAAAATCTTCGACCAACTTTTCTGAAAACACTACGCCTGTCAACGCATAATCAGTAACAACATTTTTAAATCTTTCTGAGCAGTAAAGATTCATACAAGAATCATAAATGGTTTTGAAAACGAGTTTATCAGCAACATCCGTTTCGTCGAACACAAGCGTTTTAATTCCGGCTTCCTCGCCTTTATAAATATTTTTCTCGCAAAAATCTTCGTTAACTTTCGCAAGTGTTAAACAGTTAAAAATGTAAAATGCCTCGCCACGTATTGTTAACGGAAGGAATTCGCCAAAAGGAATGAGTAACTCGCCAAGAAGTCTGTGCGCCTTTGCTGAAAAAACGAGCGAGGCATCTATCCATCTACAAATATCCGGTATGGGAGCACTTTGTTCATCAATCGCAACGAATTCTGTATCAGGTGTTGGCCACCAACTTATCATGGAATAGTTTTCCAGGCTGAAATCGAGCACGATGCTTTCATCGACGCCTTTTGGCCGAGCGTCAATAAAATCATCAATTTCCAAATCGAGTTCTTGAAAACTATAACCGTCATTTCGAATAGTATATGTTGTCATTGCCCACTCCATGTGTCGTCGGGAGGTAGGGTGATTTGTTTGGGCTGGTTTCCGGTTTGCAGCATATCGCCGATCATATTTAATTTTTGTCTAATAGCGATTTCAGATCTGGCTACTCTAATCGATTGCAGTACCCAAGCTTCATAATTATGAGTGTGAATAGTGAGGTGGCTTTGAGCGTTGGGCATGCTCCAATGCGGTACGTCTTTCCGATTTTTCACTAACCACACGCCGTTGTCAGGATCATTTATACGAATGCCATAACGGTGGATGTGAAGTCGAGTCAGTCCAGTAGACTTGATTTTGCCTTTCCCCAGCACAATGTGATGCGGTGTGTGTTTGTCACTTGGCCGCGGCTTTCCTGACGCTCGCATGTACTTAGCCAATATTTTCGTTGGATGATGAGCTTCTGCACGAAGGACAGCTCTACCATCTGATGAATCGCCGCTTTTCCTTCCAAATGACTGGTATTCGGCAAGTTGAGCCTGAACCTCGATATAAGCCTCGGTTCGCATACGCTCCAGTTCTAACTGCCTGAAGGCTTCCTTAAGCTTATACTCTCGCTGCTGACGTGATAAGGATTTTGGTAGGGATTTTTCTTCTCGGTAATATGCCTCTGCTTTTTCGCGATACCTTTCGATTGCAGCGTCTAAGGGTGAAAGTTCATGCGGCAAGGAGGTTATACGTTGTCCGTGTAGATAGTCGATTTTCATGCTGGGTCCTTGTAAAACGTCATTCACTTTTAAGCGGTATCTTGCCAAGCGCACGCACCACTAACAAGGACAATATCCATCTGCAGTTAGGTCATTTCAAATTTTAGAAGCCGGTCAACATTTTCGGTCAGCCTTTCGATTTTTTACTGGGCCTCGGCTCAGGTCATTGTAGGCATTTTCCTACATCGACCAAGGTCTATGTCGCCTATTGCTACAAGCGTGTCTTGTGTATACTTTGTTTGCTGAACTAATTTCAAGGAGCGATTATGGGCACGTTATATGTTGGAACAGAAGGGATAGTTGTAAAGGATGCTATAAAGCAAGTGAATAGAAATATTTTTGAGTTGCAAGAAAAACTGGATAGTTTGATCGCCACAAATTATCTCACGTCACACATGAAAGGTTTTTATGAAGCTAAGTTAGAGTCTCAAAAAATCACACTGGGGTGGCTGGAAAGCGCCCTCTAAAATCCAGGGAGGATATGATGAAAAAACTTTTAGTACCCGCGTTTATAATCTTGGTATTAGGTCTCGCCTTTTTTGATTTGTCGAAACGCCGTGAAATGGAAGCAGAGGAGTCTCGACGCTTCGTAGAGCAAGTCAATGCCCAAGAGGAACAATTTGACGCTGAGTTACAGATTCACATCGAACGCAACAGAAAACTTGATGAGCAGCAAGCGCGATTGAAAAATATTCCCTAATTTTACAGTGTGGTATCTCTGTTGCTGCTGCATTCACTCATGTCTCCGCTAGAATTTTCGCGCCCAGATTAAGTATCCTCGACGCTAAAGCACATTCCGTTTCGTTGTCATTATGGTATAGCTTTTGGGCCCGAAATTTTTTCTGCGGGGATATTACCGGCCAATTCTTTCGGTTTCTGCAGTAAGATTTGATCTCCGCAAAAATATCATCCTCGGCAATAGATGAGCGTGAGTACAGGAGTAGTGTACTGGCAGAATCATTAGCGTAAAAGCCAGGAACAAATTCGATGATGTAGGCAAAAAATGTTGGAGTGGTGCACTTCACTAGATAAAATCGGCGGCCCAGCTCTTTCCATTTTTCCATTCGATCATTCTTTTCCCTCGCGACAATTTTATATTTGCGATGCCAAATATTGTCGAAATAAAAAGGATCATAGGGAATAACGTTTTCTCCGTTCGTGGAATTGGTAGGTTTGCATTGAGAGAGAATGATGAACTCCGTTTCGTATTGTTGTTGCAAAAAAACCAGTAAACTAAAAAATTTTGCGAGCCTATGGAACTGAAGATCTTCATCGGACAATTGTTCATCTACATCGCAATCGGGAATGTTACTGATGGATGTTCTGCCATGCTCCATCTCAAAACCATTTGGTCCGGTAGATATGGAAATCGTAACGTGGCGAATTAAAAATTTGATCTTATTGACTCTTTCCCTAGGGATTTTTTTAACTTTCGAGTTCAGCGCGACCTTTTGTAATGAAGGGTAATTGGATACCGGTACCGCTGAGCTTATTTCCGTTTCTTCGACTTTTGGATCCGATATTTCGCCTAGCGCAAGTTTCGCATCTTTGGTGACCGGCTTTTTCTTTTGGAGCTTTTTAGGGTTAGTACCTTCGCCGAAAAAAACAAATTTGTCTTGTTCATAAGTAAGCGTCTCAAACGGAAATGGAGCAGAACAGCTAATAATTTGTCTACCCCACCAGGCATCTCCCACTTCGACCCAATCTACGTTCCACTCTGTCGGCTGATTGATAGGAGATTTCATGTAAAAAGATGCAACCCCCCCGTTTGTTGCATGCATTGATCTTTTATGGATTTCTGAAAATACAGACAATGCATAGCGATCAACTAAAAATCTCGCAAGGTGCGCAGCTATTTTTCCTGGAACGCCATCTTTTAATTTTATTCGAACATGTGGCGGTTTTAATAAAGAGTTATTTTCTTCATACAGGTATGATCCGAGCGGAATTTGCTTTATAGCCATCTCAAGTAGCTTTGAGTGGGGCAAGTAGTAACGAGCTATAACCACCGACGGAATCAAAAGCGGTTTACGCTTATCGTGGTTTCTTATCACGAGTACGTTCATAGAACCCAATTCTCGAAATGCCTCGTTCGGAAATTTTAAAAACCAGTTGGCGGCTTCAGGAACTTGATTAAGTGGCACTACAGCGCATGTTGCTGGGTTAAATGAAATGGGTTTCTGGAAAGCTTTTTCCGTGCCGATTAAAATGGAATTACAAAGACCGTCGCTGTCGAAATCCACCACACCTCTTAATGGAAGTCCAGCCAAGTCAGTTATGTTCACGGACTTTAGCCAAGACTTAGCGTAGATTGGTTTGTTCTTACTATTGAAGGGGCAGAGGACTAATTGAATTTGGGGGTTATTGGTATCGACGGAACTCATGATAGTTCGACCGAATCCAAGAATAGCGTCGACCACTGCAGCTTCCTCTAATAATTTAGAAGCAAGCTTTATACATGAGGCTTTTGATCAGGTGAAGGTATTAGTCGCATTTACCGTGAGATAGTCGCAATTAATATGAATCCCTACAAATTCGGGCAGCTCATCAAGAAATAAAACGCCGCAATGCGCGAGCGAAATTTCACCCGGCTTTGGATTGCTTCCTCCGCCTACTAATGCAATTGCAGAAGCAGTGTGATGTGGTGCTCGAAATGGG
>Ga0247739_10000046_pt1 | contig 52332 bp, 72 predicted proteins | sample UWRJL058202B2_FD_180943 | JGI IMG/M metagenome (GOLD analysis project Ga0247739, IMG submission 180943) | Plant litter microbial communities from Arlington Agricultural Research Station in Wisconsin, United States - UWRJ-L058-202B-2 | ecosystem: Environmental > Terrestrial > Plant litter >...
CTGCCCCTGCTGCTGCCCCTGCTGCTTCCCATGCTGCTTCTGCTGCTGCCCCTGCTGCTGTCCCCGCTGCTTCTGCTGCCCCTGCTGCTGCCCCTGCTGCTGCCCCTGCTGCTTCCCATGCTGCTTCTGCTGCTGCTTCTGCTGCCCTTGCTGCTTCCCATGCTGCTGCCCTTGCTGCTTCTGCTACTTCTGCTGCTGCCAATGCTGCCCTTGCTGCTTCCCATGCTGCTTCTGCTGCTGACCGTGCTGCCCTTGCTGCTTCCCAATCGTCAGTGCTCACAGTTCCGCCATTTGCTGACAATTCGTGAAGATCAATCACTTTTTGCACGACTTCTTTCGACGTTCCTGCGTGTTGATATGCGATCCGTAAGATTGCAATCTGGGTGCGGTGATACGCTTTCTGCCAGTCATAATCTTCGGGCAATAATGCCAATGCATCGGCTGCCTGCTTGTACCAGTATCTGTTTTGCCCGTCCGGCAAGCCTTCAGAAATGGTATCCTGTAGCCTCCACCACCATTCAGGCGGCCCGAAATATTCTTCTAGGTGAGCGTGATAGTCTTCGCGTTCAGGGTCAATGTCGTGAGATAGACAGCCCACAGAGCAACCTTTAAAGCTGCCATCTGTCTCGCCATAAGTGCCTTTAATCAGCATATCTGCGGCAAGATGTTTTGCGGCCAGTTCGACGTGTAATTTCTTGCGTTCTTCGTAATTCATTTTCATTATCCTCTTTATCCTTATGACAACTCTAATCTAGCATATAAAAAGTAACAAAACGTTATAATTCGGCTTTCCGTTCAAAGGTCAGTTGATTTAAAGCGTTGTAACGCTTTAAGAAAATGTCAGAACGTGCATTAACATAGTTAGTAACACCAACACCTATAAGACCGCTGTTAGATGCGTGTACCATGACCTTTTCTCTTATTTTAGTAGTGCGTCTGACAATGTTGCATAATGTACCACTTGTGTTGCAATCTGCTATGATTTGTTCACGAGTCTTTCCATTAATTGCTGCGAGAATTACCAAAGCAAATTTATCCATAATCGTTATCCTACTCAAATCTGGGTTAATCGTGCTCGTATCCTTGGCCTCAGCTATCTTCCGCAATGCTTCCGATCCTGGCTGATATAACCACTATATCTCAATCTGTCAGGATTGTAAAGTGGTTATATCAGCCACTCACGATATTTGTCTCCCGTGATGGTTGAGGCGATGTCTATCTTGTCCCTCAATGCTCTTATCACTCTCTCATCTATGGTTCCTGGGACATACAGATCTGTGTATGTCACTGACTTCTTCTGCCCCACACGATGAGCCCTGTCCTCGGACTGTATTCTTGTCTCCAGGTTATATCCATTGCTGTAGTATATGACATGACTGGCGGCAGTCCAGGTGTTTCCTCTTGCTCCTGTCTCGTTGGACACTATGAACCTGCACTCTGGGTCCTCCTGGAATCTGGTGGTGGCTCTCTCCCTGTCATCCAAGGTCGTTCCACCATGGAACTCAACCACAGACTGTGGTCCATACACCTCCCTGATCTTATGTACGATAGTGTCGATGTCTGGACGATATGCAGACCATATTATCACCTTCCCACAGCTCTCCTCTATGACCTCCATCATCGTCTCCAGTCTGTTGTTCTGGAGATAGTGTAGATTGCCCTCCTCGTCCCTGACGTGACCACACAGTATCTGGTGCATCCTGGTCATCTGCTGCATCACCTGAGTAGCTGAGACAAAACTCCCCTCCCCGATCTCAGACTGTGCAGATCTCCTCACCTCATCGTACATTCTTCTCTGCTGTGGACTCAGCTCCACCTCCCTCATCGTGTAGATCTTGGGGGGTAGATCAAGACACTCCTCCTTGGTCACTCTGTATGAGTGTGGCTTTATCCTCCTGGCAAGATCCTCAGTATCTCTGTATGCAACCGGCACCTTCACTACTCTACCACCAACATACTTCTCCTCTATCACTGCGTATCTTGCCCTGAAAGAGAAGTAGGACGAGAACCCCAGCATCCTTCTTCCCAGGAACTCAAACTGAGAGTATATGTCCAGAGGTGATCTCGTTGCTGGGGATCCAGTCATTATTCTCCTCACTGCGCAGTGTCTTGATATCTCCACAGCTCTCTTAGTCCTCGTAGATGTTGGATTCTTAATCGTGGTACTCTCATCCAGGTACACAGCTGCAGGTCCTGATGAGACATGCCTCAGGGCACACTTAAGTGCCTTGTCTCCTGATGACATAGCCTCGATATTCATTATCAACACATATGGTCTGTCGCTGTTGAGCAACTTATTTAGTTTCACCTGATGAGCAGAAGACCCCCCTCCTGGTCTCCACTCTACTATCTCACATGAACTCCTGACGCTGTCTGGCATGTGCGTGGGTATCTCCCTGAGCAGCCAGTTCATGTAAACAGCCTTTGGTGCGAGTATCAATACTCTGGTGACTGAACCTGCTAGAATCAGCTTTGACATCTCATCAATGGCAACCTTGGTCTTCCCAGCACCCATCTCCATCAGCCAGGCGAATCCCTCTCTGCCCTCTGCCTGACGCAGTGCCTCTCTCTGGTGGTTATATGGTCTAGTCTTGTACTCGTATATCATCTATGTATCTCCCTTGTCGACAGTATAGCTCGGGGGTTACTGTGGCACAATATGCGCGATAGTCGGGGGTTACCGTGAAGGTATTGTTTTAGAACTCACACTGATCAGGCAATAGGGAAGTAATATGTTGCAAACCCCTACAGTGCTTGTGTATGCATCCTTGTGCTATTAGTATATTACTTATAACGTGAGAATTTTATAAAAGTTAGCCTCGCGGGCGCGCACGTGAGTAAGTAATAGTTTACTAGGTTCAATTCTTACGCTTTACTTCTCTGCAAACCTGGACTATAGCTTCTATGTGTCGATTATACCATGAGGGAGAATTCGATGAGAACTATTGATGATGACGAGATAGTGGGGTTCACTCATGCCCCGAGCGAGCAGGAGTCCCTTTCACTCACTGAGCTTGGTGTAAGACTCTACGTGGTTGACTCTGCGATTGCTGATGCTGAGACTCTCATCGAGAGACTGAGGGAGGAGAAGAGGAAGATCTCTCACGAGGATCTTCCTCGAAAGATGCAGGAGTTGGGTCAGGACAATATTGGTCTTCCTAGTCAGGGTGTAGACCTGCGTCTAGAGCCGTACTATCATGCGAACATTGCCGCCTCATGGGAGGCTGAGAGGAAGGACGCAGCTTTCCGCTACCTGGAGGACAGTGGTAATGGAGACCTCATAAAGACTAATCTTGTCATATCCTTCCCCCGACGAGCCAAGCACAAGGCGGACTGGCTACTTGGGGTCATAGATAGAGTTAAGCAGCTCATCGAGAGTGAGGGCGGTGAGGTGCATGATGTGCCGGTTCCCTCTGTTGAGATGACTGTTCCCTGGAATACCCTGACGGCTTTCGTCAGGGAGCAAGTCGAGAGTGGTGAGCCCATCGATCTCGATGTACTTGGTGCAACGGTGGGCAGTGTCGTTAAGATAAAGAAGAGGAAGTCCTGATGTCTAAGAGTGAAGTAGTTGCTGCAGAGAAGAGCAGCCAGGTGGTTGCAGTTGCTGGTCTGGAGCAGATCAGTGATGATGTACTTGGTGAGATAAGTGGTCTGGAGGGTGTCGGTCTCTCTGACTCCGTTGAGGATCGTGGTACTCCTCTGCTGTATATTGCACAGAAGAACAGCCGACAGGTCAACAAGCGTGCACCTGAGTACATTGATGGTCTTGAGGCTGGTATGGCCTTCAACAACTTGACTGGCAAGTTCTACGATGCTGAGGGTGACGGTGTAGACGTGTATGTCTGCTTCTTCAAGCCAGTCTGGATTGAGTGGACACCTGTTGATGCTGGTGGTGGGTTCCATGGCATCTACGATCGTGACCACGAGATTGCTCGTACTGGTCGTCAGCGGGAGGGTCGCTCAGACATCATCGATCTTCCTAATGGTCACGAGCTCGTGCTGACTCATCAGTACTATGCAGTGCTGGCAGATAGTATGCAGCCAATCGTTATACCAATGTCCTCGTCCAACCTGAAGGCATCTCAGAAGCTGCAGAACCTCATTGGTGAGCGTAAGGCGCAGACCTCGTCAGGTCGAGTTGTTACTCTTCCTGCCTACTTCACCAAGTTTAAGATCAAGACTGTGTACTCGGAGAACGAGAAGGGAGACTGGTTCCGCATGGTCGTTCAGGCCGCTGGTCCTGTCGAGGATCCGTCTGTCCGTGAGTTCTGCAAGCAGTTTGCTCTTGCCTGTCAGCGAAATGAGGTGGATGTCGCTCAGCCGATCGACAATACACCCCTGGACTCAGTTGTCCCTGATGATGACATCCCTGTGTGACAGCGACACTGGGGAGGGACACCCCTCCCCGATCGCCCTATCTCACAGTGAGGAATCATGGACAGTACAGACAGGATTATGAGGCTCTTTGAGGGCTATGACATGGCTTATGGTACTCATGGTGCTATGAGTCAGAACGATACCAAGGGTGGGAAGCAGGAGATCAAGAAGACAGCCAGGACTGTGGCAGGGAGAGTAACTCGTGAGATCTGGGAGAGTCATCTCTCTGGTGATAACCCTCTTGGTGTCATTCCCATAAGATCGGACAATACGTGTCTGTGGGGTTGTATAGATGTTGACAAGTATGACATGCATCTTGGTGAAGTTGTCAAGAAGATAGAGTCATCTAAGTTTCCTCTTGTGGTGTGCAGGACAAAGTCGGGTGGCGCGCATCTGTTCCTCTTCTTGACTGAGCCAGCTCCTGCGGAGCAGGTGAGGATAAGACTCAGGGAGATGGCCGCAAGCATGGGATGGGGAGACTGTGAGGTGTTCCCGAAGCAGTCTAGGGTTATGACTGACCGAGGAGATCTGGGTAACTGGCTCAACATGCCCTATCTTGGTGGCGATGAGACCACCAGGTATGGTGTCAAGGAGAGTGGCAGTGGCATGGTGCTCTCTGAGTTTCTCTCCTGGGCTGAGTCGAGAAGGGTGAGCCCATCTAGTCTTGGTAGAGTCAGGATACCTCAGCCTGAGGACGAGACCTTAGACGATGGTCCGCCGTGTCTTCAGCATCTTGCGTCTGTGGGGTTTCCTGAGGGAACGAGGAACAATGGTCTCTTTGGTCTGGGTGTGTTCTGCAAGAGGAAGTTTGGCTCTCGGTGGCGTGAGATGCTGGAGAAGTACAACAGAGAGTACATGAGACCCCCCCTCTCGTCTGAGGAGGTCATGTCAACTATAAAGAATCTCGACAGACAGGAGTATGGTTACAAGTGCAGTGATCAGCCCTGTGTCTCATACTGCAACTCTACTCTGTGCAGGACTAGGAAGTTTGGTATTGGCTCGTCATCTGACTATCCTAGCATATCAGGTCTGTCGAAGCTGGACAGTGATCCCGCAATATGGTTCATGGACATAGATGATGAGAGAATAGAGCTGACTACTAGGCAGCTCCAGAGCTACAGGGAGTTTCACACTGTCTGCATGGAGCGCCTTACGATATGCTACAAGATGCTGAAGCAGGACACATGGATGGACATGGTTCGTCTTGCAATGGAGGGAGCCTCAATAATTGAGCTTCCTCCTGAGGCTAAGAACGAGGGTCACTTCAGGGAGTTGCTTGAGGACTTCTGTGTCAATAGACATGCAGCTCAGGCTAGGGATGAGATATTTGATGGGAAGCCTTTTCATGATGAGGAGGATGGGAACATCTACTTCAAGCTCAGCTCCCTCATGGACTTTCTCGACAGGCACAACTTCAAGGTATGGGGTCGTAACAAAGTGTCTCATGCTGTTCTAACCATTGGTGGAAAGAAGTTCCTGAACATTAGAGGAAAGGGCGTCAACGTTTTCTGGGTGAGGGCATTAGAGTTTGTTGCTGTTCCACAGAGATCGGTGCCAGCTACACAGGAGGAGCCAGTATGACACAGCCGACAGAGAGGAAGATCTGGGAGATAGAGATGAGGATCAGGAGTATTGAGGATGCTCTTGAGTGCAACCATCTTCGTAGTATCTGTGTTGAGCGGAGGGGTGACTTGGATCATGGATACAGGGATCTTGGTACTCTGGTGGGATCCTGTGGACTCAACATGGAGTCACTCTCCAGGGAGGTTGTCTCGGTGGTCAGGGGTATACTCAGGTTGAGACTGGAGGAATCGAGAGTGGAGATTGGTCACTATCGTGGCATTCTGAGACAGAGACAGAGAGAGGAGCAGGCTAGTGGATCCTGAGATTATACTTGGTCCTCCGGGAACAGGAAAGACCACTCGTCTTCTCTCTGAGGTTGAGAGGGAGCTTGCATCTGGTGTTGCTCCTGACAGGATTGGATATGTCTCCTTCACGAAGAGGGCGGCGAGAGAGGCTGTGGAGAGAGCCTGTAAGAAGTTCTCTCTGTCAGACAGGGACCTGCCTCACTTTCGCACTCTCCACTCCATGTGTTTCAGGTGCTTGGGTCTGTCCAACAGCGACATTCTCGAGGGGAAGAAGGTTGTGGAGTTTGGTCGCTGGCTCGGCATAGAGATGAGCGAGATGGTCTCCATGGAGGAGGGTAGCTCGTTTGGTTTCAAGGATGGTGATCGAGCACTGTTCATGGAGAATCTCTCCAGGGTCAGGAGGATTCCTCTCAGGCAGCAGTATGATGAGGCACACGACTCTCTGCCATGGCATATGGTTGAGCGTGTTGGCAGGGGTCTCTCTCAGTATAAGAGGGATCATCATCTAGTGGACTACACTGACATGCTCAGGATGTTCTGCGAGTCAGACACGTATGCTCCCAGTCTTGAGGTTCTATTCGTAGACGAGGCACAGGATCTGTCTCCCCTGCAGTGGGATGTAGTGTGGAAGCTAGCTCTGGACGCCAGGAGGGTTGTCATCGCTGGCGACGATGATCAGGCCATCTACAGGTGGGCGGGTGCAGATGTCGAGAAGTTCGTGGACATGGATGGGGATGTTACAGTTCTTGGTCAGTCCTGGAGGGTTCCCTCATCTGTACAGGCAGTTAGCGCTGGCATCCTCTCCAGGCTTCACAGGCGGCGAGATAAAGCCTGGTCGCCTAGGGTAGCAGAGGGGGTTGTTACACGAGTGCCTGACTTCTGGAGCGCTGACCTGTCGGGTCCTGACGTACTGGTACTGGTGCGTAACGCGTTTGTAGCCCGCAGTATAATGCCTCACCTGTCCAGAGAGGGTGTTGTCTATGAGTGGAGGGGTCACCCATCAATAAGACAGAGCACCGTTGACGCTGTGCGACTCTGGGAGACACTCCGCAGGGGAGAGGCAGTGACGGTCGATGAGGCCAGGCAGGTCTACAGCTTGATGTCCTCTGGAACTGGTGTCCGGAGAGGGTTCAAGGAGTTGAAGGGTCTCCCCCCGACTGACCTCATTGGTATAGGTGATCTCAGGGAGAGAGGTGGTCTGGTCAGGGATGACATATGGCATCAGGCTCTTGAGAGGATACCAGCGGACGAGAGGAGCTATATGATTCGAGCCAGGAGACGTGGTGAGTCTCTCCTGTCCAGACCAAGGGTGAGAGTCTCCACTATACATGGGTCCAAGGGTGGTGAGGCTGATCATGTTGTCATACTCACTGACATGGCCGCGAGGACACATGCAGAGATGATGACTAGTCCTGATGATGAGGCTCGTGTGTGGTATGTTGGTGTGACTCGTGCCAGGGAGAGACTCACAATAGTGGAGCCCTCAAGTAAGACGAATTTCAGGATCTAATCTGGGGCTTTACATTCTTGCCCAGATGGGCTATACTCACTGTGAACTGGGGATGTGTCTTGGTGTGCTTAGCAGTAACACGACAGGGTTTTGGTGACATATGGGCTCTTGAGAGCTTTGAGGAAGCCGACACCCATCCTCTTATTCAGTATGGCGATGCCAAGATGTGTGGTCCTCAGGATATCTTGAGGCAGTACAACACTCTTGAGCTACCAAGGCTAGTTGGGATGACCGGAGACTCCGTGCTCATCCAGGACTATGACCAGTACGTTCCAAGAAGGAGTGATGCTCCAGTAGGAAGAGTAAGGTCAGCGGCTGAGGGCTATGCTGACAGGATATGGCGCGCTCTACTGAGGGCAGCAAGACCAGTTCCAACTGATCCAGCAGAGATCTGCAGGATAGTGGTCATGGATAGAAAGACAATCAAGGAGGTCAAGATGACTGATCAAGACACTGCTGGCCAGGTAGAGGGTCAGGTTAAAGAGAAGAAGGTTCGTGAACCAAAACCTGATACGTTTCCGCTGACTGGTACGATTCATCTGCTCCAGGATAAGGAGGGTAATCAGTACCACGGCACTGATCGGAACCCTAAACGTCCTGGTACAAAGGCACATGAGGCCTTTGCGAAGTATCAGGATGGCATGAGTGTTCAGCAGTTTGTTGACGCAGTTGGCAACAAGACTGAGGCCTTTGCTCACCTGAAGAACGATACCAACGAGAAGAAGGCTTTTGTTCGGGTTGATGCCTGACGGGGTCCAGTGCACCTAGCTCAACTGGTCAGAGCCGACCGCTCATAACGGTCTGGTTGGGGGTTCGAGTCCCTCGGTGCACACCAGTGAATCCGTCCCTGCAAGCAGTATAATGGCCCAGGTGTGATAAGGTGAGGTGAGATGTCCTCACGGCGGAGTTCTAGAGATTCAGGACACCTAGCTCAGCAGGACAGAGCAGCTGGCTCCTATCCAGCAGGTCGCAGGTTCGAGTCCTGCGGTGTTCGCCAGGTCCCACCAGGCAGGGGCGGATAAGTCTGCACAGAGACTAAATCCGAAGGTGTCTGGACCACATGCTCCGTGGTACATCAGGTGTCGACTGCTTCTGTGAGCTGTCTGTGACCTGACGGAGTGGTCCTTGGTATGACCATAAACTGCCCTGAGTTTCACCAGGTTGGCCGAGTGAGTTACGAGAAATGATCTGAAGCCCGCACAGATCACGTATCTCCTGGTTGTAGCCCTGACAGACGGCGAGATAGTCTGCCATTACAAGCCCCAGCCCAACTCGGAAGAGAAGCTGGGGCTTTACTTCTTATCCATTTGGGGTATACTGTGTGAGAGGTCTGGGGCTACTCTGTCTGTGCGGACCTCGCAAAAATGCAAGTGACAGGGCGCAGATGTAGTCCTGTGAGAAAAATACTACTGAGCCCCTCTCATCCTCGCCGATGTAGAGGGGCTTGTCATTTCTGTAGATACGAGCTATAATCCTGATAGATTCAGGAGGACGATATGGAGATGCACGAGGATGTCTGGCAGAGAGGTGTGGAGAGGTTCTTTGCCTACGCAAGGGAGAGACATAGTATATACCTGAGAAGACAGCGTGGTGTTCCCAGGAGTGACTGGACCAGTGATCCCATACTCCAGAAGTACAGGTTCACCAATGTATTCAGGGAGATAGACGCCACAACTGTGTGGTTCAGGGAGAACGTCAGGAAACACCTGAGCTCCTCCCCCGATGTACTTCTCGCCACTGTTCTTTTCAGGTGGTTCAATCGCATCAGGACGGGAGAGGCAATATTCTCCCAGACAAGATTAGACACTGAGACACCAGGAGCTACTGCCTGGGATGAGTTAGTAGGGTCATCCAGCACTGAGGTTGTGAGGTCATCTGTTCTGCAGTACTGCGGGGGAGGACCATACGTCACTGGTGCATACATCATAAAGACTCCTGACGGACTGGACAAGCTGAGTGGTGTACTCAGGTGTGTTGAGTGGTTCATGACACAGTCCCAGAAGGTCGGGGAGGGTAGGTTTGGTGATGCACTACTGGATCAGGGGGAGATGAGTCGCATGTTGTCTCGTGAGCCCGGCAGACACTCTCTTGAGTTTGTCTGGGACTGGCTGAGGAGATTCCCATATATGGGTGACTTCATGGCCTATGAGGTTGTCACTGACCTGAGGCACACTGACCTGCTGTACGATGCTCCTGACATAATGACCTGGGCCAATCCGGGACCAGGAGCTACGCGAGGGGCAGGACGTGTCGTGTCTGGTTATCATGAGGTGTTCAGGAAGTCCAGCAGAGACAGGCAGGAGGTCATGTCTGTAATGAGCAAGCTGCTGAGTCTCAGCAGGAAGCCTGAGTACTGGCCTCAGGAGGACAGGGAAAGCTGGTCTGTGTGGGAGATGAGGGACGTGGAGCACACACTCTGTGAGTTCGACAAGTATGAGCGTGTACGTCTCGGGCAGGGAAGACCAAGAGGGGTGTACAGATGAGTGTACTGTCAGGAACTGAGATATTCAAGTCCAGAGCAGTAGACCCCATGCACGGCAGGTCAGTGGTGAGTGGGATGAGTTATGGCCTCTCCTACTGTGGGTACGACATCAGGGTCGATCAGGACATAGACCTTGGTCCTGGTGAGTTCAGACTGGCCAGCAGTGTGGAGAGGTTCACCATGCCAACTGACCTGGTTGGTGTTGTTCATGACAAGAGCACATGGGCGAGAAGGGGTCTCTCAGTTCAGAATACTGTGATTGAGCCTGGGTGGGTGGGATACCTCACGCTCGAGCTGTCAAACAATCACCCATCATGGATGAGGATGATGCCGGTCTGGATCTCCAGGAGACTGTTCCCCAGCAGGTGGGTGCACCTGAGGAGGGGAGATCCTATAGCTCAGGTCCTGTTCCACAGGATAGAGAGACCAGTGAAGTGTGGATACACAGGAAAGTACCAGTTCCAGGAGAGGGGACCAGTTGAGGCCAGACAGGAGATCGCACCTTGAGGACTGTACTTCTCGGTATGAACAACCCACAGGGCAGGGAGGCTCTCCTCCCCGATCCCCCAGGATGTACTGGTCACCGCATCTGGAGGATGATTCATGAGAGAACTGGGTGCAGTCAGCAGGAGTACATGGACGCTTTTGACAGGAGGAATGTCCTTGAGGGCAGCACTGTCTGGGACATATCCAGAGCCTGTGCTGTTGCTCAGTATGTGTGGCTCTCGCTGAGCGGGAGGAGAGTGGTCATTCTGGGTCAGGAGGTGAGGCGCGTGATGCGTCTGCCTGCTGTTAGGAGTCTCCGCTGGAGTGTGAGTGATGGTGTTGAGTGGTGCGTGATACCTCACCCATCAGGACTGAACAGGTGGTACAACAGCAGGGTATGTCGTGGTGCAGTTGCACTCAGGTTGGAGCAACTTTACTTATCTGCAGTATCGAGCTAGTGTATGTCATGCAGGATCTCCTGCTGCGAGTTACTCAGGAGATCCTGAGCACTGTGACTCCCATGGCTGGGCTGAGTCAAGTGATCGTCTAAGTGTCCGGCCACTAGGAGAATACTGTGCACATATACATACCGTCAAGAGGTAGGGCTGACCTCATCAGTCGTAGGATCCTGTCCCAGATGAGCCCATCTGCTCTCACCAGGACTACTGTGGTCACTCATCCAAGTGAGCTACAGGAGTACACCGACAAGTTGTCTGATAGAGTCACTGTGAGCTGCGTCACTTATGACAATATTGCACAGAAGAGACACCAGATTGGCATTCTTGCTCAGAGTAGTGGTCATGACAAGTTCGTCATGGTGGATGATGATGTCCAGATCCTCGTCAGGGAGTCAGAGGTAGACTGGCGCCTGGTTGCTGCTACTCCTGAGCAGGTTGACACTATGTTGGAGATAGTTGAGTCTCAGCTCGACACCTATGTGTCTGTGGCTCTCTCCGGTCGTGAGGGGAACAACAGATGTGGTGAGGGTCGCTGGAGTGCACCTAATATGCAGAATGTCTGTGCTCGAGCCATGCGCTTCACTGCCTACAGGACTGGGGACTTCCTGTCTGTTGAGCATAATCGTGTTCCAGTGATGGAGGACATGGACGTAACTCTTCAGCTGCTCCGCTCAGGCAGGAAGAATATTGTCCTCAGCTACTGGGCGACTGGGCAGAGACAGACGAATGAGGCAGGTGGTTGCAGCTTGTGGAGGACTCGTGAGCTTCATAATGCAGCAGCTGAGAGGTTGGCAGAGCTTCACCCCCAGTTCGTCAAGACTAGACAGAAGGTCAACAAGACAGACACTGCTGGTCTTGGAACCAGGACAGAGGTAACTGTGCGATGGAAGGATGCCTACTTGTCGTCAGGAGGAGATCTATGAGGAATAGTGTGTACAGACACTCATGCTGCGACTGCTCCGTGGAGAGTGGATACGGTGTGCTGGACAAGTCCGTGGGAGACCACACCCTGATGATTGCTGGTGTAATCACCAAGTCTATATCAGAGTCTGAGAGTATTGAGAAGTTATCCTGTGGGGCAGTGAGAGTCACGGCTGTGATACTGTCTGCATATCAGCTAGCAATGACTATTGGTATGTCAGCAGAGGAGCTTGATGAGTGTGCTGAGATTGCACTCCGCATCCACAGAGACACATCGGAGGTCTTCAGGAGGAAGAGAGAGGGTGAGGTTAACTGATGATTGTACTTCAGGCAAGAAATGTTCGTGATGCATACTACACCATGAGTGACCTCGTCAGGTATCATGGTATAAGAGAGACAGTGAGGGGAGGCAAGACTGTCCTGTCTCTTCCTGAGCCCCTCATCACTGTGTATGAGAGACCACAGGAGAGGGTGCTCATTACTCCTAAGAGACGAGCAAACCCCTTCTTCCACCTGTTTGAGTCCCTGTGGATGCTGAGCGGATCCAGGGACGCGAGGTGGCTGGACCAGTTTGTTCATGACTTCTCCTCCAGGTTTGCCGAGGATGACGGTCTGCAGCATGGTGCCTATGGTTACAGGTGGCGCTGTCACTTCGACATGGATGGTGGCGACACCCAGCCTCTTGACCAGCTGGATGAGGTTGTTCATCTGCTCAGGCAGGACAGAGGTGATCGTAGGATTGTCATCAGTATGTGGGATCCTGTCGCTGACCTTGGTCGCAGCTTCAGGGATGTTCCCTGCAACACTCACTGCTACCTGAGGATAGTTGATGGTCATCTCTGCCTCACAGTGTGCTGTCGCTCGAACGATATGGTCTGGGGTGCATATGGGGCGAATGCCGTTCACTTCTCTGTCCTTCAGGAGTATCTTGCTGGGCGCATAGGTGTGTGTGTGGGTAAGATGTATCAGCTGAGTAACAACTTCCACGTCTACGAGGATATCCTTGGTCGTCTGGAGACGCAGTATGCTCCCCATGACGGAGGTTACTACGGTGTCTCTCCAACTCCAATGGGTGAGGACTGGAGTAGCTGGGACAGTGATGTTGCTGCCTTTGTTGCTGGTGCAGGGAGAGAGTATGCTAACTCCTGGTTCCACCGTGTTGCTGACCCCATGATGCGTGTACACAGAGCACTCAAGTCCGGCGATAGGGTGGGAGCACTGGCTCTCTGTGAGCACATAGATGCTCCGGACTGGAGAATAGCCTGCACAGAGTTCCTGACGAGAGGAGAGAAGTGATGGGAGTACTGGACAGTGACAGGGAGAGTGTCACCTACTCTCTTCGGGGAGCGGGGGAGGTGCAGAGGTACCACACCTGGCCAACTATCAGGCGGCAGAGTGTTGGTGAGCACACCTGGCAGGTGATGAGGATATGGCTCCAGGTGTTTGGTCCCATGTCTCCTGAGGTGAGTACTGCCATACTTCTTCATGATGCTGGGGAGAGGGTGACAGGTGACATGCCATTCCCATTCAAGAGAGAGGTTCCTGGTCTCAAGGAGATCATGGATGCTGCAGAGGTTGCTGCTCTGCAGAGGATGCTCGGTGACAGGTGGGAGGACATCTCTGTCCTCACCGACTATGAGAGGATGCAGCTCAAGATCTGCGACCTGATAGAGATGGCTGAGTTCGGAAGCACAGAGGTCATGATGGGTAACAGGTATGCAGAGACTATTGTTGACTGCACCCTACAGTCAGCTCTGGAAATATGCAGCTCCCTCCCCGATCACCTGTCCTCCTCTGTCATGTCGTATCTTGATAGTGTCTCTGGTATTATTGTGGAGAACATCTAGTGTGGGCTATACTCATATCTAACGCGACGGAGTTACTGACTGGTCTCGCATGGACGGGGCTTGTTGCATACTTCTCGTACAAGTTTGGCGTGTGGCGCGGTGTCCGCTCCACTCGTCGCATACCGTGACTGGAGGGACCAGTCCTACTAGAGGAGAGCAGAGATGTTCGGAATGTTCAAGCGCGTCGCAAGTGGTGCAGCACGTGAGGTAAAGGCAGAGTATGGTAGTAGTCGTGAGTTTCTCGAGGGTGCTGTTGCTGCTGGTGTCCTGATGGGCTACGCAGATGGCTCACTGGATGAGAAAGAGAAGGACAAGATGATCAAGACGATCGTCAACAATCCAACCCTCTCCAAGGTCTATGACCGCAGTGCTATTGAGGCTCAGCTCGACACGATGCTGAAGAGGGGTCAGGATCGCTCCGGTCGCGCCTCTCTTGCTCGTGAGCTTCAGGACCTGAAGAAGTTACCGAACGGTCAGCAGATGTGTGACGATGTCTACCTCATTGCTGAGGATGTCGCTCACGCAGATGGTGATGTCGGGGAGCAGGAGAAGGTTCTGCTGAAGCGCATCGCTGATGATCTTGGTGTCGATGCCACCAAGTTCGGCTACTGAGCCAGGGGAGGAGTGTCATGAGTAGCTGGCTACCTCAGGTCATATACCTGATCATAGTAGTCGCTGGTGGGCTGAAGCACTACCAGAGTGACGGAGAGAGGATGAGTAGTGAGTATAACTTCAGGACATTCCTCCTGTTTCACTGTGTGATAGTCCTGCTCCTCAACTGGGGTGGGTTCTTTGGAGAGTAAGATGAGCAATAGAGACATAGTTGGGATAAGCAGGGATCGTCTTCGTCACCTGCTTGAGGATGAGGCGACACTCGCTGCCCTTGAGGCTGGTGGTGTTGACAACTGGGAGTTCTATGGTGACTCTCTTGAAGATCACCTAAGCACTGACGACAGCGGAGACACGATCACTGAGATAGATGACTTCGACAGTGCCGTGACCAGGGACGATGTTCATCTCTTCATGAGGGAGAGGGGTCTCTGCACCCCCTCCTGTGAGGAGTCAGTCCACCAGATGGACTGCTATCAGGAGGTATCCACTGAGTTCATGGAGTTCGTGATGAGTCGTCTTGGAGCATACGTGAGTAGTGAGGAGACAGAAGATGAGTGATGTTGGGAGAATACTTGACGAGAGGCAGGCAACTCACGGAGACTATGGTGAGCATGCTGACTGCACACAGAGAACATCTACTCTGTGGCAGAGCTACAGGAACTGGACTCAACTGTCTGTTGAGCAGCGTGAGACACTTCACATGATTGCTCACAAGGTCGGGAGGATCCTTACTGGTAATCCTGACTATCCTGACCACTGGGATGACATATCAGGATACTCAACTCTGGTTAGTCGTCGTCTTCGTGAGACATTCATGGGAACTCACCAGGATGCTCTCACCTATGCTCTCAGCCTCAGTGACATCACCCAGATGGCAGAGTTCCTCAGGATCTGGGAGAGTGGTAGTGTTGACATGCAGGAGTGGCCAGGATATGCATCCTACATCAGGACAGGAAGACTCGGGGAGCATCCAGATCAGCAGTCCTCAGCACAGACTGAGGTCGACCGACTCATCAGTGAGATGCACATCACCAGACCAGGAACACCAGAGGACGGAGGACACCACGATCCCGAGACCCCAGTCCCAGAGTTCCTACGAGGCTCTCCTGAGGACTCACAACAGAGTCAGGCGTGATCCTGACTGGTCAGACTGAGTAGTACTGAGCCTCCCAGTGGGAGGCTCATCACACATATGGAGATGACTCATGGCAAGGAAGCCATCATACACAGGACAGATGCCACTCTTTAAACCAGAGAGTAGCTGGCAGGTTCCCACTGAGCTGCCGGACCTGAGGGGCGCAGAGCTACTGGCTCTCGACACAGAGACCAGGGACGATGGACTGAGCTCCGGAAGAGGACCAGGCTGGGCTACCGGCGCGGGGAGGATCGTGGGAGTATCTGTGGCGGTGACAGGCAGGTCATGGTACATACCAGTGGCTCACCCAGAGACCCAGTGCTTCGACAGGGAGGCCGTGGGTCGGTGGCTCGGCGACCTGATCAGCAGCGCTGGAGCCTGTGTGTTCCAGAATGCACCCTATGATCTCGGCTGGCTCAGGAGGGAGTGGGGCATCTCCCCTCCCCGACAGGTGCACGACACTGTGGCTCTTGCCTATATGCTGGATGAGAATCGCCTCACCTATCGTCTGGATGATCTCTGCAGGTGGCAGGGAGTCCCAGGAAAGGATGAGACTGGTCTCCGTGAGGCGGCTGCGGCCTATGGTGTGGACCCAAAGGCTGAGCTCTGGAGGCTTCCTGCTCGGTACGTAGGTTCCTACGCAGAGAGGGATGCTGAGTCCTGTCTTGAGCTGTTCCACAAGTTTCATCCTCAGGTTGTGGAGCAGGGTCTGACTGATGCCTATCAGCTGGAGATGGACCTCATTCCCATGATTCTGGAGATGAGGTGGCGTGGTGTCTGCATAGACATGTCTGCGGCTGAGCAGGTGAGGGGTGAGATGCAGTCCCTGGTGGACCAGAAGCTTGCTGAGATTGCGAGGAACCTGGGATCCTCTCGCCCTGTCGACATGAAAGACGTGAGGTCCCCAGCATGGCTCGAGAGAACCTTTACTCAGGAGGGGGTTCCCTTCAGCAGAACACCCAAGACAGGGAGAGGATCCTTTGAGTCTAAGTGGATGTCGAAGTTTGATCACTGGCTCCCCCGGCTGGTCTCACAGGCGACTATGCTTCACGATGCTGGTGAGAAGTTCATACGACAGTACATCATGGATTTTACCCACATGGGTCGTCTACACGCAGAGATACACCAGTTCCGTGGGGAGGAGCGGGGAGGGACGCGCAGCTATCGGTTGGCATACTCCAATCCTCCCCTGCAGCAGATGCCGGCTCGTGTGCCGGAGATCTCCAGGGCTATTCGTGGTCTGTTCCTGCCGGAGTCTGGAGACCTGTGGGCTGCTCTCGACTATAGTCAGCAGGAGTATAGACTCATTGCTCACTTTGCTGCTGTCTGCAGGATGACTGGAGCTGATGAGGCTGTCGCCAGGTACGAGGAGAATCCCAACACTGACTTCCACCAGATGGTTGCTGACATGGCTCAGATACCGAGGAAGCAGGCAAAGAACATAAACTTCGGCATCGCGTATGGTGAGGGTAAGCACAAGCTCGCAGCTGACCTGGGTGTTCCGCTGGACGAGGCAGTGAGACTTCTGGAGTCTGTCGACAGCAACGCACCATTCGTGCGCAGACTGTCAGAGTTCTGCTCCAAGCGTGCTGAGCAGCGAGGATACATAAAGCTGCTCGATGGTGCTCGATCCAGGTTCGATGACTGGGAGCCAAGGTGGAGGGATAGGACAGCAGAGAGTGAGAGTAGACTACCATGCAATCCCTGCTCTCTGGATGAGGCTCGCAGGAGGATCGCAGACCCACAGCACCCCTGGTCAGGCAAACTGAAGAGAGCCTTTACACACAAGTCCATGAACAGACTTATACAGGGCTCAGCTGCTCGTCAGACAAAGAGGGCTATGTTGGCCTGCTGGCGCGAGGGTATCATACCTCTCCTGCAGATGCACGACGAGCTTGACTTCTCAGTTGGTGATGAGACCATGGCTCGTCGTGCACAGCAGATAATGGTGGAGACAGTCCCCCTCATGGTGCCTGTTGTCGTTGACGCAGAGTTCGGTAGGAGCTGGGGTGAGGCCACTCACTCAGAGTGGTTGTCAGCTCTTGCCAGTGTCTCCTGAGTCCTCAGACGTGAGTACATCCTCTGGGAGTTTACCGAGAAGCTCCCAGTTCTCACAGATTGTTCTTATGATGTATTTACTCTTGAACTCTATGTCTGGTCTCACCTGACACACTCTCCCTGATGATGGGTGACTGAGGAACACTACTGTTACCAGCTCCTCATCTTGAGTGCCTTGATCTACTATATTTCGAGCTAGACCATGCACTATGTGTGGTGTATGTCTCTCCCTCATCATGATATCTCTCCGCTAGATAGAGTGACGGAGTATCCTGCCTGGTATCCGTCCATGAAGGAGGGAGTTGCACGAGTTGGGAGTGATCTTCTGGGTTTGATGTCGGGATACAGATCTCTCATGAAGTCTCCTGCCTGCTCGAGCTCAGACTTGTAGAGGACAGGAAGTCGGCTGTCCCCAGAGGCTGCTCCTCGTCCCTCCTCAGCCTCCACTGAAAGCCTGTAGAGGCGAGCAGCTATGCTGGTGCCGCACCCCCTCTCGAAGTTGAGTCGCTCTCTCCTGACCAGGCTGTATTCTCTTGCCATCCTGACCACTGTCCTGTCAAGGTGCATCATCATCTCTACAGCAACTCTTGCTCTGTCAGGACGACCTACTATACCCAACTTCCTTTCTCTGCTATATATGATTGCCTCGCACATGTACAACTTGGCACAGGCACTGTACAGTGTTATCCTCCACTTGTCCGTATACGTGAAGCTCTGTATGGTCTCCGTGATACTATTACCTGTGTCGGGACCAACGTCCGACAGGGTCAGACCCTCCCTGAGGAGGATCTCCTGCGCCTTCTGAGCAAGAGCCTCTGCCTCGTGCTCACTACTGGTGCTCTCGGCCTTGGCCAGCAGTTTCCTGACCTTCTCTAGTGTCTTACTCACAGGTATCCTCCTGTCGCCTCGATGTCCTCAAGAGCACATACCAGACCATCGAAGTCCTCCTCCGGACCGAGGAGACCAGCCAGCTCAAGGACTGTGTCAATGTCTACACCATAGTCCTCTGCCATACACTCGAGGTATTCCCGTCGGTTCTTGTACCCACTCTCTGTGTAAATGCTCACTGCTCTCTCCATATGTGTGATCCGCGCTACAGACACACTATAGCGCGGATCATCAGTCCTGTAAAGCCCCATGTAGAGGTCTAGTCGAGAGCCTCTCCAATCTTGTCACTGAGGGACTCAAGAGAGTTCCTGAGGGTGTCCAGCTCATCCTCGCTGAGGACAGACTGCTTCCTAATACTCTCACGAATCTCGTCTATCTCATCACGGACATCAGAGAGAGTAACTGTACTTCTACTCACCTGGTTGTAATAGTGTGCTGGAGGTTGCAGCTTAGGTATGACGTCATCACCCTCATAGTGCATATCCCTAGCCACCCGCTTGACTCTCTCACTGGCATAGTCCCAGTCAATAGTGCTCTCCCAGCTGTCTCGTGCAGCAACAGCAGTCCTGATCACCCCCTCCGGACAGTCGTATCGAGACAGCTGGGAGACTACACAGTACGCTGCAGTCCACTGGGATGCCAGTGTTCTGTCCTCAGTCAGGGTCATATCAGTCAGGAAGTTGTACGTATGTCGTGATGGCTTCTCAAGATCACACACACGAATTCCACGATAGTACAAGTGTTGGCTCTCTCCCTCCAGTATCTGCAAGTCCCTCTCTCCCTCATATAGCACAGCCCTACTCTCTTGAAGAAAGACTGACTCCTCACCCTCAGCAATCTCGGCGAACCCCTCCCCGATCACCCTGATGACTGTCTGTCCTGACACAAGCGGTGAGGGGGTCTGTGTGCTGCTGTGTACAGATGTGCTACCATTCTCGTCTAGAGTATTACTCTGTAGCTCACGAAATGCCTGCCACAGCTTCCAGTGCTTTCCCAGCTCAGTCGTGAAGGGGAGGGACTCATACTGCCACTTGGAGAGTAGTCCTGAGCGTCTCTTCATGCGAACATGACTGAACTCTGCTCCGCGGAAGCTGTCGCTCTTGGTGTACAGCACATACTCCACGCCATCTATGTTCATCTCCACCTGTCCTCCGTGACGTAGGATGACGGCGATGGCGTACTTGAGGCCAGTGCCGAACTGACCTATTGGGCTCCTGGTGCATGGCTTGGCACTCATCCCGAAGGTGGTTATGGCGCGTATGTCCAGCGACCCTGGTGTGGTGAACTCAGTGTATCTCTCAGTCATTGTAGTGTCCTCTATGATATGTTGTCTATGTTGATGGCTATCATCAGGTTTATCAGTGATGGTAGAGAGAGGATAATCCTCTCTCTTAGTGTAAGTCTGGGGTCTACTACTGCCTGACCCAGCATCTTTCCTCCAATCAAGCCAGCAAGACCCAGTAGTGACAGAGTGAGGAGGTTATGCTCCACGCATTGCCTCCCAGACTGCATCCTGCAGCAGCCAGGGACGAAAGTCGTTGCCGTCAACACCAACGTCCAGACGACCATGTCTCTCTCGTCGGGAGACGACGGGACAGTGACTGTGTCCATGTAGGTGAACAGCACCATGATGCTGTCCGTTCCACCTCTCAATGGGAAAGTGAAACATCACCACCTTCAGGTCTCGTGACTCCTCCACTGGACTGGGGTGCTTCACCTCACAGTAGGCAGAGACATAGTCCCACTCCGAGGGAGCTGTGCTACCCTGAACCCTGTCGTGATTCCCCCTGACCAAGAACTTCCTACCCCTCAATTGGCGCAGGTAGGACTTGCATACTGCTGGACTCCCCAGAGAGAAGTCCCCCAGGACATACACCTGGTCCCTCTCAGTGATGATCTCGTTCCACCTCTCTATGATGACACTGTCCATCTCCTCAATAGTCTTGAATGGTCGTCGGCAGTGTCGCAGTATGTTCTCATGCCCAAGATGTAGATCAGATGTTACGAATGTCCTCATGATGACTCCCTGTCGTATGCAGCCAGAACCATAGTGGTGGCCTGCGCCAGTGTACTCACGCTGTGATGCACCCAGACCCTGATATCCTCACTGAGCCTCACCTCCCTGTACTCCACGTCCGGACAGGGGTGCCGGAGACGATCATACTCTCCACCTATGCAGAGAGACCAAGAGTCCCCACTCCTCACCTCCTGCTCTACTCTAGTACTCACTACTCCCCTGCATACATGATCATCCTCATCACGGATGTCAGTCCTGCAGTGAGGGCAGACTATCTCATAGTGTCCCATCTCTGTCCTCCTCTGTAGACTCACTCACTATACACCATTGTCGTCAGGAAGTAAACCCCTCATCCTGATGTACTCCCTCTGCCGCCTCATCTCCTGCCTGGACAGAGAGTGACACTGCTGCAGAGCCCAGCCACCACGACGATGACCAACACTCAGGATCATCCCCCCCGCGCTCCTCAGGATGGCGAGAGCCTCCTTCTCTGTCGGGGAGGGGTCTCTTGTCCCTGGCTCCTGCCACCTCGAGCCGCTGCTGTGGTTCGTGATGGGTGTGCGAAGCTCACTCCTGATCATCTGCAGAGCCCACATGGACTCACTGTGCAGGACCACCTCCTCCAGAGCTACTGGGATCCCCAGGGAGACCACCCACTGCAGCCCAAGGACTACCGCCCAGAGCTCCGCCTGGTTGCTACTGGTGAGGACGGCAGGTATCCTGCCACTCGTCCTCTGCCCGTAGCACAGAGCTGCCCACCCTGCGGCTCCTGTCCGGGGACAGTACGAGGCTCCAGTGACCACACTCAGCACGGCTGCAGTCCCGTGTGAGCTGATATCTCCTGCAGTGTCCTGGCTGAGCAGAAGTGCCACACAGTCTCATCCACTACCACCCTTCCAGTGACACTCTGCAGCAGCTCTCTTGCTCTGCGATAGTTGCTGACCACCAGAACAGTGTCTCCGTGACCTGGCCTGATATCAGCTAGTGTCCGACGGAGAGCTGTGGCTCTACTCCGGCTGTGTACTATCACGGTGTGCGGCTCCTGTCCCATCTCCCTCACCATTTTATCTGTCTCCACAAACACACTCATATCACCCTCCACAGGTATACTGGCTCATGAAGCCACCTCAGCGCAGTCACTAGAGTCACACCAAGAGCGAGAAGCAGGAGCGCAGTCAGTATCCACCTGATCACAGCTGTCTCTCCACCACACTCACACTGGTCATCATGGTGACCCTGGCCACCACCTGATCACCAGCCCCATCACGAGTCAGTCTCAAGGCTTCACCTCTCGCTCTCTCCTCCGCCATCATCTCCAGACCAGAGACAGAGAGAACAACCCAGACACAGTCCCCTCCACTGTCGGTTGGCTCAGCATCGCTCCCTCTCCTTGGTATCTTTCTTCCTGGCTTCCCGCCAGGAGTAGTTCTCCCAGTTGGTATGTACGCAGTGACGTCAGTCCTCTCGTACATACCTGACCCAACACGGATAATGTCACCCGACCTCATCAACCTCACCATACATCCACTGGCAGAGCCAGGGGTCACTCCAGTATCCCTGACCACCTCACTCACGTGAAACCTCTGCCCGCAGCGGAGGGAGTGAACCCACTCAACTATCCTCTGTGTCTGGCTCATCTCTGTCTCCTCACTGCTCTGGGGTGGTCGGGGAGGGATCCTGGGTCGGCTCATCGGTCGGCTGGGCTGGGTTGACCACACGAATGTGACCATGGTCCACGTTCCAGCAGAGGTCAGCACGCTGACGGAATCGGGGCTTGTCAGGCTGGAGAGCCTGAGCCCTGTCCAGGAACTCACCGACCGTCATCCCTGTTCGGTACAGGGCGAATATCTGGTGAGCCTTACTGCGAGCACGCTTCGGATTGCATGGTGCCAGCACCTCAATTACCTGATCCTCGGAGAAGTATCCCCTCCCCGCTCCCCGACGACGCTCGTCACTCACTGTGTCGTCCAGGTCATGCAGGAACTTGTCCTCCCCAACATAGCACCCCTCTGTGTCCATCAGCTTCTGCAGTCGGCGCTCAGCTGTGTCACGGTCGCTGAACTTCTTGACTGGCCTGTCGCTCAGGGCGTTGTAGAGCTCGACTATCTTCGCCAGGCTCAGGCTGCTCAGCGGTATCTTCCTCATTGTCTTCTCTCCTTGTGTCTTACCTGAGACAGATCATAGCTCATGATCTCAGGGCTGTAAAGCGAAATGTTGATGAATCTGTGTTATACCTTAGTATAATGCCTGAGTGCACTCCTCTCAGGCACCATCAGGGCTGAGACCAAGCCTCCGCCTCACGAACTCCAGGCGTGCTGGTGTCAGGTCACACCTTCTGTTAGACATGTACTCACCATCACTCTCGAATGGTGAGTACCCATCGTATGGTCCAAGGTCGCGCTCAAGCACTCCAGTCACGTCCCATCTGTCATCACTGCTAAGTTCTCTGTCGCAGCACCAGAACCTGAGGTTGTCACACAGGCCAGCATCACTGACCATGGTACCACCTTCAGGCGCACCACTCTCGGCCCACTCAAGCCACTCTCTGTAGAACATGTCCAGCAACTCTCTTGCAGTATATGTCACAGCCTCATCTCCATCTGTCTCACATCAACTGATGCACCACCTACACCAACCCTCGCCCACACACCAGTCCTGTGGTGCGCTGCACTCAGCAGGTCGCATGTCTCACTCAGCATCCTGCTCTCCTCATCACTCAGCCCCCTGGCCACCTCCCTCGCCCTCAGCAGATGGTGTCGGTAGCACACCCTCATCACCAACCTACTCTCATCGGACATTGGAACCCCTCCACCAAAACTACCCACCACCAGCCAGCCTCGCACCTTGGCTGCCTCACTCAGGTGAGATCGTATCCTCACCTGTCTCATCCAGTCATCGGGGAGGGGGTGGTTCATCTCCATCAGTCCACTCTCCTCAGGATGCAGCTGTTGCTGCTCTGTGGTACGACAACCATTCGGCATATGCGTCTCTCCCCAGACAAGGAGGGACTCATGTTGACCATGGCGTCTCCCTCATGAGTGAGGGTCATCATGATACTGGTACCGTCAGGTAGGATCACCCTCACTGACTGATCCCTGTACCTCAGGCTAACTACTGTACTCATGTCTGTCATAGGTATCACCCCAGCAGTGTATTTGCAGCAAGGGACCAAAGTGGCATCGTAGCCAGCAGACCCCAGACGATCTTCTCTCTCACGCTCAGCATCACATCACCTCCCATCTTGTGTAGAACACCACCCGACCACTGACCATGCAGCGCCCATGTACCTTGTACACCTCAACTACTCGCCCCTGTGCCCTCAGCTCCGCTGCAAGGGCTGTGGCCTGCCGTCTTGTCATCCTGGTCATCTGTGGTCTCCTCTGTCTGTCCTGACACTACACTAGCGCAGCTCGAGGAGGAAGTAAAGTGACTTGATGATGGTTGTGTGTTATACCTTAGTATAACATGGCTCGCAGACTGTGGAGTATGGTGAACGAGCGCGTGCGCACATACTACATTCTCTGCAGGATGTAAACCCCTACCATAGTATAATACAAATTCACTCTACATCCCTCATGATCCGGACTAGTGTGGTCCAGGGTCACTGGTCTTAACTTCAGTGCCATGACCCCAGTCGTGGTCTACAGCGACGACAAGCTGCACCAGATCGAGGTCGCCCACCCAGTGAGCAATATGAGCACTATCACCCTGTACTGGCATCACGGATGACGCCTCATCTCCACCAGACCTCGCCACCACGCTCTCTCCTCGAGGCTATCGAGGAGGGTCTGGGGAGGGAGGGGTGAGACTCATGAATCCTCAGAGCATGGTGGATGACTCAGGAGGTATCCTGATACCTCTGTCTGCCAGTGGGTGTGGATGAGGTGATCGGGATGATGGTCTGTGGTGTGTGGTGTGTGGTGTGCTGTGAGGAGAGGGTGGACTGCAGGGGGTGGTGTTTGGACCGAGTCCACCGACCAACGGCCACCATCCCCTATCTTCGCCTGTCTCACCATATCATATGATATCATCACCTATCATATGATATCGTATACTTTAGTATAAGACCACAGACCACAACCTCCTGCAGTCAGCACAGGCTCCATGGTCCATCATCAGGACACCCACACTATCGTCATCAGGCACCATGCCCAGCAACAGCCCCTCCCCCGATCACCGACTCCACACCTGTCATCCCTGACTCAGGACTATGGTCCATCGTCCCCCACAGTACACCTATAGCACAGAGACAGTAGAGACACAGTACACCTACAGTACAGTACAGTATACAGGACGACGAGAATAGACGATGTAGAGTAGATCTACAGTACAGCGACAGCACCGAGAACCACCGAAGTACACTCTCACGACAGTCACCTCACTGGTCCAGAGTCCGTCGTCCCTGTCTGCTGCAGTCAGCACCAGCTGGCTCCTACACCACTCAGGACACTGGGGGTATCGTGACGACAGACTACGTGCGCCTGCCCACGTACGACAAGCTGTCATCATACTTGCCAGGAGACCTGGCGTCCTCGTCCACTGGTGACTCTGGGGTAGCCTCTAGGGGTAGGTCGCTCGTCCGTCGTCACGATCAGGCGAGGACAGCAGCTAATGACCCCTATTATACTAAAATATAATAAGATAATTCATCAGGTGACTCTAACAAGGAGATGAAGATGACACAGCTGAACTGAGTGTCACTCAGGGTAAGTTGGCTGTGCTAAGTGACTAGAGACATGGTGACAGCCCATGGTCTGTGATCAACACATCATGGAGTGATCACAGGCAAGTCAGGTGAGATAAGATCAGATGGGTAATAGGGGTAGGGGGTAGGGGCGCATTATAGGCTTGCACATAGCCGGACTCATTTTCACTGAGGCTCTTGACGCAGAAGAATCCTCCTCACAGAGTCCCAGTTCCACTTCGATGGTCCACCAGACCAACACCCCAGAACATAGTCAGCACCGTCCTGGAGACCACCGGACAGACACCTGGATGCATCCCCTCCATCGAGTATCCACAGCTCATCCACAGCCCCTCCCCGACGTGGCCCACCATCATGTCTCCTCCTCACCCCAATGAGGACATGACCACCAGCACGAGCACGTCTCTCAAGCCATGCAACCTGATGAGGACGAAGAGTAACCGATCGGGAGGGGGTCTGCTTCAGCTCTATCCACCCCTCCACCCCACAGCCGCAGAAGTTGGCATCAGGAACTCCCATCCCTGTCGCTCCCACCTCAATCGACTGCCAGTGAAACTCCCTCAGTCTCTGACGCAGTATGCTCCTCAGGTCACCGTCAGTACTCAAGACCTCCTTCTCCTGTCAAGCTCAGCACGAGCAGTGTACACATGGTCAGGACACATGCTGTCTCCCTGCCTCACCAACCACTCCAGGTATCCCCAGGGAATCTCACTGAACAGTTCTCCCCTGTGCTTGCCGAACCTCATCTTAGCCAGCATGGCTGGCTCAGTCGTCATTCTCAGCAGCTCGTCAGCAGTCCTCTCCTGCAGCATCCTCATCAGCAGCTTGGACGTGACCCATGCATCATACAGAGCGCGATGAGGTGTCATGCCAGCATCACCAGGCATGTCACTGACGTCCAGCTTCAGCCAGTACCTCAGTGCCTGATTCCCGTGCGATGGTGCATCTGGCCACAGGTGACATGCACACCTGTATGTGCAGATCCAGCCATTCTCGGCAAACCCATCTGGCATCATGGCTGAGTCGAACTTGGCGTTGTGAGCCACAGCAACAGCAACATCCTGAAGCTCCTTGTACTCCTCCACCACCTCGCTCATGGTCATCTCCCCCGACACCATCTCCTCAGTGATGTGGTGCACAGCCATTGCCTCCACCTCAATCGGTGTAGATGGTCTCACCAGCGAGCTCATCCATCCAGCTGTGTCCCAGATGCCAGCATCATCATCCCCCTCATCACCACTCTCCAGCACAACTGCTGCAACCTCAATAACCTCACCCTCGAGACCTGTGGTCTCTGTGTCTATCACTGTCAGCCTCAAGTAACTTCTCCATTATCTCACTGCACTCCCTCACCTCAGTAGTCAAATTCCTCAGGCGAGAGCCACCTACTCTTCTCCTGACGAGAGCAGTCGATATCTGACCACAGACAGCAGCCAGCCTCCTGTGTATCTCCTCAAGATCATGAAGCAACTTCTATGTACCCACGAGACAGATCATGCTTCACGTCATCCCGAGTCACCCCATCAGGACCACTCATTGCCTCACCAACAGTCCTCCCCACCACGTACCTCTTGAACCTCTCATGTGCTGCTGTTCCTGCTCTCTTTGGGTTGTCAGCTACTCGAGTCACCACACTGTCCTCACACCAGCTGTGCTTGTGCACAGGTACTATCTTCAGTCTCTTCCTACTCCCTCCACTCCTCTCACTCTCACTCTCACTCTCACTGCCACCAGTCCCCTCACTCCCTCTCCCGTCATCACTATCGGCCACACCATCACTCGCAGCTATGAATCCCCCAGTAGCATCCAGACAGAGTTCAGCTATCCTCACCCCATCAGTGGTTCCGTCAGACTCCAGAGCAACAAGTAGATCACTTATGTCCAGACCATGAGACACCAGCTGACTCCCGAGATCCTCAGCAGACAAAGGTTGATCGGGGGAGGGGTCTGGTCTTGCCTGATGTAGTCTCGTCTGTATGTGCATGAGGTCAGCAGTACTGAGTGACAGGAGACACCTCACGAGTCTTCCGTCATCCCTCACTGTGTACCCATCACTGACTATTCCTGATGACATCTCTCTCTCCGCATATGACACTGCCTGAAGTATATCTCATGTACTCCTCACAGTAAAGTGCTCGGAAGCCCATACTCACATCATGGAGTCACCTGCAGCCTACGACGACGAGAATAGACGAGTTAAACCTACTTCGGGGAAAACGCTATTGCCTATTACTTAGCCCTTTACGCGTACGCGCCCGCGAGGCTAATTTTTTAAAAATTTCACCGTTATAAGCAATATACTAATAGCATGTTTAATAATAACTATACGAAACAGGTACTTAACACTATTACACTCGTATTACTTTCAGGTCATATCGCAAGATGTAATAGCTCATCAGTGTGTGCAACATCGGGCAATTAACTTCACACATCGCACGTCACACATTAGGCTATTTACCCCCCGACAGCCCTGCGCTATAATCTCTCTATGTCCGATGCACCGTCCCCCCAGCCCCCTCCTGAACCGTCCCAGCCCCCCCGAGTTCCTGAGGGACAGAGACCACTCGCGGTGAGGACACCCAGGCGTCAGTCCGACCGTCATGACATGCGTGCTCAGGTGCAGGATGCTGTGCACGAGTACACCCTGTCCCGCTATCACGAGGACCTGGCTGACGGTGTACCTGAGGAGGAGTGTCAGCGAGTCATAGAGGAGTACAACCCTGTTGTTGAGCTCGCTCTTGTGGCAGTTGACCGGAGAACAGACACCAAGACTAAGCTGTGGGCTAATGCCGAGATTGCACAGTACATAATGCCCAAGCTCAAGGCTGTGGAGGTCACTGAGGATCCTGAGGCCATGCGTCTCCAGGAGGAGAGGAATAGGATAGCCCAGGACTTCATGTCCATGCTTGATGGCATGGCTCGTGAGAAGAGTGCCTCTGCACGTGTAATTGAGGCAGAGATCTCTAGTGATGATGACGAGGTACATGTCCTACCACCACCGGAGTCAGCAGAGTGAGCTCACCAGCCCTTGACGTCAGCCAGCTCACCACCGACCAGCTTCAGGCCATGACTGCGAGGCGTAGGTGGCTGGAGACTGCTCGTCCGGATCAGCTTCCACCTGCTGACAGGGACTTCCTGAACTGGATGCTGCTGGCTGGTCGCGGCTCTGGTAAGACTCGTGCAGGTGCAGAGGACGTGTGGTGGGACTGCTTCCGCTCCCCTCTGCGTGTTGCCGTCATCGGACCGACGAACAGTGACGTGAGGAAGACCTGCTTCGAGGGTGAGTCTGGCCTCCTCTCTGTGATGCCTGGCTCACTCATAAAGTCATACAACAGGACATCCCTCGAGATGTGGCTGACGAATGGGAGCTATCTTGTGGGGTACTCCAGTGAGGAGCCTGAGCGTCTGCGTGGTCCTCAGCACCATCTTGCATGGTGTGAGGAGCTGGGAGCATGGTCCAAGCCCCAGGATACCTGGGACATGATGAAGTTCGGTCTCCGTCTTGGCTCTCGACCTCGTACGATCATAACCACCACCCCCCGCCCCACCCCGCTCATGCGGACTCTGGTTGATGATCCTGAGACGATAGTCGCTCGCGCCTCAACGTACGACAACTCGTCCAATCTTCCTGAGTCGTTCATTGCTGACCTGAGGAAGAAGTACGAGGGGACTCGTCTGGGTGAGCAGGAGCTTCATGCCAAACTTCTGCTGGATACTCCTGGTGCCCTGTGGACTACTGAGATGATCCAGGCAGCTAGACAGGGAACTCCTGTTCCGCCGATGACCAGGATAGTTGTTGCTGTTGACCCCTCTGGTACCAGGGGTGACTCGGGAGATGAGGTGGGGATAGTGGCAGCAGGTGTGGATGATCTTGGGGGCTATCATGTTCTGTGTGATGCCTCCGTGCGCGGCTCGCCTGATGTATGGGCGAGGGCTGCTGTTCGTACCTACAACTCACTCAGGGCAGACAGGATTGTGGCAGAGAGGAACTTTGGTGGTGCCATGGTGGAGTCTGTGCTGAGGAGTGTGGATAATTCTATCCCATACACTGAGGTCTCCGCGAGTCGTGGCAAGGCTGTCCGCGCTGAGCCAGTTGCTGCTCTGTATGAGCAGGGTCGCGTGAGGCACCATGGTGACCTGGCAAAGCTGGAGGAGCAGATGTGCGCGATGGCTCCATCAGGATACAGTGGTGACGGGAGTCCGGACAGGATGGACGCTCTTGTGTGGGCACTGAGCTTCCTGATGGGGAGACCTGGATACTCGATGAGTGACTTGAGGAGAGCACTGTGACGAATACAACAGCGACTGAGCAGCTCACTCGTGAGATGGAGAGTCAGCAGAGACTTGACTCACTGCTGATTGGGGACAGTCTGACCAACGTGATATCAGCCATAGGTCAGGCAAGCAGTAAGGTGTCGGCAACAACCTACACCATGCCCACGGATGACTACACAGAGGCGATGGCTGCATACCTCAGCTCTCCGTGGTTTGGTAAGATAGTGGAGATCCCTGCTGATGATGCAGTCAGGGAGTGGAGGTCTTGGAAGGCGACTCGGCAGCAGATCGAGAGGCTTGAGGCTGAGGAGTCTCGTATTCAGCTCAGGTCTAGGGTCCGGCAGCTGATGATCGAGTCTCGTGTCAAGGGTGGTGCCATTGCCATTATGGTGGGTCTACCTGGCTCCCCGCAGTCACCTGTCGACCTCAGCAGGATGACCAGGGGCTCCCTGAGGCACATAGCTGTCGTTGGACGTGACTGCCTCTCCTGTGGTCCTGTGGTACGTGATCCCATGGCGTCAGGGTATGGTATGCCTGAGTACTACACTGTCAGCACTGACTCTGGTCAGCAGCAGGTGCACCACAGCCGCACTGTCCGGCTGGATGGTCGCAGGCTTCTCTCTGCTCACGGACACCAGGAGTGGGGCACAACAGTCTGGACTCACCTTAGGGATGCTGTCAGGTCTGCGGACCTCTCCTCCCCGATCGTCCATCAGCTCATGCTGGAGTCGAAGATTGACATTGTTAAGATCCAGGATCTGATTCAGTACCTGGGGACTGAAGAGGGAAGTGAGCTCATCCAGAAGAGGTTCATGCTCGCCAATATGATGAAGTCTGTCGGCAATGCTCTCGTTCTGGACAAGGATGATGAGTGGCAGCAGCGACAGGTTAGCTGGGCTGGTATTCCTGACGTTGTGTATATGCTTCTCTCCTTCCTGTCAGGTGCTGCTGACATTCCAGTGACTCGTCTTGTTGGGCTCAGTGCACGTGGTCTCAATGCCACTGGTGAGGGTGACCTGAGGAACTATTATGACAGTGTCAGGTGCTATCAGCAGATAACACTTGATCCGGCAATGTCGTCTCTCTCGGAGTGCCTCATACGCTCTGCTCTGGGGTCTCGTCCTGATGATATCTGGTATGAGTGGAGACCACTCTATCAGATGACTCGGAAGGAGCAGGCTGAGGTTGACAAGATTGAGTCTGAGACAGTGACTAACTACGTGAATACTGGTCTGGTTCCTGCCGATGCTCTCGCGGAGGCTGCCCACGTTAGGATGGTGGAGAGCGGAAGCTGGCCAGGGCTGGAGAGGGCACTGGAGTCCTCATCATCCCTCGCCGACCCACCCCTAGAGCCACCTGTGTCTACTGTAACTGGTGATCCTCCTGGGCGCTCTGGAGTAGCTGATGCAGCCCCTGCACCCCTATACGTGCGCAGACAGGTTCTCAACGCTGCCGAGGTGCTGAGGTGGGCGAGGTCTCAGGGCTACACAGACACACTCTCAGATGATGATCTTCATGTCACTGTTCTCTACAGTCGCACACCTGTGGACTGGATGAGTATACCTGAGTCTCACTCCTCTCGTGTTGAGGTTACTCCTGGTGGTCCTCGGGTGGTGGAGAGGTTCTCTGGTGGTGCCTCTGTCCTGAGGTTCAGGTCGTACGATCTTGAGTGGAGGCACTCTCACATGGTGGAGCTGGGTGCAAGTCACGACTTCGACAGCTATCAGCCACATATAACAATCAGCTACTCCCCCGATGCACCTGATCCTGAGAGTGTAGAGCCATATCGTGGCAGGATACTCCTGGGTCCGGAGGTGTTTGAGTCCATAGACGAGAACTGGAGGGAGAGAGTTGGAGGTTGATCTTCTGTCTCTTGCTCGTGATGCTGGTTCTAGGAGGGGTGAGTATCTCATTCAGCCGACAGAGCCCACTCGGTCTCAGTCTCAGGATCTACAGCGGATACTGATACTTGCTGCTCTACTGTGGAGGGATGGGTACAGATCATCTGTGATTCCGGCATACAGGGCTGCTCTTATCTCTGGGTCACTGAGGAGTGTTGTGTCTGCTGTGGATCTTGTGTACTCAGGATCATCCTCTGTTCTGGGTAGTATATCCTCTGGTGTGAGGGAGTGGGCGTCCTCTCTTCAGTCCAGACACATGAGGATGTTCATCTCTAGGGTCAGGTCACTGACTCGAGTGGACCTCACCAGTAGGATTAGCTCTGCTGATGTTGAGTCTGTCATTGATGACTTCACTCTGTACGTGACCTCTCTGGCTGATGATGTGTCTGGTGACACTAGGTCTGCGATTATTGGTGTAGTCTCCAGAGGGCTGCAGTCTGGTGCCTCTACTGATGATGTTGCTGCGGAGATAGCCGCGATCATTGGTGTCTCACTCTCTAGAGCAAGGAGAATAGCTGTCGACCAGACAGCAAAGCTCACTGCTGCCCTGGACAGGGCGAGACAGACCCAGGTCGGGGCTGACAGCTTCATATGGGTTCACTCTAGGAAGGAGAGGTTTCGTCCCCACCACAAGGCTAGAGATGGTCAGGAGTTCAGGTGGGACAGCCAGGTGGCTAGGACTGATCCTCCTGGTCACGCACCATTCTGTGGGTGCAGCGCTAGGGGGGTACTCAGGGATGGCGAGTAGGATGACTGGGCAGGACGCAGTGGCCAGGAGGTTCCGCAGGATGTCCTCTGGTGTCACTGATGCTGTTGAGGATGCTCTGGTTGAGCTTGGTGGTCAGGTGAGGGACGAGGCTCGTCTCTCCATTATCGAGGGGTCAGTGTCTGGTCCTGGGCATGTTCCCTCTGCACCAGGAGAGCCGCCGAATGCTGACACTGGTCACCTGGACGAGAGTATACATGTCACATCATACGTGCGAGGAGGTACGGTGACTGTTGAGGTGTCTGCGGACGCAGAGTATGCAGCTGACCTGGAGTATGGTAACTCCAGGATAGCAGAGAGACCATTCATGCGTCCTGCAACAGCTAAGGTGCGTCCTCGTGTTCCTGCTGGGGTCAGGGTTGCCGTCAGGAGGCTTCGCTGATGGTGTCCATGGTCGGTGATACTCTGGTTCGTGATGGCTTCTGGTCAGCTCCTCGTGAGTTTGATGGACAGAGAGTCTATATTCTTGGTGGTGGCTACACACTTCATGGGTTTGATCCCTCACCACTCAGGCAAAGCGGGGGTGTCATAGCCTGCAACAGTGCCGGTCTGACGATTGCTCCATGGGCAGATGTCCTGATCTATGGTGACGAGAGGTGGCTTGAGTGGAACGTGGACAAAATTCATCTGTTCAGTGGTCGTCACGTAGTCTCTAGGAGTCGTGTGCCTCGTTCTTCTCCACACCCAAGAGTCAGGGTGATGCATCACACCAGCCCCTCCCCCGCCCTCTCCGTGTCTCCCTCATCCCTCTCAGGTCACTGCACGGGAGGGAGTGCTATAAACCTGGCATTCTTGATGGGTGCTGTGGAGATTGTTCTTCTGGGATATGATATGAGACCTGGTAACTTTCATGACATGCACAGGGTTCCTCCTGAGGAGGAGCAGCATGCTCTCAGGTTTATCCCTGCTATTGAGGCTATGGCGCCTGTACTGGTGTCTCATGGGGTCAGGGTTATCAACTCCACTCCTCACAGTGAGCTCAGGTGCTTTGAGTACATGCCGCTGAGTGAGCTGGCAGTACACTAGAGACGAAGTAAGCGAAGAGTTTAGACGAAGTACAGGGGCTTTCGCATTTCTTCGTTTTCGAGTAGAGTAGTTCGTAGTTCCTGAGCCGTTGTGGTTTACTATGAGCAAAGTCTCCCTCACTGATACTGTCCCGCTGTCCTCCGTGAGGCAGACGAGTGATGGCTATCTCGTGGCTGAGGCTAGGGTTGCTCGCTCAGGTGTGCAGGAGTACTCCGGTGCTGAGGTTGATCCTGACAACATTCATGGTCTTCGGGATCGGGATGTTGTCAGGGTCTATCGCCCAGAGGATGAGGTGTTCTCCAGGGACACTCTCTCCTCGTATGCACACAGACCAGTGACTATAGGTCACCCCAGGGAGATGGTGAGTGCTGACAACTGGCGAGATCTGGCTGTTGGTAACACTGGTGGTGACGTTGCTCGTGATGGGCAGTTCGTCAGGGTTCCCCTGGTTCTCATGGACTCCAGTGCCGTGAGGGTTGTCAGTGGTGGGACTCGTGAGCTCAGTATGGGGTATACAGCTGAGCTGGTGTTTGACTCTGGGACTACTCCTGATGGTCAGGAGTACGATGTTGTTCAGAGGTCAATGAGGATGAATCACCTTGCTGTTGTCGCTGCAGCACGTGGTGGCTCTAGTCTTAGAATAGGCGATCAAGAGGAAATTAAAGTGTCACTTCGGAAGATGCAGGTTGATGGCATCACGATTGAGGCTACTGAGCAGGCAGCAGAGGCTATTCAGCGACTGCAGTCTCAGCTCAGTGATGCTCGGTCTGATGCCGATCGTCGTCTGACAGAGTCTCAGGCAAAATTGGACAAGTTGCAGGCAGAGCTCGATGATGCTCGTAGCAAGGTGATGACTGACGCTCAGCTCGAGAAGCGAGTTGCTGAGAGGTCTAAGCTAATTGCAGATGCTCGCAGCATTCGTGCAGATATCCGGACTGATGGTCTCACTGACTCTCAGGTTCGCAGGGCTGCTGTGGCTGCTGTCCGTGGTGAGTCTGCTGTCGCTGACAAGTCTGACGCTTACGTGGAGGCATCCTTTGACCTCATTCTTGCAGATACAGCATCAGCAAGGACTCTTGGTCATGCCCTGACTGGTCTGTCTTCTCAGGTCAGTGATCAGGGTTTTGCCGATGCCGCTGCTCAGGAGCAGAAGGCATGGGAGAGTCAGCTGAAGAGACTTGATCGCGTGAGGGAGAGCTGACATGCCAGCAATTCAGTCCACTATCTCGCAGTTTATTGGTATTGGTGCAGTTGGTCGCAGGGCTAACATGGAGGAGTGGAACACTGTTACACTTACCGCACAGACCACTGCTCCTGCAACCATTGGCTTTGCACAGCCAGTGAAGCTTGGTTCTCTTGACAAGACAGCTGTCATCTACAATGGCTCTGGTGTCTTCAAGGGACTGACAGAGGCTTCCATTGATCGCTCTGCCTACTCTGACACGGATGATATGCCTGTCTGTGAGTCTGGTGTGATGTTCGGTCTCGCTGGTGGTGCGTGCACTGCTGGTGGTGCTGTTGGCTGGAGCTCCTCCACTGGCAAGTATGCCAATGCAGCCTCTGGCAATATTACAATCCCCAACGCTGAGTTTGACTCCTCTGCAACGGCCGATGGTCAGGTTGTGAGGATTCGTCTCCGCCGCATACCAGGAGGCTGACACAATGGCTGGTGGTACTCTCATTGCAGCCCCTTCAGGGATGCCTGCTCTTACTCTGCCTGATGGTAGGTTTGTTGATGCTCAGTCGATCAACATAAACTTTGCTCGCAGCCGCTCCAACGTCATCAATGCTCGCGCCTACATGATCGAGTATGATGATCTCGACTTCGAGTCACTTGTTCCTGTGGACAGGTCTGTTCCTGAGTGGGCAAATGGCATCGACACCTATGTCGGCGACATTGTTGGCAAGGCTGACTGGTACACTGGTGCGGCAAAGGACATTCCTATTGCTGACACCACTGAGGACATGATCACCTCCAAGTTCTCGATGTTCGCTGTTGGTTACCAGTGGAATCTTGAGGAGCTTGGCAAGGCTCAGTTCATGAACTTCCCACTCTCCCCCCGCCGTGCCATGGCTGCTCGTCGTGCTGCGAGGGAGTTTGAGTTCGTGAACGCGATCTCTGGGTCGGTCAAGAAGAAGTATCCTGGTCTCATCAACCAGACTGGAGTCACTCCTACCACACTCCCTGCTGATGGTACTGGCAGTGCCACCTTCTGGGTGAACAATTCAGGTGTCGCTGTCAAGACACCAGCCCAGATTGTTCGTGACATGGACAACATGGTTCTGGGTCCAGTGAACCCTGACAGCACTGCTGTCAATGTTCTTGCTGACACTCTCCTTCTTCCTCCTCTTGCTTACCGTCATATTGCGACAACACCCTATGGTGAGACGTCTCCCAATAAGACGATTCTGCAGTATTACTTGGACAACAACCTGTACCGTGCTCGCACGGGACGTCAGGTGACTATTCGTGAGCTTCCTCAGCTCTCTCGTGCAGCCACTCAGGGTACTGTTGGTGGTGGTCGTGCTCTTGCCTACAGGAACACGAGCGATGTGCTGACAATGTACTATCCGATGCCGTTCCGCTTCTTGCCTGTGTATCAGGATGGTCCAATACACTGGACTGTACCAGGAATTGGTCGTATTGGTCAGGTCGATGTCATGCTTCCGTATGCTTTCAGGTACTTCGACGGCGTGACTCCTGTTCCAGCCTGATTGAGGTGACTCTTGGCACTTACTCCTGCCGAGTTCAAGACACTGAAGCCACAGTTCTCATCTGTTGATGATTCTGTGGTTCAGTCTTATCTGGACATGAGCTCCCTGCTTGTGGATGACTCCTGGGGTGCTCAGCAGGACATTGCCCAGGCGGCAGCCACCTGTCACCTTATGACCCTTGATGGTCTCGGAGACAGCAGGGAGTCAGGGGGATTCAGGAGTGGTATGAGTGAGTTCCAGAGGATTGAGTCTGGTAAGCTCAGTCTCACCAGGTTCTCTGGTGATGCGTCCTCTGGCTTGAGCTACTCCTCGTGGCTGTCTAGAACTTTCTGTGGGAAGTTCTACCTCATGCTCTTGAGGAGGAGGGGTGGTCCTCTAGTTCTGTACGGGGGTGGCTGCTTCTCCTCCTCAAGATATGCAAAGGACACCTGCACTCCCATCAGTTATGGTTGGCCAGGAGTATTCTTCCCATGAGTATTCTGGATGGAGATATCAGGGATCTCTTTGGCTCTGTCTTCAGTGATATCTGGGACACAGCTCATCTCGTCAGGGTCTCTCAGGTGAGTGACGGGCGAGGAGGAGGAACAGAGACTCCCTCCCCGCCAGTGTCCGTGAGGGTGCAGTTTGATGATGACACTGACAGAGAGTCATCTGGATCAGTGAAGAGGTTCACTCGTGTTCTGGTTCTTCAGTCTGGTGTAGTGAGTGCTCCAGACACTAGCAGTTATATTATGTCTGGGTCCAGGAGACTGGCTGTTCGCAGGGTTGATGAGGATCCCGCGAGGAGTTACTGGGAGCTGGATTGTGAGGAGATGTAGATGCCCTGGGTGAGGTTCACTCGTGACTTTGAGTATCGTCCTCGCCCAAGGGCGATACAGATATTCCGGAGGGGGCAGGTGCTTCTAGTGACAAGAGCCTGCGCACAGGCTGCAGTTGACTCTGGTGCTGCTGAGTTATCTTCCAGGGAGGGTAAGATTGGCTGATCACTCTCTTGCTATGCGTCGAGCTGTCGTTCAACACCTGCTTCAGGGTTCCGTCTCTGGTATGGTTGGGGGAAGAATATATGGTGAGGAGGCTCCAGAGAACAGTGAGCTTCCCTTCATCAGGTACGGTCTCCCAGTAACGACGCCATATGAGAGCAGCTGTGGTCGTGGGTCTCAGCACTCTATTGTAGTTCATGTTTTCGCCCAGGGACCATACACTGATCTCGTGGCGTCTATCGCGTCTGCAGTTGTTTCCTCTCTGGATGACTCCTCTCTTCCGGTGGATCCACTCAGGCTGCTGGGGATCTCGTGGACAGGAACAAGAATTATTCGTGACACGGCTGAGATGTCGTCATATCACGCGATTGTGTCACTTACTGCACAGACAATAGGAGACTAGAGACATGGCACAGGCACAGAGTATCAGGTTCGGCAAGGTATTCATGCTCCTCTCGGACATGGCAAGTACACCAACCTTCAGGGCACCTTGTGGATTTGAGGAGTTGACTATGACTATTAATATAGAGTCAAACTCCGTGAATATTCCAGACTGTGAGGATCCTGATCTTGCTGCCTGGCTCGCAACAGATATTGTCTCGAAGCAGATGACTATATCTGGCTCAGGTCTTCTTGACGTGAATGCTATGAAGATCTGGCAGGACTGGTGGCTTGGTGACATTCCTGCTCCTGAGGTTCCAGTGAGGTGGTATCGTGACTTGACGGTAGGTCAGAATGGCGGGTACTTTCAGGCTCCTGGTGTCCTCACTGCGTATGAGGAGACAGGTCAGAGAGGGCAGCGCTGGCAGAACAGTGTCACCATTGCCCTCAACGGCAAACCAACATTCACGCCAGTGGTGTGACGAATGAGTACATCAAGAGTCACTCTCACGTTTGGTGATGGAACATACACCTTCTGCCTCAGGATCAGGGAGATCCTTGAGCTCGAGCGTCTCACTGAGAGCAGCATCGGTGAGATAGCCACTCGCCTTATGACTGGGGTTCCTCGCATGAGGGACATATATGACTCTGTCAGGCTTGGGCTCATTGGTGGTGGTCTCCCCCCGACATCTGCTCTCCTCCTGGTGGAGAATTATATTGCTGGTGTGCCTCTGGCGGATCCAAGGGACTCCTCCTCTCCTATGGCTACTGCACAAGCTGTGGTGATGGCTGTCTGGGTCGGCATGGAGGAGGTTCCAGATACACTATCAAAGGAGGAGGTTCCTCCAGCCCAGGAAGACTCAGGGCTGGAGACATTTATGGAGCAGGGCTTGCCGCAGGGGTGAGTCCAGGTGATGTTGGTGACATGAGTCTATCTGAGTTCTTTGTCGCTATGCACGGTCTCTCTTCCCTCAGGAGTGGAAGACCTCAGCCCATGAGTGACTCGGACTTTGATGATGGAATTGCTGCCCTGAGGTCTGTGGCTGGTGATGACGTGAGGATATGAAGTGGCTGGTGGTGCCGTTGGACCAAGCGCTGATCGTGTTTTGACTATACTGGAGGCAAAGACCGAACAGTATCAGAGGAACATCAACCAGGCTAGACAGACATTCAACAGTTTCACTCAGAATGTTCAGGTTAACATCAACGTACTGAACACCCAGTTTAATAACCTCAACGCAGCTGCTGCCCGGACACAGCAGTCTTTCTCTCGTCTCAGGTCTTCTGGATCGTCTCTGTCATCTACTCTTAAGGGTATTGCTGCTGCATATATCACCCTCAACACAGTTAAGAGTGCACAGGGTCTAGTTGATACCAACATAAGAATTGTCAACTCACTAAAGACTGCTGGTCTTGAGGGATCAGAGCTCACTCGTGTGTATGATGAGCTGTATGCCTCTGCTCAGAGAAACAGGACAGAGTTCGAGGGTATAGCCAAACTCTACAGTAGGGTCTCTCTGGCGCAGGGGGAGCTGAAGGTAAGTACTGCTGACCTCATAACCTTCACTGATAATGTCGCTAAGGCACTGAGAGTTGCAGGAACAGATACGATCAATGCGCAGGGTGCACTCCTACAGCTAGGACAAGCACTCGGCAGCGGTACTGTGAGGGCGGAGGAGTTCAACTCTATACTCGAGGGTTTGCTACCAATTGCTCAGACAGCTGCTAGGGGTATCAAGGAGGCTGGTGGTTCTGTGGCCCAGCTCAGGAAGTTGATGCTTGATGGTGAGGTATCTTCTAAAGCTTTCTTCGAGGGAATACAGGCTGGGGCGTCTGGTCTTGATGAGAGACTGCAGGGTGTGGAGACGACCGTATCTGGTGCATTCACTGTACTCAACAATGCTCTGCTCAGAGCTGCAGGTGAAATGAACAGTGGGTCTCAGGCAACTGAGGAGTTCTCCATGCAGATACAGAGACTTGCCAGGTACATTGATAACACTAACTTCTCTGTCATTATACAGGACATAAATAACTTCATAGTTACTGTCAGTCAGGCAGCCGATAGGGTGCAGTCCCTGGTTAACTGGCTGAGTAAGCTCCCTGGTGCGGCAGCCGATGCTCTCGACATTCGAGACATTGCTCCCCAGGACAGGATAAACACTGCTTTCGAGAAGTCCGAGGGAAGTATAACAAAGAGTGTTCAGTCTGCTGCAACAGAGGGTCTCAGAGCCGCCTTCGACAAGGCAGGAGGAGAGAAGTTTGGACCAAATAGTCCGACACCAAACGACAGGATTGGTGCGACGTTCGGTGATCTTCAGGGACCTAAGAGAACAATCAGCATAAAGGACTACCCATCAACAGATAGTAAGGGATCAAAGAAGAAAAAAGGTCCCAGAGACAGAGTTGATTCGTACGAGGACACAACTCTAGACACTGAGTCTCTCGAGCAGGAGTATCAGGCGAGACTTAAGTTGAATCCTCTTCTAGGAAGCTACCGAGAGAGTCTCATAAAGATACAGCGAGAGCAGCAGCTACTCAATGATCTGCAGAGGGACAATGTCGAGATAACTCCGGAGATCAGGGAGAAGGTGTCTGGTCTGGCGACAGAGTATGCTCGGGCAGAGGTCGCTCTCAGTGACCTAAGTGACACACAGGATGCCGTCAACAAGCGACTTCTTGAGGTCAGGGAGTTCAGTAAGGACACCACTCGCGGCATAGTTGATGGTCTTCTAGCTGGCAAGGACGCAGCTGAAGTCTTTGGTGAAGCTTTAAATAAATTGGGTCAAAAATTCTTAGATCTTGCTTTCGACAGTGCTTTCGATAAAGGTGGTTTATTAGAGAAATTGTTCAAGGGTGGTAGCGGAGGAACAGGTGGTGGACCTCTTGCTTTCATTGGTAAATTATTTGGATTTAAGTCTGGGGGATATACTGGGGCAGGTTCACCCAATGCTCCTGCAGGAGTAGTACACAAGGACGAGTACGTATTCGACAAGAGAGCAGTAGACAGGATTGGTGTTGCCAACCTTGATGCCATGCGTAGGGGCATGAGGGGATATCAGTCTGGCGGCATGGTCACCACACCCTCCCTCCCCCGATCACCCTCCCCGTCTCAGGGATCAGTCACCTTTGGCGGTATCGTGACCAATATAAACATTGAGGGTAGTGCTGATCGCAGGACACTTGCTCTTACTGCTGCACAGATAGCAGAGAATAACAGACAGATTCTCTATCAGCAGAAGAATCAGTGGAGGTCCTGATGGTGGAGGTGTGGCCTTCAATCTTGGTACCAAGCGTTGTGGAGTTTCAGCTTGTCCCCTCTCAGGGATTCGGACCCAGGAGCACATTTGGAGTGCAGCAGGTTATATCTACAGATCGAGGCTACTGGAGAGCATCTCTCTCCTCCTTCAACATCAGGACACCAGACCAGATCAGGGAGTGGAGGGCAGTGATTGCCTCTCTGTCCGGGTCTCTTGGCGAAGTTCTGATTGGACCATTTGACTGTAAGAACTCTCCCAGGGATATATCTGGACCATCTATTCTATCTGGTATACCATTCAGTGATGACACATATTTCAGTGATGGGGCAGGTTGGTCTCAGTCTACAGCAGCTGGTATCGTGACCTTTTCCAGGACTCTCAGGTCAACTGAGGCTGTTGTGACTATAACCTCCCCTGGCTCCATACGTCGTGGAATGTACTTCTCTATAAGGAAGAGACTCTACATAGTCACTCTTGTTCTGGATACTAGCTCAACACGAGTGTCTATCAGGTTCAGTCCTCCACTCAGGAGTGATATTGCAGCAGGGGAGTCAGTGGACTTCTCACGCCCTCAGTGTCTCATGCGCCTTGCCTCCACTGAGACAGGATCCCTCTCACTGAGGATGGGGAGGTTTTCTGATCCAACAGTAGAGTTAGAGGAGTCTCCCCTTGGACTTTGATCCCCTCATAGAGGCACAGCTCAGTGGTGCCACAGTCTCTGGTGACGTTCTTGTTGAGCTTGACTTCCTCAGTGGTCCAGTACGTGTGTGGAATGGGTTCGGGAGGTTGAGGACTCTTGACGACAGGGAGTGGATGGGTATTGGTGGGCTTGGCTCTGTGTCTGATACTGTCCAGATGTTCAATGGGGGAGCACCAGAGCTCACTATGACTGTGTCTGGTGTTGACGAGTCGTTTGCCTCTAAGGTGAGGGATGAGGCAGAGGAGTACAGAGACAGAGTTGTGAGGGTGTACATTCAGTTCTTCTCTCTGTCTGACTCTGGTCCCCTGCCAATTGTCATGCCATACGCTCGCTCCTGGGCTAGAATGAAGAGTATAAAGTCCAGCAGACAGGAGACAGATACTGGATATCTGTACTCCCTGACCATCTCTGCAGAGACACCGTTTGAGAGTAGGAGAAGACCAAAGTTTAGCTACTGGACGGACAGGGATCAGCAGCAGAGATATCCCGGAGACAGGGGATGTGAGAGAGTGGCTGGAATACAGCAGAAACTTGTTGTGTTTCCGGACTTCTGAGGTTTGAATGAGCAGGATAGATGAGTTCACGAGAATACTAGCTAGGCTTCCCTTTGTTTATGGGAGGCACGACTGTGCTCTCGTTCTTGCTGACTGGTGGATGTATCTTCACTCATCCCAGCATGACCCTGCATACCACCTTCGTGGTACATACTCCACGGAGGAGGAGTGCTGCAGGGTTTTGGAGGATCATGGAGGTCTCGCGAGGGTCGTCAGGGGTATAGCCCTCTCCGTGGGCGCTACGCGATCCAGTGATCCTGCTCCAGGTGACGTATCTGTTGTCAGGATACTAGACAGACACTGGTGTGCTATCATGTCATCCTCCGGCAGGTGGGTCATGAAGACAGGAGCGGGCATCTCCTCCCCTGATTCCTCCTCCCTGAGGGTTGTCTGCTGCTGGAGGATCTGCTGATGCCTCAGGCTCTTGTTGGTCTCATTGTAGCAGCTGGTGTTCCTGGTCTCGTGACTGCTGCTGGTACACTCACTCTTGCTGGTACACTCACATCATTCGCCATAGGTGTTGGTCTGTCTCTTGCTGGGAGTGCTCTTCTTGCTGCTGCTCAGAAGACACCCAAGCCACAGGATGTGCAGAATACTCTCAGGCAGCCAGTACCCCCTAGAATGAGGTACTATGGAAGACATAGGGTGGGTGGATCACTCATGGCCATAGAGACCTGGCAGGGGAACCTGTATCAGGTCATCGCCCACTCTCAGGGTCTTCTGGATGGTGTTGAGGGATATATAATCGACAACAGGTCAGTCACCACTGACTCCAGTGGTAACGTCACGTCAAGACCATACCCGCGAACAGTCAGCGTTGGGAACCCAGTGCGGGTGAGGTGTGTCACGTATCCGGGAACTGCCTCACAGCTGGCGGATCCCGACATGATGACTCGGTTTCCTGATCTCTGGACAGAGTATCACAGGCTGCGTGGAGTGTGCTACACTGTGTTTACTGCTGCACGTGTGAAGTCTGAGTACTTCATAAATGTCTATCCAACAGGTATACCTAAACTTAATGTTGATGCCAGGTTCAGCAGGGTGTTTGACCCCAGGGATCCCACACAGTCTAGGTCTGACCAATCAACGTGGAAGTATACCACCAATCTCGCTCTCCAGTTTGCAGACTACCTCACTCACCCTGATGGCATGCAGATAGACTGGTCCATGATAGACGAGGACAGGCTCTCCACGGCTGCTGACGTGTGTGACGAAGTTCTCACCACTAAGTCAGGATCGTCTGTCCTCAGGTATCACGGTGGGCTCTCATACTCTCTCACCTCTGAGCCAAGAGAGGTGGTGGATAGGTTCCTCTTCTCCATGGATGGCAGGTTGTCTCTTCTTCCGTCTGGTAAGATAGCTGTGGATGCTGGCAAGTGGGTGGAGCCAGTGGTTCATGTTGAGGACAGGCACATCTGCTCCTTCGAACTCACTGACAGCTCTGGTCCACTGTCTGAGGCAAATGAGATAATCATTAAATATACGTTTGAGGAGGCTAACTTCTCCGAGACGACCTGTGATCCCTGGAGAGATGATGACCTGATCAGTCAGTACGGTGAGGTGAAGACCAAGGACTTTGAGGCATTTGAGATAAGAAGCCACAACCATGCAAGACGGATAGCCAAGATCTTGTCAGAGAGACTGAGTCCTCGATGGTCTGGGACTATCGTCACCAACCTGTTTGGTATGAAGTGCTACGACCAGAGGTGGATCCTACTCAGTATTGACAGTCTGGGCATAGAGGCAGAGACATTCGAGATACTGAGTTTCACTGAGAGCTTCCTGGACGGAAGAGTTGTCATGGAGGTTGCCTCCTTCCGCGAGGAGATCTACAACTTTGATCCTGCCACTGAGGAGGGAACAGCCCCCACAGCCCCCGAGCTACTGGAGGAGAGCGATGTCACTCCTCCTGAGGGGATTGAGGCAGAGACTGTGCTGGTTACTGGAGGTTACTCTGTCATAAGAGTCTCATGGGATGCGCAGAGGAATGACTACAGTGTACAGGTGCAGTATGCCATAGCGAACTCCGGACAGTGGCAGGCTGTCGCAGTATCCGACAACTCTACATCAGTTGACATATATAGTCTTATTGATGGTGAGGAGTATGATGTACAGGTCAGGAACATTGCTGCATCAGGTACACCGTCCACCTGGGTCACTCTGGAGGACATACAGTACATCGGCAACCCCTCCCCGCCTGGGTCTCCGACATCACTTAGTGTCTCATCCTCAGGTGCCGATGTCGTTGTCACCTGGATAACTCCCAACAGCCAGTCCTTCAGTAGGAGTCGGCTCTACAGGGCACCAGCAGGATCCCCCCTTGGGTCGGCAGCTGATATATCTGGGTCTCTGTTCGGGTCACCTAACCAGTCAGTGACTTATATTGACAGTCCGCCATATGGTAGTTATGACTACTGGGTTGTTGCTGAGAATGCGTCTGGAGTGCAGTCTTCTCCTACTGGACCAGTTAGCCTCTCGGGAGGGGTGCAGCCTGAGACTTCTGCTCTTCTGGCGAGGATGACAGTGCAGCCTTCATCTGCGAGAAGGAACCTGATAGATGAGCTGATCTCCTCACTCAAGAGCGCAGGTGTGTGGTCCAAGCTCAACACTCTCTATGTCTATGCAGCACACTCTCAGCAGGCCTCTCTCCTTAACTGGAGATCATCCTCCTACGACAGCTCAGCACTGGGCTCTCCTGTCTTCACTGCCGACAGGGGCTTTGCTCTGTCGAGTGGATCCAGCATAGACACTACTATGAACCCGTCAACTGCTGGAGCACCATACACACAGAACTCTGCGCACTTTGGTTTGTGGAGCAGAACATCTGGACAGTTCACTGGCTATGAGCTTGGATCCACAGCCTCTGCAGCATCTAACTACTCGTACGTGAGGCTGCGCTCCACCTCGGACACACTGGGTGCCAGGATCAATGACCTGACTGCACTTACAGTGACTGGAGTCACTGATGCCTCAGGCCACACTGTGGTGAACAGGAGTGGAGCCACCGCGAGGCAGGTCTTTAAGAATGGCGTTCAGGTGTTCAGTGATAGTGTGGCCTCATCTGGTCTCACGAACTCCAGCACTCACGTTGGCAGGATGTCGACAACATACACAGACAGACAGATAGCCGCTGCACATACTGGTGGGTCACTCACTGCAGGAGAGGCAGATGCTCTGTATGATGCTCTGTACACCTACATGTCTGCAGTTGGTGCTGCCTGAGGGAGGAAGATATGGTTGTTGGTGACTTCAGGGACTACACTGGGATGGAGAGCAGCAGGAACTCCAGGATTATGTCTCAGCTTATGAAGTTGTCTGAGAAGATCAGTATTCTCAGTTCATCTCAGCTGAGTGACGAACAGAAGATAGGGGCTATACAGACAGCGCTAATTCAGCTAAACTTAAGCGTAGTGTCTCTCGGAGACAGCATCACCTCTCTTCAGGAGCTGGTCAACACTAAGATGACTGCCCTCAGCGGATCAGCAAGGAGTCTCAAGATTCTTCCTGATGTTGTCAAGAGTTATAGTTCTATTCTCTCGATCGTGTTGGCAGGAGACAGGTCATACGAGCTGGTCTGCACTGGTGCACTCACTACTGACACTATTCTTCCATACGTAAAGAGTGCACCCTCTGGTTTTCGTCTTGTTCGTGCAGTACCCACAGCCACAGACAGAGTTACAGTAACGATAGCAGAGCCAGCTCTCGCAGTAGGATTCACAGGTACCATGACCGTTGGTCTGGTTGCACTAAGGTAGTACAATGGGACAGATATCAGACATTGCATCCAGCGTCTTCAGGGACTGGGAGACACAGGGAGTACCATCGAGTGGAGCACATGAGCCTGACAAGGCAGAGACCAGAGATTTATTTTCTCTAATTGACGATCAAATATCGCAAATATTATCTGGGTTATCTATAGGTGATATGGTAATATACCCATCAGTTTTGGATATGGAAGACGATTTCGATAACCAAGATCCAGGACAATATGCTCTTATCGTATCCTCTGATGTTGATAAACTTAAAATATATGTAAGAGGTTCAACAGAATGGGAGTTCGTTACCACATTATCTGCTGCTGATGTGGCTAATACTGAACAGGTAATAACTTGGGGTTTCTTTGGTGTAGTTGAATTTGATCAAAATGGTATACTGGGTCAAGTACGTACAATTTATTTACCAAGAAATTATTATTATAAGAGGGATGGTGTAGAGTATTCTATAACAAACGCTGGTACAGAAAGCACACGTTATCCTGGTAAAACAGAGATACAATATCCAGCAGGAGCGACACTCTATGCTTTATATATTGACACAGAAGACAACGTTTCTCCATTTAAGTTACAAGCATATGGATCCACCTCCCTCTCCCGATCAGAGAGATACATACCTGTTTTAACATTTTCTTCTGGTGTAGTACAGTTTTCAAACGTCAGGTATCAGGATCTAGAGGGTGTAGAAAAGACAGTATATTTGAATTATCCTATTGTTGTTGATAACGCTACTGTATTCGTTCCTGATGGTTTTGTGGGATCTGATTCTGTTGCTAATTTTACAGATAGAATATTTTATAAAGAAATGGCATTTACATCAGATGGATCAGGAAAACAATTATGTTGGAATCATGCTAATTTCTTAAATAATTTAGATCCATGGGTAGTTACAGGTTATCCAAGAAACCCACAATCAGCAGCTGTTACACCAATCTTAAGATCTTTTAATGGTAGCTATATACCATTATCTGGTGTAGATGTTGTCGGGGAGGTTACTGGTGGTACTATTAGAAACCAAGCTGTGACTGGTAAATCTAATCCTGAATTGTGTGATATAAAAATACCGACAAATGTTTTGTCTGATATAACAGAATCAAATTTACTTGCATTGGGTTTTACTAAGGGTTATGCTAGTCCAACTGGTTCATTTAACCATTATGGTGTGTTATTATCTGATAATGCTCCTGGTAGATGGGCATTTGTACGTATTTATGTTCAGACAGATACAGATAATAGTTTTGGTTCTGTGACTGGATTTTTTACAACACCAACACTCTCTGGTAACTCTTCTTTCTCTTTAGTGAGAGAAAAAACTCTTTCTGCTAGAGCTGCCATTTTTTGTGGTTGGGCTAAAATGCCATCCACAACACTTTATACAGGTATTTGGGTTGGTAGTGTTTCTGGTGGTTCTGTTAATGTAATAGTCTGTGGGTTACAGATTGGTTATGGTTCATCATCTAGATCTTGGGTAAGAAGAGGTGATTATCCTACAGCAGATCAATCTGTTGATAAGAAATTAATGAATGTTATTGGATCAACAGAAGTTTCTCCAGAACCGAGCCTATTGTATCCTGATGACATGTGGATGATTGAGAATAGAAATAGATCTTTTTATCCAACATGTATTGTAGAACAAAGACAAGAAGGTGATACACTAAGGTTTGCGTTATCTACCAGAAAAGGATCTGATAGGTATCCTTTTGCAGATGTAAGAGGAGACAGTTCTGTAGAACTGTCTCCTTCTCGTTTGGGTTCTTCTATCCGTGTGTTGGCTCGTAGAACATTGTCTTCCGCTAAAGCAGACAGATACTATAAAGATATTGGTGTACATATTGCTCCTGCAGCAAGTTTAAGTGGTCAAACTGTAAGACCTCTTTATATCGGAGACAGTATAACAGAAATAAGCGGTCGTACTGCGGCAATGGTGAGAAAGTTAACATCTTTAAGTATGACTGTTGTTCCTGTTGGTACAGTTGATGTTGTAGAAACTGGGGAATCTGGTACAACTAAGGCAGAAGGTAGGTCATCTAGAAGATATGATGAGTATACTGGGGAAGATCAAAGTAGAACAGCACCAATAACTCCTGGTAATGAATCAACATATCTTGCTTTAAGTACAGCATCTAAGAGAGAATATAACCCCTTCCTTAGAGCATCAACTGGAGGAGATCCATCTGAATATATTTTTGGCGGATATATTTTTGATCTTTCTTTCTATCTAACTAGATTCAGTTTAAATACACCAACACACATCATCATCAATCTTGGTACTAATGATTTTAATCAACTCGGTCCAGTTGATGGTGCTGCTTCTGTTGATGCAGGTATTCGTTGTCTAGTAGCTAGAATAAGAGCCACACACCCAATACTACCTATTGCGTTCTCTATTAACCAACAACCAAGAACACCATCAGGTGATGCTTTTTGGATACAGAGACAAACTATTAACATCAAGACACATTTTGAAACATTAGAAGATATCGCAGACTCTAATTGTTATGTTTTACCTGGATATGCTCACATATCTCCTGACGATGGTTGGCCATTTCCAACACCAACTACAGACCCAATAACAGGGCAAAAGAAAACGACAATAACAGATGGATTACATTATGAGGGTATAGCTACAGAACAAATGGCTGAATTAGAGTCAGCTTGGATAGCCTGTATAACAGCTGGTGTTTAAGGAAAAACCCATGATACTATCTAAAGACGAAACACAGGTAGGATTTATAGAATTGTCTAAACTGGAGGGTTTAGACAAACAGATAGAGGTCTACTTAGATGACAAATTGATCGAAGATTGGATATCTGTTGACACTAATAAAGAAACAGTTACAACAGATGAAGGAGAGTTTTCAGGTAAAGTTGAAATTAATATAATTGACAACTCATTCCCTATGGATTAAGGAGAAAAACCATGAAAGAAAATTTCAACAGATTATTAAAATTAGTTTTAGTCCACGAAGGTGGTAAGGTGGACGATCCTAGAGACCCAGGAGGGCGTACAAATCAAGGCGTAACCCAGAGAACATTTGATGCTTACTTAAGTGTAAGACACCAACAACATAGGGACGTATTTACTTTAACCGACGCAGAAAGAGACGAGATATATCAAATACAATACTGGAACAAAACCCAATCCACCTCCCTCCCCGATGGCGTCGATTATGTGGTCTTTGATGCAGCTGTACACTCTGGCCCAGCACAAGCAGCTAAGTGGTTACAAAGAGCAGTAGGATCAAATCCTGATGGCGTAATCGGGGAGAGGACTGTTGCTGCCGTGTATGCTAGTCGTAATATAGCTGATATTATTAATTCTGTGTGCGATCAAAGACTAACCATGATGAAACGTCTTCCTACTTGGAAAACTTATGGTAAGGGTTGGACACGTAGAGTAGAAGAAGTTAGGAGATTAGCTCTGGAGCTCGCTGGAGGAAGGGAGATTACGCCATCTAGTAGGGTAGAGGAGGCACACTCGAAGGCAGCCTCGAAGGATGCAGTACCCTCTCCAGCCCGTGCTCCGGGGGACATAGCGATAGGGGTGGGGACAACTCTCCTCACGGCCTCTCCTCTGGGTCTTGCGATAGCCGAGGCAACTGACACCCTGAGGCCTCTTGTGAGTGCTCTTCCTTCTGTTGGCTACATAGTTACTGGCCTCACTCTTGTCGGTGTGGCTGCTGCTGCTGCTGGCTCGCTCTACAGAGTGTGGGCTGCTCGGAGGACTAGAGAGATTGCCAGCGATCTTGGAGTAGAGAACCCAGAGGTGATAGTATGACATGGAGGCAGTCGAGACCATACGTGATCGTTGTCCTGGTGACGGCTGCTGTCCTCACACTCTCTGTCGTTTCTCGTCATCTATACAGGTCGTCCTACATCAGCGGATACAACTCAGCCGTCACCAGGACAGCGATCACCCTGGAGAGGCTCAGTGTTCCCTGTGGTGACGGAGTGTCCGTCAGGGTGAGGATAGCCCAGGTGGTCTCCGACATATGCACCAGCTCACCTGATCCCATGTCCTGTCTGAACTCCTCAGGAGCAGCCTCTCACCACAACCCCCTCCCCGCTGCCCGCGAGGACTGACATGAGTACCATTCAGCAGACTTTCTTTGAGTGGATGAAGTCCAATCTTGGTCCAGTCATAACTATAGTGACAATACTCATTGGTGTGGTTGCCTCTGAGATAAACCAGATAAACAGGATAGACGCCCTGGAGAAGTTTCAGGCATCACACATACTGTTCCACGGAGAGCGTGGCAAGGAGGTGGAGGGTAAGATAGCCACCATAGAGCAGAAGATCACACCGATTGACAACATGTCATACAGACTCAGTCGGGTGGAGATCAGTGTGGATCAGTCCTCCCAGAATGTATCCAAGCAGATGGACGCTATTGGCTCCAAGGTCGACAAGATGTCCAGTGTGTTCCTCGAGGCTAGTGTGAAGATGGGTGACAGACTCACGAGGATTGAGACTCTCCTCGAGGGTAGTCCTCACCCTGCACCATCCAGAAGGTAGCCTTGGGCGTAGGCAACGTGGAGTTCATCAGGTGTGGCTGGCAGTTCGCTGGAAGCGGCAATAATGCGGTCAATTCTTGCGTTGTGTGTAAAACGTTGTTGGGACTCAAGCATACCTTCATCGCAATGCCCCTCTTTCTTTTGGTATTTTAACCATTCTAAATCCTTTGCTAGTATTTCAGGAGATTTTACCTCTGACGTTGCTGGAGGGGCAGCGTAAATAGGGACGATTTTAGGAATGTCAGGAGCGCATCCGTTAGCATATTCTTGCGCGTCTTTCTTTTCTTTGAAAGATGTGCAATGATTAATACCTATATTTTTGTTAAATATTAAAGACCACCCTACAGGCTCCTGCTTCGACGCTTCCAGATGAGCGCGGGCGGCTTTTATAACTAAGTCAATTGATTTTCTCATCTTCTGCTTTTTTGAATAGTAAGCCTGCATTAATCTTATGTCATTTATCGCTTCTTCCAACTGTTCAAGTTCTGTCATTGGTTAAGTCCTCCCATTATTGTTTCGCATCTTTTCAATGTTCTTTTCATTCTATTACAAGCATTATCAAACTCAAACTTCCAAGCCTGTAAATGTATCATCCCGCTATCTTCTAATATCGCCCTGACTTGCTCAAGCTGATGGCGGCGGGCGGTTTCCTTGGCTGCGTCAGGATCATCTATATCTGTTGTAAATTCCTGCCCAAGCAAATCATTTAGGCTGCATTGGAGTGCTCCGCAAAGTGAAAGAGCTGTAGCTATTGTCGGGTTAGTTGACATTCCTTTTTCAATTTCCCACACATGGGACTTTGAGCACTTCATCCTCTTAGCTACCTGATCCAGAGATAGGCCTAATTCGCGCCTTCGCTTGCTAATATATTTCGATATATTCTCTGATATTTTACTCATCCTCCGAACCTCTCTCTGCGCTTGGCAAGGGCTGCGTCTGCGAAGGCCATTGCCCTTTCAGCTGACCATTCCTTTGGCTCACAGCTATGGTTGAAGTTGGATGAGCTTAGAACTCCCTGCAACGCCGCACAAAACACCTGATCCCAGAAGCGTTGCGCGTCCGGTGTCACGGATGGGGTGGTAGACTTTTCAGTTGCTTTGCCGCCACCCATTTTGAGCAATTCTTGACCTTCTCGCGCATCTTTTTGAGCGGGAGTTTCGGCTTCGGGTTCTTCCCATGGGCCGATGATCTCAAAATCGAATTCTCCTGAACGATAGCAGACTTCTGCAATTCCGTCCAAATTGTAAAAAATACCAACGTAATCACGGTCTAAATCTACTCCTACCCATAACAACTTATCGCCGCCCGCCGTCTTATAAAACTCTCCGACCTTTAAATTACTTTGCATCTTTCAGCGCCTTTTCTGCTTGGGTGATGGCGGATTTAACTGCCGATCTCGCAGTAATATGTCTCGCCATCGGCTCGTTGTAATGAGCCATCTTTGGCTCTGAACATTCTAAGGCGACACCAGCTACTTCAAGCGCTTCAACAAGAGCAGCAATTTTAGCTTCACTCTCAGCAAGAGCGTCTTCAGCCAATTCCCTGGCATGAATCTCGGCATTCATTCTTTTGGTAGCAATCTTGACGGCATTAATTTGATTGCCCTCGCGGATTAGGGCGCACTCAAGAGCAACCTTTGTGTTGCGCAGGCCATTCAGTGCTTCTTCCAGCGCCTCCACGAGCGCGGCGTGGGAGTTGACCGCTTTGACGATTAGTTCAGCGTCTGCTTTACTCTTCAGTGCAACATGACCACCTTCACATTCTGGCAAACGGATTATTTTGTTGCCAAATAAAACTGGGTTGATTATCCATCCTCTTGTCATGGCTGGATGCTGCCCGACGACCCACGGCAATGGGCTGTGCTTAAGTTCTTCTGTCATAATTACCTCACTTAAAATCTGGGGATATGGCGGCTAGTACACCGTCGCGGATTTCTTCCCATGCTGCTGCCCATGCTGCTGCCCCTGCTGCTGCCCCTGCTGCTTCCCATGCTGCTTCTGCTGCTGCCCATGCTGCTGTCCCCGCTGCTTCTGCTGCCCCTGCTGCTGCCCCTGCTGCTGCCCCTGCTGCTTCCCATGCTGCTTCTGCTGCTGCTTCTGCTGCCCTTGCTGCTCCCCATCCTGCT
>Ga0247739_10000047_pt1 | contig 51473 bp, 29 predicted proteins | sample UWRJL058202B2_FD_180943 | JGI IMG/M metagenome (GOLD analysis project Ga0247739, IMG submission 180943) | Plant litter microbial communities from Arlington Agricultural Research Station in Wisconsin, United States - UWRJ-L058-202B-2 | ecosystem: Environmental > Terrestrial > Plant litter >...
CGTCGCCCCCGACCACGACTTCGCCCTCACCCTCTCCGACGACCCCGACTGGGCCGCGCAACACTTCCCCGCCCGCCTCCACGACACCGGGCACTGGGCCCCGCATTAGGGGGCGGCGAGGCGGCGGGGGATTGCAGAGAGTCCGGCAGCCCTCCTTCACATGAGGGCTTGATGGCAAGCGGGTCGTCGGGTTCACATTTCTGGCCGCGCCCCCTTGGCGGCGCCTTTCCAACTTGCAACATTGACGGGTGAGGGCCTTTCGCCCTGCGTTGTATTCGGGGGAAGCGTGCCAGGGACAATCACGACCAGGACCAATCTGCTGATCGCCGCAGGCGAGCGTCTCGATTTCGATTTCTCCGCCACCAGCGACACTACCGGCATCGTCCTGGCCGCCCCGGTCACGACCTACCCGCCGCCGGGCCCGCCTCCGACCGTCTCAGGCCCGATTGCGTCGCTATTCAATGACGGCGCAATTTCGATGATCTACGGCGGACCCGCCAATAGCTTCCTTGTTTCCATCGACGCTTCGACATTCGCGGGCGCAACCGGAACCCGGATCGTCAACACGGGGACAATGCAACTCTCTGCCGCCAATGGCTCGGCATACGGCATCTCCACGGGAATCTATTTTTCCGCCATTCAGGTCGTGAACCGGGGCGACATCCTGATCTCCGCCGGCGCTTCGGCCAGCGCCATCCTCGGCTGGGGGCTCAAGCTTGAAAACTCCGGACGGATCGAGGTCAGGGGAACATCCGCCTTCGGAATCGGCAATGCCACTTTCGCCGGCGCGATCACCAACAGCGGCTTGATCCATGTCATCGGCTCCAGCGGGGCCGGCGGCATAACCCTTGGGTCGGGTGGAGGAACGGTCGTCAACACTGGCGTGATCGACGTCAGCGTGACCAACCCCAACTACGGCGGCTACGGAATAACGGCTGAACCGCTGACTGGAGGCGTGACCGTCGTCAATCAAGGCGAAATTCACGCTACCCACGCGATCTATATGATCGAGACCGGGCTGAACCGGGAAAGCAGCTATCAGCCGTTTTCCGTCAACAACAGCGGGCTTATCGACGGCAACATCGAGCTCGGAGCGGGCGTCAATGTCGTCATTAACACAGGGACCATCGACGGCGACGTCTGGCTAGGCGCCAGCGACGACAGCTTCGACGGCCGACTTGGCGCCCTGACCGGAGGTGTCGATGCGGGCTCCGGTAACGACGTCATCCTGGGCGGTGTGGGTGACGACCTGTTCTTTGGACGGGCAGGGTCCGATACCCTTTCGGGTGGGCTCGGCAACGACATTCTCATCGGCGGCAATGACGCCGATAGGCTCATCGGTGGGTCGGGCAATGACGTCTACGACGGTGGATACGGGTTCGACACCGCTGACTTCTCGGCCTCGACCTCCGGAGTGACGGTGAACCTGAGCACAACCACGGCACAGGATACCGGTGAGGGCTTTGACAGGTTTGCAGGCATCGAACGGCTGGTTGGCAGTCGCTTCGACGATACCCTCATAGCCGCTGCGAACTTCCGTCAAAACGATGCGCGTCTTGTTCACCCGGCATCGATCGACAATCATTCACAGCCTCGCGCCGTCTCGCTCGACGGACTTTTCGGACTGGACGAAAATCAGGACATCACGGACGATCTCGTTCCCCATGTCTCAATCCTGTCGACGACGACCGGACCGGCGGAATACTACAGCTTCACCGTGACCAACGCCGGGGCGCGAGGGCTCTTTGATATTGACCATTCCGGCGCTTCTGAACGCATTCGGCTCTCGATCGTCGATGCCGCAGGGAACCTGATCTACCGCCTCGACAACCCGGTATCGCCGAGCAACGACCCTGGCAGCACCAATGCGCTCGATCCCTACTTCTCCGTCACATTCGCACAGGCGGGCGTTTACTATGTTGTCGTGGATACGACCTTCCCGTCAGGTCTGACCTCGGGATACCAATACACGCTCAACGTTTCTCTCGAAGGCGCGCCTACAACCTCCAACGTCCTGCTGGGCTCTACCCTGGAGGGCGGCGAGGGAAATGACCATCTGATCGGAAATACCGCCAGCGACACCCTGATCGGCGGCAGCGGCAACGACATCCTGAACGGCCTCGGCGGCAATGACCTGCTGACGGGCGGGGCGGGGTCGGATCAGTTGAACGGCGGCGACGGGATCGACACGGCGGCCTATGCGGGCATCCGGCGTCAGTACGGGACGGCGAACAGTGCGACGGTTGCCGGTGGTCCGGAGGGCGGGGCGGATACGCTGACGTCGGTCGAGAACGCGCGCTTCGTGGACGGGACGCTGACGTTCGACGTGGACAGCGCTTCAGCCCAGGTCATGCGGCTGTACGACGCCGCCCTGGGGCGGCATTACGACCAGGCGGGGCTGGAGGGTCAGGCGGCCTGGATCGCCAACGGGACCATCACCCTGCGCAGCCTGGCCGACGCCTTCGTCCATTCGGCCGAGTTCCTCAACCGCTTCGGGTCCCTGGACAACCGGGCCTTCGTCGAACAGCTGTACCGCTTCTCCCTGGGCCGCGAGGGCGAGCCCCAGGGGGTCAACGGCTGGACCGCCAACCTCAACGCCGGGATGAGCCGCGGCGACGTGGTCATCGGCTTCTCCGAGAGCCAGGAGCACCGCGGCCTGACGCAGTCGGTGCTGAACGAGGGGCTGTGGGTCGCCGATCAACAGGCCCTGATCATCGCCCGGCTGTATGACGCCACCTTCGACCGGCTGCCGGATTCGGCCGGGCTGATCGGCTGGACGGCCTCGCTCAAGGGCGGGATGAGCGCGTCCCAGATCGCCTCGGGCTTCGCCGATTCCGCCGAGTTCCAGTCGCGCTACGGCGGCCTGTCGACCCATGACTTCGTCGCCCAGCTGTTCCGCTTCTGCCTCAACCGCGAGGGCGATGCGGCCGGGATCCAGAACTGGGTCAACAACATCGACGCCGGCCTGCGCACTCGCGCCCAGGTCCTGCTGGAGTTCTCCGAGAGCCAGGAACACATCAACCTGACCACGGCCAGCATGCTGGGGGGCGTCCAGACCTTCGACTACCATTCCGCCCCCGCCGGGGTCGGCGGCGACGCCTCGGGCAAGGGCGGCCTGCTCACCCTGCCGGCCCTGATCCACGAGGACGCGGCGGGCGACGCCTTCGTCCTGTCCCTCGGGACGGATCCGATCCCCCTCGTCCTGCCCGCCGACGACACGACAGACGCCGACGGCGTCGGGCACGGCGCGGCCTCTCACCTCGCCCTGGCCGGCCTCGCCGTCGCCCCCGACCACGACTTCGCCCTCACCCTCTCCGACGACCCCGACTGGGCCGCGCAACACTTCCCCGCCCGCCTCCACGACACCGGGCACTGGGCGCCGCATTAGGGACGCAAAACCCCGGCGACCCATGGGCCGCCGGGGCGCCGCCGCGCCGAGGCGGCGGTAGAGATTGAGAGTTGGCCGAAACGTCCGGTGCGCGCTGGATCAGTTCAGGCGAAGGTGACCGTATCCAGGTGCAGGCTCAGGCGCCGCGGATCGCCATTTCCGAGCTCCTCATCGGGAACCCAGACCTCGGAACTCAGATCGATACGCATCCGGTCGGCCTGCCGGTCAACGGTCACCACGGTCGGCCCCATGGCGGCCTCACCGGAGAAGAGGACCGTCTCGCCGTAGCTCATCTGCGCCGGGATCGTCCGTGGGCGGAAATTCTGGAAGACCAGTTCCGCGCGCGTCGCTCCGCGCGGGAACACGAGGTCCATCGAGCCCTCGCCGCCGAAGATGCCGAACTGCGGATCCCCACTGAAACCCGTCGCCGTAGTCGACCGGATGAACTCGGCTCCCGTGCGGGCGCCAAGCTGCAGCGGGCGGGCGATGACGGTGAAGCCGACCAGGGGATCGGCGTCGGAAATCAGCTGCATACCCAGGCCGGCCCGCAGGAAACACTGGGTCAGGAAATCCTCGGACCAGCCGCTTTCGAACCAGCCGAATTTGTAGATGCAGTAGACGGAGAAGGCGTCCAGCCGCAGGCCCCAGTGCGTCCACCAGATGGCATTGATCGGCTCTCCGGCCAGAACAATCTTTCCGGTCTCGCCCAGCGAGTTGCCCAGGGTCTCGATCAGGGTCCACGGCCGCACGGCGTGGTGCAGGCATTCGTAGAACAAGATCGCGTCCGCCCCGCTTTCCGGCTCATAGGAATCGAACGGGGACTGGACGGCCGAAATGTCCCAACCTGACCGTTCCGCCCGTTGGTTCACCAGGCTGACGAAGTCCGGATTGATGTCGACCGCCGAAACCCGGAGCCCCAGGTAGGCGGCCAGTTCCGAAGAAAGGCCCCAGCCACAGCCCATGTCGATGAGACGACCGCCCCGCGGAATTTCCGCCAGGCGCATGGCCTTGGAGAGGCGTTCGATATGAAGCGCCAGGCCGGAAGGCTGGGGGTGGTTGTAGGGGTTCACCGCCGCGACATGCTCCGCCAGGTTCAGGGCGGTCATCTCGGTCTCGACCTGGTTCAGTTCGCGGCCGGCGATCTCGCGATAGAGGGCGATCTGTTCGTCGACGTAGGCCTCGCTGAACGGGTCGAGGGACTGATCCACCTGATAGGTCGGCTGGTAGCTGAAGTCGGCCCAGTAGGCGTCGCACCCCGGCGAGCCGGGGCCTCCGATTGCATCACTGTGCGAAACAAACTCAGCAAGCGACTTTGCATCTACCAACATTCAACACCATCCGCGCAGGGCGACCCATTCGCACTGGACGCCGTCGCGGCGGTCCAGAAACTTCCGTCAAGACTAGCCGACCCCCGAGCCCCACCACAAGGCGGTTGAGAAGCGTTTCGGGCCCAATCAGGCCCATGATTCCGCCGGGGATGATCGCCACTGCCCACACCGGAAGCCTGGCGGGTTTCAACCTCGCATCCGGCCCTGATACCCTCTATGGTAGCCGCCGGCGGCGGGCCGGGCCGAAGATCGCAGCGGGACGGGGACGACAACGACTGACCGGTTCATCTGGCCTGGCCTCGGGGTGGGACTAGGATCGGACGAGCTGGCGGCGATTCGTCGCGGCGTCAGCTCCCGCTCGCCGGTCCTGAAGACGAAAGAACGCCCACCGATGATCCCCACCGAGACAGCCGCCGATCTCGAGACACAGCACCTGGGCCTCGGCGTAGGCGACCGGCTGGTTTTTCAGCTTCTCCACGAGGTCCTGCTGGAGCGCAGCGCCGGGGAAGACGCGCTGGACACCTATATGGCCAGTCTCCGGAACGGCGAGCCGGGGCGCGCGATCATCGCCTCGATCGCGTTCAGTGAGGAGGCAGGCGCGGTTCGCGACAGAAACCTGCGCAGCCCGTCTCCGATCCCCCCTTCGGAGCGCGCGAGCCTCACGCCCCGAACCGATTTCGCGGAGATGGACGCCGCCGCCTTCTTCGCGGTGCTGTATGACGCCGTTCTCGAGCGCGAGGCTTCCGCGACGGAGCTGGGAAACTATGCGGCCGAAGTCCGGTTCGGCACGCCCCTGCCCCATCTGATCGTCTCGATCGTCGAGAGCGACGAGGCGCAGGCCGTTCGAGATCGAAAGAGCGAACCGTCCGCCCCCGTCGCCGCGGCTCCCCACGAAGAAACCGTCCAAACGGATGGCGCCGAAGAGATCGCACGATCGGAAGACACCTACCGCATCCGTGCGGATGACGTGCTCAGCACCATCGGCCAGGTTTACCGCGCGGCGGGACGCGAACCCCCCGCGCTCGATGACGCCTTGAGGCGATTCGAGCAGTTCCGCGCCGGCGCGGCCCTGTCAGCGATCGTCGCCGACGTGACCCCCGCGTCGTCCGCCGCCCCGTCCGCCACGCCTGACCCCGCGCCAACCGAACCGCCGGCGTCGGAGGGTCGTGAACACGTCGAACAGGTGATCCGGCTTCTCTACCGCGACATTCTCAAACGCCCTCCCAGCCCGCAGGAGGTCGACGGCTGGCACGACATGTTTCTGACGAGCGGCCGACTGTCGGAGGTGGTGGTCGCCATCGCCGACAGCGGCGAGGCGCAGTCTCTGCGCCGCCCCCTCGCGCGCCCTGACGCAGCGCCTGGCGCCCTGATCCAGATGGCCCATGAAATCATCCTGGGGCGCGGCGCCTCGGCCTTCGAGGTCGAACATTTCCGCAACCTGATGGAACGGTCCGACCTGTCGTTCGAATCCCTCTCCGCAGACCTCTTGCGGGACGCGATGGCTGATCGCCTGGTTGTCGAAGCCGCCGACGCTGTAAGCGCCTGCGGCCAGGCCCATCTGTTCGGCTCCGAAGGCATGGTCGATGCGGAGGCCTGGCGCTTACGCCCGCAGGTCGAACCGCAGCCCCCCGCCCCGACCAACCTGTTCCGCATGAAGCGCACCAAAAGCACGACCGTCAGCGTCATCGCCAACCTGCGACCAAGCGAGAACTCGATAGAGACGCTTCTCGAAAACATCACTCGCCAAACGATCTTCAAGGATCACTGCGAACTGATCATCATCGACGCCAACGCGTCCGGGTCCGACTGCGACGTGATCCAGCGGTATCTCGAGCAGTTTCCAAACATCATCTATCGCCGTCTTGAAACTCGAATAGGGACGGCCGCGGCGTGGAACATCGGCTGCGCCATGGCCAAGGGGCGTTTCCTGACCGTGGCCGATCTTGACGTCACCCGCCGCAGGGACTCGCTGGAACTCCAGGCCTCGGTTCTGGACTCCCTGCATTTCGTCGACGTGACCTATCAGGATCTCCTTTATGCGTTCGAGCCGAATGTCAGCTTCGAGGAGATCGAGGCCCACGGGCTGCGCGCCAGACTGCCGATCATAAGCCGCTACAACCTGATGGAGTTCGACAGCCTGCAAAGCAGCCCGATGTGGCGCAAGACCTTGGGCGACGAGGTGGGCGCGTTCGACGAGCGCTATGCGTCGCAAGCGGACTTCGACTTCTGGCTACGCTGCCTGATCGCGGGCAAGACCTTCTACAAGCTGAATGCGCCGCACGTGGCCCGATATGTGAGCCCGACAAGCCGCTCGGACGGCCACTCCGCCCCTGGCGGGAGCGAAGCCAACGCGATTTCCCGCGTGCTCTATAGCCGGATCGTGTCGCCGCTTCTGACGTCAGGCGACGCGGGCTTCCTGGACAGAGCCGGCCCCGTCCCTGACGGCGCCGTGAACAGCGCCAAACGCTATGACATCCTCCAGGCGGCGCTCCTCGCGCATGGCGCCGCCCCCACAGGAGCCCCGGCATGAAACTGCTTGTCGACGGCGTCTTTTTCCAGTTCGCCGGTACGGGCATCGCGCGCGTGTGGCAGGCGATCCTGCCCCTTCTGATCGCCGACAGCCGACTTGAGGTCCTCGTCCTCGACCGGGGCGGCATTCCGGAAATCCCGGGGCTGAAGCGGATTCCTTTCCCGGCCTACAAGGATCACTACACGGCGGACGACAGCATCCTGATCCAGAAGGTGTGTGACTTCTACAAGGTCGACGTCTTCACCTCGACCTACTACACGACGCCCCTGACCACCCCGATGTTCCTGATGGTCTACGACATGATCCCGGAGCTGTTCGGCTTTGATCTGTCGCATCGCCACTGGCAGGAGAAGGCAGTGGCCATTTCCTACGCCCGGTCGACGATCTCGATCTTCGAGAGCACGCGCACGAACCTGATCCGGCTTTATCCCCACACCGCGGAGGCCGCCGAGGTCGCCTTGCCCGGCTATGACGCCGCGGTGTTCAAGCCTGCAACGGAATCGGCCGTCCAGGCCTTGCGCGACGCCGTCGGCTTTCACCGTCCCTATATCGTCATGGTCGGCCTGCGCGAGCAGCCCGCAGGCAATCCCAACACCGGGCTGTTCTTTGAAGCGCTCGCCGCCATCAGGCGAAATGACTTCGACATTCTGTGCATCGGCGGCGAGCCAGAAATCGATCCGGCATGTCTTGCCCTGCTGCCCGAAGGGATGAAGATCCAGCGTTTCGTCCTTACCGACGAGCAACTGGCGGCCGCCTGCACAGGCGCCCTTGCCCTGATCTACCCGTCAGAACACGAAGGGGTCGGCCTCCCTGTGCTGGAGGCCATGGCCTGCGGCTGCCCGGTCATCACCAACGGGACAGGATCGACCGGCGAGATGGTCGGGGACGCTGGCCTGACAGTCGAAGGCGGCTCGACGGCCGGGATGGTCATCGCCCTCGGCTCGGTCCAGGTCGAGGCCAACCGCGCCGCGCTTGGGCAGAAGAGCCGGGACCGGGCCGCGACCTTTGCCTGGAATGACATCGCCGACGCTGTTTACCGGGCGACCAAAACCCTGAGTGAAGCCGGAAAGACCGACGACTACGCGGCTTTCACCCGACGTTGGGCCGAGTTGCGGATCATGCAGTCCGAGGTCGATGTCGATCGTTGGGCGTAACCTACGGGTGAAAATAGTCGGGGGCGATGACGACATCCCGCCTTGCGCGGCATCGCCGGCGCTCGATAAACTTGCATCCATGTCGACGCTGGAAGGCCGGTCGCGGCAGGTGATTCCAGCCGGAGAAGGACCTATGACCAAGGCCGTTCGACCCAGGCCGAACAAGACGCCGGCCAAGGCCTCGATGAAGGCCGCTGGCGAGTCTTCGCCCAAAGTCGGAAGAACGCCGTTGTCGAAGGCCGTTGCGATCGCTCGCCCGGCGACATCAGGACCGGCGCCGGTCTTCGTTCACTCAAGCTTCCGGACTTCCAGCACCTGGCTGTGGAAGCATTTCCGCGACCACCCCGCCTTCCGCGCCTATTACGAAATCTTCCATGAAGCCCTGGGCGGTCTCGGCATGGATGGAGCGCGCAGCTTCCAGAGTGACCAATGGCGATCACGCCATCCGGCCAGCGCGCCCTATTTTCTCGAGTTCATTCCGCTGATGGACCCCGCAGGTGGAATCCGCGGGTTCGCCGACGAGCCAGCGGTAGGAGCTTGTTTCTTCCCCGACGGCGGCATTGACGGAAACCTGTCTTCCGGCGAGATGAAATATGTGGCGGGCCTGATCGCCAACGCTCAGGGTTCGGACCGTATCCCCGTCCTGACCTGCACCCGCACACTTGGACGCGCCGGCGCCCTCAAGCGGAAGTTCGGCGGCACCCATATCCTGCTCCATCGTAACCTGTTCCATCAGTGGAACTCGTTTTCGGGCCAGCACCGGACCGGCAATCTCTACTTCCTCGAATATCTGTTCCTGGTCATCACGCGATCCCGCGACGACGCGTTCATGGAGCTGCTGCGGACCTTCACGCCGGGAGGGATCGAGACCGATTTCCAGGCGGCGCTCGAAAGCCGCTACGACGACATCTTCGCCATCTTCACCGCCTGGCACGTCTATATGACCCTGCACGCGATGCGGACGGCGGACATCGTCATCGACGCCACGCGGTTGGCGAAGGACAACAACTACCGCCACCTTGTCGAGGACGAGATTCGCGCAGCGACCGGTCAATCGCTCGACCTCGCCGACGCGACGACGAGTGTGGATGCGCCCTGGCGCACGATCCAGAACCCCGACACGACCAAACTGACGGTGCGCCTTCTGGTGGACAGCGCCTATGCGGCGCTCGGCGCGACGGCGGCCGAAAAGGCGCAAGGCGACCTGATGATCACCGCCGCCTGGGCCGAGCACGAGGTCCATGCGACCTATGCCCGAGCCTATCTGGAGGCCGCGGAGGCGCAAGCCCAGCGGCTTCCCGCACCTCCCGCACACGCCCTTCCCGATCATACCGCGACCGCCGGCGGGCAAGAGCTCGCCCTGACCGAGGCCCTGGCCACCGCTCGCAGCGAAGCCGCCGAGACGATCACCGCGCTGACAGCCCGCATCGACGCCAACGCCGAGGCGCTGACCGATCTCAAGGCCCTGCGCGTGACCCTCGAATACGAGAGGATCGCCCGGGAAGCCGCCATGGCCGAGACGGCCGAAGTCCAGCGGGTCCTCGCTGAAATGACGGCCGCCCACGAAGCGGCGCGGGACGAGACGGAACACATGAGGGCGCGCCTAGCCGAGGCGGAGGCCGAAATCGCCGAAGTCCGCGCCGGAGAAGCCCGAACGCTGGACAGGGCCGAAATCCTCGCCGGGGAGCTGATGATCGCCTCGGACGCCCTGGCCGCTGCGCAGCAACTGAGGGATGAGGCCGCCGCGGCGCGCGACGCGCTTCAGATCCGCATGGAAGAGGCCTTGCAGGAGAACAGCCGGCTGGCGGGCCTCACCGAAGATCAGGGCAGGCAACTGGAAGGACTCGCCCAAGCCCTGGCGGAAGCCGAGAACGGGGCAGGCGCCGCGCGTCAACGCGTTGCGGAAGGGGCCCTGCGGGAAGCCGAACTGGCCGCTTCGCTGAACGCCCTGTCCGCCGAGCGCGACCATCTCGGCCGGCTCCTCGAAGACCATCGCGCCGAGTTGGCCTCGATCAAGCAAGGGGTTTCCTGGCGGGCGGCTTCCACTCTCAGGCGGCTGGGCGTGGGATAGGGATCGGACCTGTTGGAAGGCCCCGGGCTTAACCACGTCACGAGGAAATGCTGGATGCGGTTTTCGATTGCTGCTAGTTGCTGGCAGTGCCGGGGGAGACGGTTGCGGACCACGGATTTTTGAGGGTTATCACCGACATAAGCGCCTGAGGCGGGACGGTTTCTGAAACCTTCCCACACGGGCCGCCAGTGATTTCCGACCCAGAATCACGGGTGAGGCAGCTTGGGGATCGTGGTCTGCCAGACACCGGAAGGGCCGAGCTTAAGCGTATGGTACTGAAGACGATTTCCAAACATTTGCGCATCATCGGCGCGCTGATGATGCGGGAAACCAGCACGCGTTTCGGCCGTGAGGGACTGGGTTTCGCCTGGCTCGTGCTTGAGCCCCTGTCCTTCTGTTTCGGCGTCATTATCCTGTGGACGGCGACCAAGCCCGAATACGAACACGGCATCCGCGTCTCAGCCTTCACCATGACCGGCTATATGTGCGTGCTGCTGCTCCGCCACCAGGTCACCTACACCGTGACCGCCCTGCCAGCGAATATGGGCTTGTTGCACCACCGGCTCATCACGCCCGTGCACATCATCCTGGCCCGCAACCTGCTCGAAATCGGCGGGGCGACGATCGCCTTCATCGTCGTCTATTCGGTGTTGTACTGCCTGGGACAGGTCTCCCCGCCGCACAACTACATCCTGCTTTACGGCGGCTGGGTTCTGCTCGCCTGGATCGGGATGGGCACCGGCCTCGTCCTCGCCGGCGCGGCGATGCGATTTGAGGTGATGGAGCGACTGATCACCCTTCTGATGTATGTTCTGGTGCCCCTGTCAGGCGCCTTCTTCATGATTGCCTGGGTGCCGGCGCACATCGCCTCAATCTATCTCTACATGCCCTTCCCCCACCCCATCGAGATGCTTCGCTCGGGGGTGTTCGGAGAGTTCGTGCCGACGACCTATCATACCTACTACGCGATCATGGTAGGCACGGCGTTGAACTTCATCGGCTTCATCCTGATCGCTATCTCGCGAGACCGTCTCGATGTGGAATAGCCCAACCCAACGCCCGTCCGACGGCGCACCAGACAGATACACTTCATGAGCGACCCGAAGCTGAACTACATCGGCCCCGTTCCCGAGGCTCTCACCTACAAGCGCCAGGCGACACCGTTCTGGCGGAGGGTGCCGCTCGCCTTCGTGATCGTCGTGATCATCCCGACGGTCGTGGCGGCCTTCTACTTCTTCCTGATCGCTTCGGACCGCTATGTCTCGGAAGCGCGCTTCATCGTGCGGATGCCGCAGCAAAGCCAGCCGTCCAGCCTGGGCGTCGCGCTTCAGGGCGTCGGCTTCTCGACGGGATCCTCAGACGCATTCGCCGTGCATGAATACGTCGACAGCCGCGACGGCATGCGCGACCTCAGCCGACGCATCGATGTCGCCGCAATCCTGAAGGGGCGAAGCGCCGACCCCTTCTCGCGCTATCCGAAGCCGTGGCAGAAGCCGTCCGAAGAGGACATGTTCCACGCCTATCAGAAGCGCATCGTCGTAGGGTACGATTCCACCACCGGCATCAGCACACTGCGGACAGAAGCCTTCAGCCCGCGCGACGCCAAGGCCATGGCCGAGGGCCTTCTGCAGGGCGGGGAAGAACTGATAAACCGGATGAACGTCCGCGCCACGAGTGACGCCGTCACCCATGCGATGCGGGCCGAACAACAGGCCCGCGCCAAACTGAGCCTGGCCCAGACCAACATCACCGATTTCCGCAACCGCGAAAAATTCATCGACCCGACCCGCACCGCAACAGAAAGCGGCTCCCTGATCGGCGGCCTGCTGGAAACCGTCGCCGGCCTCCGCGCCGAACGGGCCCAGATCGCCAACCAGGCGCCGCAAAGCCCGCAGCTGCCCGCCATCGACGGCCGCATCGCCGCCTACGAAAGCCAGATCGCCGCTGAACGCGCAAAGATCGTCGGCGATTCCGGCTCGCTGGCGCCCAAGATCGCAGCCTATGAGGATCTGGTCCTCGCCCGCGAATTCGCCGACCGCGAACTGACCCAGGCTACGGCCGCGGTCCTGTCCGCGCAGCAGGACGCCAGCCGTCAGCGCCTCTATCTGGACCGCGTGGTGAACCCGGACTTGCCGGACAAGTCGACCCAGCCCCGCCGCTTGATGAGCTTCCTGACCGTCCTCTTCACCACCCTGATGCTTTACGGCGTGGGCTGGCTGATCTGGGCCGGGATCAAGGAGCACCAACAGACGTGAACGAGATCGTTCCCGCTGACCTCGGCCTTCGCGTCCAGAGCGTCAGCAAGACTTATCCGGTAGGCCATCGCGCCGTTTTCAGCGATCTGTCTTTCGACCTTCCCCGTGACGGCCGACTGGCGATTCTCGGCCGAAACGGGCAGGGCAAGTCTACGCTGATCAAGATTCTCGGCGGCGTGCTCGCGCCGTCAAGCGGACGCATCGACTGGACGATGACGGCCTCCTGGCCGATCGGTCTGGGCGGCGGGTTTCAGGGCAGCCTGACCGGCATCGACAATATGCGCTTTCTCTCGCGGCTCTATAACCGCAACTATCGCGAGGTCTACGACCGGGTCGAAGACTTCGCCGAGCTGGGGAAGTCGCTCAGGACGCCGGTGAAACACTATTCGTCCGGGATGCGGGCGCGACTGGCTTTCGGCCTGTCCCTCGCCATCGAATTCGATTGCTATCTGATCGACGAGCTGGTGGCGGTCGGAGACGCTCGCTTCCAGGAAAAATGCCAGCGCGAGCTGTTCCAGCACCGCGGGGACCGTGCGTTCATGATGGCCTCCCACGACACCAGTCTGATCGCCCAGCACTGTTCGCGGGCCCTGATCATCGAGAGCGGCAAGGCCAAGATGTTCGACGACATCGAGGAAGCGGTCGACATCTACACCTGGCTGCGCGCCGCATGAGCACTCAACGGCTTTGCCTGGTTCACCTGCCCTCGGCGCAGGGTGCGGTCTGGCGCGACGCCGCCACCGCGGCGGCCGTGGCGGCAGGCTGGCGGGTCGTCGAATTCGGCCCGGACCAGCCCCTCCCCGAACAGGGCCATGACACCCTGATCCACGTCTACGAGGCGCGGTTCGGCGACCTGTGCGAAGCCTCGCAACGGATCATCATTTCCGACGATCCCGATCGGGCGATCGAGGCGTTTCAGGTCCTTCACGCCCTCGACCGCGACACCGCGCTGCGCATCGTCGCCGTGCAATATGCGCGAGCCGCGGACATGGCGGGAGAGGGCTGGCCCGTTGTCGACGGCCGCCTGCAAACCCTCTCGCTCGGCGGGCTCGGGACGGTGACACGCGAGGGGCCGCCCCCGACCGTCTACGGCGCCGAAGGTCCCCTCGCCTTCTATCGCACCCTCCCGCCGACTCCCGGCGTCTCGGTGCAATGGCCGACCGACATCGTTCTGAGCACCGAGGCCAGCGCCCCGGGACGCAGTGTGTCGGACCTGACCGGTCGCCGCCGCCTGCTGAGGTACGGTCCCTATCTGGAGCTCAGCTCCGGCCGCTGGACCGCGGATGTGGAGTTCGCGCTCCGGATCGACCGCGCCAAGGTCGAACTTCGTTTCGAATGGGGCACCCAGCACGACGTCGATGTCAGCACCAATCTGATCACGACCTCGGGTGTTTACAGCCTGACCCTGTCGAAGATCTGGACGGAGCCGGCCGTGGTGGAGTTGCGGGTCTGGCTCGATCGTTCCGTGTTCGACGGTCACCTCGAGATCATGAGCTGCCGGGTCAGCTTCTCGCCGCTGGACGCCGAGCCGGCGGTTTCCGCCGCCCCGAACGCGTCACTCCAGAACTGACAGGCCCGGGTAGACGTCCGCTTCGGGAGGCGGGTTGACCAGATCCCGGACCCGACCGGCGATCCGGTCGCCGAACCGTTCCCGGGTGAACCCTTCGACATAGGCGGCGGAGGCGGCGTCGAAGGCCTCGACCGACATCGTCCCGCGATCCAGACCCAGCCGCCGCACGCCGTCTGCCCCGATCACCTCGATCACCCCCTTCAGGGCGTCAGCCAGAGCCTCAGGCGTATCGTCCCGGGCCAGAACGCCGAGGCCGTCCGCGACGTAGCGCAGATTGCTGATCGCATAGCTGACGGGCACGCAGCCGGCGGCCAGCCCTTCGATCACCGGAACGCAGAAGCCTTCGTGGCGCGAGCCCGTGACCAGGACATGGGCCCTGCGGTAGGCGGCGGCCATCTCGGCGTTGGACACGCCCCCCACGAAGTCGACGCGGTCGCCCATATCCAGATCACGCAGCAGGGTCTGCAGCTCCTCGACATAGTCGGGGTCTGAAAAGCGAAGATTGCCGACCAGCCGCAATACGAACGGCGTCGTGGAAATCTGGCGCAGCCGGTGCGCCGCGCGGATCAGTTCATGGACGCCCTTGGACGGGAAGAAGCGGCCCACGTACAGCAGCTCGACCGGCGAGCGCGGCTTGTCGGCCAGATGCGCCCGGACCGGAAAATCAACTCCGAGGGGCACGACCGAGACCCGGGATCCACCCTGGCCATGGCGAGCCAGTTCCTCGGCGTTCTCGCGGCTGTCGGCCCAGAGGGCGTCGGCCCGCGTGAAGGCCTGGATCTGGACGAAGGATTTCTCGATCACCGGCCAGTGCTTCTCCGGCATCAGCTGTTTGGGCGTGACGTTGTGGAAGCGCACAATCTGCTTCGCCCGTCCGTTGCCCAGCAGCACCGCGTCGAAAAACGGATGATAGACGGCGAAGACGTAGATGATCACGTCCGCGCGGAGGAAATCGGGGTCCAGCAGCAACTCGGCCAGGGTGTCGAGCTTGGGGCCCTTCACCTCGGCGTAGTCGTTCGCCGTCCACAGACCGGTGACGCGCATGTCGGGCCGGGCCGCGAGTTGGAGGTAGGTCTCACGCGCCGCCGCGCCGACTGCATCGCCCCGAAAGAACCAGGGACAGACGACGACGACCTGCAGGGGTCGGTCGGCCTGGGCCATCCGGATCAGGACTTCGCCGCAGGACGCCGGGCCTGCAGCGTCAGGCCGACATCGGTCTTGCCGCGAGTGATTCGAACCTCGCGCAGGCCGCAGGCGGTCGCAACCGCTTTAAGCGCATCCGCAGACAGGCCGGCCGGCGAGGCCAGCGGCGGGGCATTCGTCAGAGAGGCCCGGGCGTCGTCGAATGTCAGACTGCCGTCGGACAGAGCGCCGATCATTTCCAGCATGTCGAAGCGGTGGATGGTGATCCGTCCCCCAGCCTCGAGGAGGTCAAACCATTGTGACACCAGGGCGCGCGTTGCGTTCTCGTCGGCGCCGAGGGGATAGCCCGCCTCGACGACAATCTCCCGGGCGCGACCCAGCCCGAACGGCAGGGCGCCGTCCGCAGACACCGCATCCACGCCCGAGGCGGCGGCGCGGGCCACGACGATGAAGCCGGGCTTCGCCGCGTCGCCAGCGATGAATTGCAGCTTCAGTTCGCCGGCCAGGGCCTCGGCGACGGCGCCCATCGACAGAATGTGCGCTCCGCCCCCCGAGCCCGGCGACGCCGGCTGTTCCAGACGCGCTTTCAGATCCAGCAGGCCGAGATCCAGCCGGACGGTCAGCCGGTCCATATCCTCACGCAGGGCATCGATCCGGGCGTGGACGCGATCGGCGCCCCGCGCCTCGCTGACCGCCAGGGTAACGCTGCTCAACAGGCCCGGCAGGTGCTGGTTCCAGCCTGCCTGAAGCCGCTCGACCCGACCTTCCAGTGACGTCAGACGCGCGTGATCGATGTGGGACGGGGTGGGCGCCGCCGGCCGGCCGGCGATCAGAACCGCGGCGGCTTTCCGTTCCTGGCGCTTGACCCGCCATGGCCGCGTCATGCGGGCGAACCCCTTGATGGAGAAGTCCTCGCGGAGCGGACGAGTGACGCGCGCCAGTCGCCGCTTCATGTTTTCAGCCATGATCGTTCACCTGTTCGCCTGCCGGATCCGCGTCATCCGGCAGGTCGTTGCTAGACGATGCCGTCCGCAGAGGTCAATGCGCGCCATGGCTCGCGCAACCCGCATGAGGTCTGCGTCGCACTTGACCAATCCGCCCCCGTTCCTCAGGACAGGGCCGCCGTCGTAACGGCTTCGGAGACGGCCGACTTTGCAGCCCATCGTACCTGAGATTCTGGCCGGTCTTGCGGGCGACGTCCTGTGGGCGGGATCACGGCCGCCGCGGGCCGATATGGTCGACGGCGCCGGCCTGTATGACCCGCAGGGCGATTTCCGCCTGCCGTCCGGCTCGCATCAGGCCTTCGACATCGCCTTCTTGGTCGAGCGGGATCTGGGTCGGATAAAGCAATGGCCGCTGGTGCTCGACGAGGCGCTGCGTGCGCTCCGGCCCGGCGGCGTGCTGGTCGTGCGCGCCAACCAGTCCGCATTCCTGAGCATCTTCCAATTCGCCAACTTCATCGAACGCTGGACCGGCGGCGCCTATGAACTGGTCGACCAGACGGTGTCGGACCTGCAGTTCGTGATCAGCCTGAAGCTGGGCCACGTAGCGCCGCGTCCCGCTTCGGCCTCGGATTTTTCGTTTGCGATCATCACCGACGGACGGCGGCCGGACGCGGTGCTGACCTTCGTCAGAAGCGTTCTGAGAGCCGATCACCAACTGGGAGTGTCCAGCGAAATCCTGATCTGTGGCCCGGATTCCATCCGGGCCGACCTCGGACCTCTGGCCAAACGGATCGTCCATGTGCCCCAATCGGACCGGTTCGCCAGCGCGGGATGGATCACCCAGAAGAAGAACGCCCTGGTCGCACGGGCGACGCGCGAGAACATTCTGATCGCCCACGACCGCTACTCGGTCCCCGAAGACTTCCTGTTACGCATGACCGATTTCAGCGGCGACTTCGGCGTGGTCGTGCCGCACCAGGTCACCACCGAAGGCTTCGGCCTGCCCGACTGGGTGATGTTGTCGGATGATCTGAACTGGACCACGCCCGGCTGGATGGAGTTCGGCGACTACCATCCCTTCGCCTATGTGAACGGCGGCGTGATAATCGCCAAGACACGGCTGCTCGCCGCGCTGCGCTGGAGCGAACTGCTGCTCTGGGGGCAGGCCGAAGACGTCGACCTTTCCCGCCGCATGGAAAAGGCCGGGATCGTGGCCCGTCCTTGCCGGTCGATTGTCGTGACCAGCGAACCCCCGCGAAAGGGGTTCATCGACGGGTTCGAGCGCCTGCCGTGGTTGGATGACGCCTACGCCCAGACCGAGGGGCACGACTGGGGCGGCGACACTCCGGTCGGGCCGCTTGCCCTCGCCCTTGCCGAGCCCCCTCGCAAGGTCGCCGGCAATGCGCCAATCGAAATGGAGGCGGAGTTCGATCTCACCGGTGCGACATCACCTGCGGCCTTTGCCAGCCAGGGCCTGATCCTGACCCGCGACTGGCGTCCGACCGGCCCCGGGCTGAGATGGGCGCAGGCTGAGGAGCCCGTGCTCAGCTTCCGCCTGCCTGTGCTGGAGGATGACGTCTCCTTGCGCATCGGCTTCGCCACGGCGGGCGAACTGGCCGGACTTCTCGGTCTGCGCATCAATGCCATCGACCGCCCGTTCGAGGTGATCGACGACAGGACCATCCAGGTCCGCCTGCCCCATCTGGACAAGACCGACAGCCATTTGTTCCATGTCTGGCTGGTACGGACGCCCGGCCCGCAAATGACACCGCCGGCGCCCGTGACCCTGTCGTCATTGCGGGTCAGCCGTCGGCACACCGACTTCGAATATCGCCCCGGAAAACTCATGACCTTCGCCGCCGACGGCAACGGCAAGCTGGTGATGGGACGCGGGTGGCGGCCCCAGGAGAGCTGGGGCGTGTGGGCGGCCGATCGCTCCGCCGACCTGATCTTCCATCTGGCCGAGCCGCCCCGACGGCGTCTCAGGATGGTGGCGACGATCCAGACCATCGCCGGCCCCGCCCTGCCCGATCAGGTGGTCAGCGTCCACATGGGCGATCACGAACTGGGACGCTGGACCCTGTCGCCGCTGCGCTCGCGCCGGGAAGTCCGGTTCGCCCTGCCCCGCCGGATCGACTCCCGTGAGGTTCGCCTGACCTTCCGTTCAAAGAGGCTCATTTCCCACGCCAGCCAGCCCGGAGGGACAGATGACCGCCTCCTCGGTGTCGGCCTGGTGAAATGCGCCATTGTGGACGGGCGCTGATCATGCCCAAGACCGCTATCCTGATCGTCGATCGCGACTTCCTGACCGAACATGTCGGCGTGCGTCGGGTCACCTTCCATTACTGGCGCCAGCTTCAGCTGGCTGGCTATTCGGTCGCCCTTGGCACGCCGGACGACGGCCGTATCCTGCGCGGCCCCGACCTCTCGCTGGAGCAGGTCCAGGCCATGGTCGGCGACCGTCGGGACGACGCTCCGGACTGGGTCTCCGAATCCGGCCTGGCCCTGCCCGACCGGTTTGCCGCGCCACGCGCGCCGAACGCCTTCCGCTGGACGAAGAACACCGTCCGGATCGAAGATTTCGACATTTCGGTCCTGACCGACCCCTGGCTATGTCGTCAGGGCATGCCCGATGTTCCGTTCACCATCGGCATCGTCCATGACATGGTGCCCAATCTCGTAGCCTGCGGGGCGCTGAACCTCGGGGCTGTGATGGACATCTACAGCTTCGCACACGACCACGATCTCGGTTATCAGGCCTATATCCGCAACGCTGCCGAAATCCTGTGCGTCAGCCAGAGCAGCGTGCGCGACTTCGTCGCCTTCTACCGTCTGGAGGGCGCAGAGCGCGACAAGGTCCGCGCGGTCATCCCCTTCCTTCCCGATCCAGGCGCTCGGGTGAAGGTCGACATCGGCCGCACAGGCGAACGCAAGCGCCTATTGCTGGTCAATATTCTGGATATCCGCAAGAATTTCGGCGGCGCCCGCGCCAGCCTGGAACGCGTGGTCGGGGAGGCCGGGCGCTTCGACATCGATGTCGTTGGACGCGAACGCGTGCCCTTGAAACAGGTGAGCCGGTTCTTCAATGCCCTCGCCGCCGCCGGATGCCGGGTGCGCTGGTTCCGTCAGGCGTCGGACGACTGCCTTCACCGCCTCTACGCGGAGGCCGACGCCCTGCTGTTCCCCTCCTTCTACGAAGGTCTGGGCCTGCCGATACTGGAGGCCCAGAACCACGGCGTGCCGGTAATCTCGTCTGACGTTTCGTCCTGCCCGGAGATCAATCTGAACCCGGAGCTATGCGTGGCGCCGTCGGATCACGCCGCCATGGCCGAGCGAATTTCCGGGGTTCTTGGCGGATCCCGCCCGGTCCTGGCCGGCGCCGCGCTGAAGGCTTCCCTGATCAACAGCCTGGCGGCTCGCAACCGGCTGCCCTTCTGAGGCGGACGCGCCACTCTCCTGAAGCCCTCCGTCTTGACAGAAGCCCGGCGCAGGATCGAAAGGTCAGACGGATGCGTTTCCAGCGTTTCGGATGACGAGCTTGAAAATCTACGTGCACGGCAACTGTCAGGCGCCCACCCTGGGCGATCTGCTGGCCGAAGCCTGCGGCGCCTCGGTGGAAGTCGTTACGCGTCAGGTCTTCAGTATCGATCTGGAGAAAGAGATCGAGGATTATCGCCGGGACGTGGCCTCGGCGGACGTGATCCTCGCCCAGCCCGTCGGCGAGAATTATCGCGGCACGGATATCCTTTCCACGCCCTGGATTCGGGCCAACGCCCGGCCGGACGCGAAAATTCTGACTTTCCCCGTGGTCTACCATCGTGGCCAATTGCCGCAGTGCTTCGCGATGACCGCCTGGCACAGCGGCCGGTTGGCCTACCACGACGCCCACGCCCTGGATTATTTCCTCCAGGGCAAGGAAGCCGACCGCTTCGTCGACGACACCAATACGGCCAATTTCCTCCCTGCGGGTCTGGTGCACGCCGAACTCTCGAGGACCACGCTGGAGCTGATGCGGCGCGAACATGCCGCGGCGATGGACATTCGCGTCTCCGAGGTGATCGCCAGCCGGCTTATCGCCGAACAACCGCTGCACACCATCAACCATCCCAGCCGCGCCGTAATGTGCGAACTGGCCGATCAGACGTTGGGCAAGCTGGGACGGGTCGAACGGGCCAGGGTCGAAGGCGTCGACATGCTCGACGGGTTCATCATGCCGCCCTACCTGTCCACGCTTATGGCCCTTGACCACACGGGCCACGGCGTTCGGCTGGACGAGGTTCGGGTCGACGGGCGGACCGAAACGCGGCGTGACTTCTTCCGCGAGGTGTTCGCCTTCTACAGGTCGATCGGCCCCGAAGCCGTCGCCGCTGCGATGGCGGTGGACTGGGAGATCAACACCTATCTCGAGCGCTACCGTCGGGCAGTCGCAACCGAGATCAGCCACGATGACCGACCGCTCATTGAAGCCCTGTACAAGGTGTTCAACAACCGTCCGCCGAGTTCGAACGAGGTTTACCATCACCTTCAGAACCTGCGGCTGCACGGGCCCGAGGTGGTGATCTCCGTTTTCGTCAACTCGGCCGAGTTCGATCAGGCTGGCGGCGTCGAGGGCTTCCGGGCCCGCACTGGTGTCGAGGTCGGGGCGCCACCCGTCATCAACACGCCCGACCGCCCCCGAAGCGCAGAAACCGTGGTCTTGACGCCCAAGGCCAAGCCGAGGCCCGCGGGGTGGAAACAGGCCAGGAAGAACCTGCTGTCGCTGGTCAACAAATAGACCGGGAAGCCCCTCAGGCCGGATTCGCGGCCGGGTCCAGGCCATCGGTGGACGCAGCGATGTCGGCGATCACCGCGACGTCCGGCGCCGGCACGGGTTCGGCGGCGCTTTCCGCGGCCAGCTCGGGCTGGGGCGGCGGCGCCTCGTAGGGCGACCCCCGCACGGGATCCAGCTCCCACTGGGTGATCTGGACCTGGCGCGCCTCGATCCCGGACCGCGTCAGCATCGACTGAAGGATGTCCTCCGGAATCACGGCGGTGGAGAACAGCTCCCGCAAATCCTCCAGCGACCTGTAGCTCCAGGCGTTGAGCATCACCTGAGGCCCCGCGATGGAAAACTGGTCGTTGACGAAGGCCTGATCGCCCTCGCGGCAGTGGATGGTCGTGTAAAGATCTGGTCGCGACAGCCAGTCCTCCAGGAACGGGCCCAGGGCGATGTTCAGGTCAGACCGCGTGTGGACGATGAAATCGTAGTCGCCGGTCAGGTTGACGGCGTTAAGCGCCATCCGCGCCAGAAAATACTGGTAGAAGGTGTTGCGCACGCCGAAGCGGGTATCCGCCAGGGTGGTCTGACCCAGCATCTCAACCACCTCATCCTCGGTGGGCGGAGTGACCATCAGCACATCGGTGAACCGGTCCCGGAAAACGATCTCGTCGATCCCGTTGAACGGCTGATTCCAGGTCGCCAGGAACACTCGGGCCTCGATCCCGGCGGCGGCGAACTCCCCGCGGAGATTGTCGATCCTTCGGACCAGATGCTCCATCGGGGTTCGCAGTGGGCCCCGACAAACGATGGCGACGGCAGGCGATTTCGACACGGGACTCTCAGGTTACGGCGGCCCTATCTTTACGGCTTGCCCCGTGTTGGCAACCCGCCCCGGGCGATTTCGCGGCCGGACGGTCCTCACAACCAACGGTTCCCCCGGAGCGCGACTATCGGCAATTTACAAAATGGGCGGTCCAGCCTAGACCCCAAGCGGCAGTCGGCTCCAATATTCAAGATGCGGGAACCCATGGATCTTCTATCGATAATCATACCGACGGCAGGCCGCGGCAGCCGCTTCAGCGCTGTCGGCTATCAGGACCCCAAACCGCTGATCCCGGTCGGGGGCTCCCCGATGATCAAGGTCGTCATCGACAATCTGACGCCATCGCGTCCGCACCGGTTCATCTTCATCTGCCAGGCCGAGCACGTCGCCGCCTACGGCTTGCGCGAGAGGCTTGAGGCCTGGGCGCCCGGCTGCGCGATCGTCGAGATCGACGGCGTGACCGAGGGCGCCGCCTGCACCGTCCTGAAGGCCCGCGACCTGATCGGCGAAGCCCCGATCATGATCGCGAACAGCGACCAGTACGTCGATATCGCCATCGACGACTACCTCGCCGCCCAGGAGGGCGTAGACGGCCTGATCATGACCATGCGCGCGGACGACCCGAAATGGTCGTTCGTCGGACTCGACGAAGGCGGCGACCGGGTGACCCGGGTGGTTGAAAAGGAAGTGATCTCGAACGAGGCGACCGTCGGCATCTACAATTTCGCCTCAGGCGCTGATTTCGTCCGCGCCGCCGACGGGATGATCGCGGCCGATCGTCGCGTAAACGGCGAGTTCTACGTGGCTCCGGTGTACAATGAGCTCATCGCCGAGGGACAACAGATCGCAATCTACAACATCGGCGCCGAGACCGAGGGGATGTACGGCCTCGGCACGCCTGCGGATCTCGAACTGTTCCTGTCGCTGGACGTCTCGGCGCCCTTGCGAGCGCCGGCATGATCATCCTGAGCCATCGGGGCTTCTGGCGGACTCCGGACGAAAAGAACCAGCTGATCGCCTTTGAACGCACAGTGGCGGAGGCCTTTGGGACCGAGACCGACGTCCGCGATCTGGCGGGTGAACTGGTCGTGTCGCACGACCCCGCCACCGCCGGGGCGCGTCCATGGGCCGAAGTGATGGACCTGTTCGACGGCACGGGCCTTCCGCTGGCCGTCAACATCAAGGCCGATGGCCTGTCGGCCGCACTGGGGGACGCCTTCGCCGGGCGCGACATCGACTGGTTCGCCTTCGACATGTCTGGCCCCGAGACCTTCCGCTACGCCGCCGCCGGCCTGCCCTTCCTGACGCGGCACAGCGATATCGAGACCACTCCGATCCTGTACGAACAGGCAGCGGGCGTCTGGCTGGATTCCTTCGGCCCGATCTGGTTCGATCAGGCCGTGATCGAGACCCATCTGAACGCGGGCAAAAAGGTCTGCGTCGTTTCGCCCGAACTGCACGGCCGCGACCCGGATACGCTCTGGCCGATTCTCAAGCGCCTTTCAGCCTCAGAAGGACGGCTCATGCTCTGCACCGACCAGCCGGACCTCGCCCGGAGCTATTTCGCATGATCAAGGCCGTTGTTTTTGACATGGACGGCGTCCTGATCGACGCGAAGGACTGGCACTACGATGCGCTCAATCGCGCTCTGCGGCTGTTTGGCCTCGAGATCAGCCTGGCCGACCACCTGACGACTTTCGACGGCCTGCCGACGCGTCGCAAGCTGGAGCTGCTGACCATCACCGAACGGTTTCCGCAGGAACTGCACGGCTTCGTCAACCAGCTGAAGCAGAACTACACGATGGAGATCGTGCACGCCCTGTGCAAACCCACCTTCATCCACGAGTACGCCCTGTCCACGCTGTCACGGCGCGGCCTGAAGCTGGCGGTGGCCTCCAACTCCGTGCGCAACAGCGTGGAGGCGATGATGCAGAAGTCGGGACTGGACGCCTATCTGCAGCTGATGCTGTCCAACGAGGACGTCGCCAAACCCAAGCCGGACCCCGACATTTACACCCTCGCCATGCAAAAACTCGGGGTGACGCCAGACGAGACCCTCATCGTCGAGGACAATGACCACGGCATCCGTGCGGCGCGGGCCTCGGGCGCCCACGTCCTGGTGGTCGGGGGCGTCGAGGACGTGAACCTGGTCAATATCGACGCCCGCATTCTCGAGATCGAGGGGCGCAGCGCATGAATATTCTGATCCTGGCCGCTGGCGGCGGCGCGGCGGCGACCGATGCCCCGGCCGAATACCCGATCTGGCTTTCCGAGATCGACGGCAAACTGCTGCTCGAACGGCAGGTGGACGCCCTGCGCCTTGAGGAAGGATCGAAATTTATCTTCGCCTTCCGCGGGGCCGATATCGACGCCCAGCACGTCGACGACATCGCCCGGCAACTCGCCACCGATGCTGCGATCGTCGAAGTGCGTCGCCGCACGGCCGGCGCCGCCTGTACAGCCCTGCTGGCGATCAGCCATATCGACCTGGACGACGAGCTGATCATCGTCAGCGCGACGGATCATATTGAAGTCGATTACGACGCTGTGGTCGCCGATTTCCGCGCGCGCAAGGCGGACGCCGGCATCCTGACCTTCGATTCCCTGCATCCGCGCTACTCGTTCGTCACCACCGACGCCGACGGCTGGGTGCTGGAGGCCGCGGAGAAGCGTCCAATCAGCCGACAGGCCAACGCCGGCTTCTACTGGTACGCTCGCGCCCGCGACTTCATCGAAAGCGTTCAGCGGATGATCCTGAAGGACGCCCATCTGAACGGCGTCTTCTATCTCAGCCCTTCGCTGAACGAGCTGGTGCTCCAGAACCGTCGGATCGCCGTCACCGCCATCGACCCCCAACTGTATCACCCGCTGAAGGATCAGCGTCAGGTCCTCAGCCTCGACTACCAGATCGACGAAAGGAAACGCCATGCGCCATGATCGTCTCGAAGGCATGACCAAGGGCTGGTTCGTGGGCGATTTCGAACCGCACGTGATGCGATCTTCAGATTGCGAAGTCGCGATTAAACACTATAGGTCAGGCGACTACGAAGCCGCGCATTACCATAGCGTCGCGACGGAAATCACGGCCATTGTCAGCGGCTCGGTCCGCATGCTGGGCAAGGACTGGGGCGCCGGGGATATCCTGACGATCGAACCGGGGGAGACGACAGACTTCCTCGCCCTGACCGATTGTGTAACCGTAGTGGTCAAGGCGCCCTCCGCGCCAAACGACAAGTTCCTGGCGACGGCGCAGTCCTGAGCCGCCCTGAAAACCTGAGACGGGTTCGCTGACCCTCCACGACAAGACGAAGGACCTGACTCGATGACAACCAAATGCGCGGTAATCACCGGCATCACCGGCCAGGACGGCGCCTATCTGGCGCAGCTTCTGCTCTCCGAGGGCTATCGCGTGGTCGGGGTCGTGCGTCGCTCCAGCCACTTCGGCGTCGCCACCCACCGCCTGGACTGGCTCGGCATCACCGATCAGGTTGAACTGGTCGACGGCGACCTGCTGGACCTGGGCGGCATGTGCCGCATCATCCGCGAGTACAAGCCGGTCGAGGTCTACAACCTGGCGGCCCAGTCCTTCGTGAAGACCTCCTGGGCCCAACCCAGCCTGACCGCCCAGGCGACGGGCGTCGGCGTGGTCAACATGCTCGAAGCCGTTCGCCTCGAAGCGCCGGAAGCGCGCTTCTACCAGGCGTCGTCCTCGGAAATGTACGGCCTGATCCAGGAAGCGGAACAGAGCGAGACCACTCCCTTCTACCCGCGCTCGCCGTATGCCGTGGCCAAGCTGATGGGCCATTGGATGACCGTGAACTACCGCGAGAGCTTTGGCATGTTCGCCTGCTCGGGCATCCTGTTCAACCACGAGTCGCCGCTGCGCGGCCTGGAGTTCGTGACCCGCAAGGTCACCGACGCGGTCGCCCAGATCAAACTCGGCAAGATGACCGAGCTGGCCATGGGCAACATCGACGCGAAGCGCGACTGGGGCCATGCCCGGGACTATGTGCGGGGCATGTGGATGATGCTGCAGCATGACACGCCCGACGACTATGTGGTCGCCACCGGCCGCACCGTCACCGTGCGCGAGATGATCAACGTCGCCTTCGAACACGTCGGCCTGAAAGCCGACGAGTATGTGCGGATCGACCCGCAGTTCTTCCGTCCGGCCGAGGTCGACGTCCTGCTGGGCGATCCCTCCAAGGCCAAGCGTATTCTGGGCTGGGAAGCGACGACGACCATGGAAGACATGATCCGCGAAATGGTCGACGCCGACCTGGCGCGCCACTCGCGGCCGGCCTGACGGCTTACTGCCCAGAGTCGCACATTCCAGGGACCGTGGCCTTGTTTTCTGACACCAATCCCGCCCCCTCCGTGGTGATGATCACCGGCGGCACCGGCTTCGTGGGTCGGCGGCTCTGCCGCAGGCTGCGCGAGGCCTTGCCGACCGGATCACGCATGGTCGTCGCAGGCCATTCAGGCTTCTCGGGCCAACAGGGAGTGTCGGACGTCCAGATCGACCTGGAGAACGCCGCGTCGGTCGACGCCGCTGTCGCCGAGGTTCTTCCCGATTTCGTCATCCACCTGGCTGCCCGGTCCTCGGTCGGTCAGGCCATCACGACCGCCGGCGCGACCTGGGCGGTCAATCTCACCGGGAGTCTGGCCCTGGCGCGGGCGATGGCGGCCCACACACCGGAAGCCACCCTCCTCTACGCCAGCTCGTCCGAGGTCTACGGCGGAGCCTTCAACGACGGCGCCGTGTCGGAAGATGTCATTCCGCAGCCGGTCAGCGCCTACGCCCGATCAAAGCAGGCCGCGGAGATGATGTTCGCGGACGTGCTAGGACGCTGCAAACTGATCGTGGCCCGCCCCTCCAACCAGAGCGGCCCGGGACAGGACCCGCGCTTCGTTCTGCCGTCCTTCGCCGAACAGATCCGCTCGGGCGCCGCCGAGATTCACGTCGGCAATCTTGCCGCGATGCGTGACTTCATGCACGTGGACGATGCGATCGACGCCTATATGGCCCTGATCGTAGCAGCCCCTTCCCTGCCCGACCGGTCGCTGTTCAACATCGCCTCCGGAGTCCCTCGGCGGATTTCGGACCTGCTGGAGCGAATGCTGGAATTGTCCGGCAGCGAGGCCTCTGTCATCGTCGATCCCGACCGTCTGCGCCCCGTCGATGTTCCCGTGGCCTGTGTTGACGCAACGCGGCTTACCGAGGCGACCGGATGGCGACCGACTCGCGGTATCGATCAGATATTGCTCGATGTACTCGCCGGAGCTCCCTCGTCTCCGGCCTGACTCCGGATGGCTTGTTCCATTGCCGGGCCGATGGAAAATGAGTTAGTGAAACATTATCGCTCCGCCCCGGGCGTCTCCCCCGTCCCTTCCGCCCGGCGCGTTCAGGTCGTGGATGGCTGATGGTGCGGATGGCGAACGGCGCGGCATGAGGGGTCCAGAATGTTCGGTCAACAGAAGTCTCCGAAGGTCGTCGACAGGCTCCTGGAAGCCCAGGCCTATTTCGATACGGATCGGCCGGTAGAGGGCCTTACCTCCCTGGGGCAGTACGTTCGGGAACAAGCCGGTTCCGCGGCAGCCCTCATCGCCGTCGGAGACCTGGCGCTCGCCGCGCGGCGCCCTGTTGAAGCCGGCCAATTCTTTGCCCAGGCTCTGGCTGTCGAGCCTGGCAACGCCGTCCTGCTCGCCAGAATGGGCGACGTCGCCAAGGCTGAGGGCAGGAACTCCGACGCCCTGACACTGTACATCCGGGCGCACAATATCGACCCCCAGAGCGGAAGCGGCGGACGCGCGCACTCGATCCTCGCTGACGCGAACAACCTGCTGTCGCGTGAGCTTCCTGAAGGCGCGGTCCTGTTCTCCATCCAGGACCTGTTCGGCTATCTGAAGGCGCACCCGACCATGTCGGGCATCCAGCGGGTGCAGGCGGGCATCGCAGCGGACTGCATCGCCCAGAACCGTCCGAACACCTACTTCATCGTCAACGACCTGAACGGCAATATCGAGCGCAGCGTCTTCTGGAAGATTCGGCCCGACGACCTCGCCGACCTCATCGCCTATGCCTCCGGCGCCCACGTGGATCACGCCACGCTGCGTGGAAAGCTGGATATCTGCGAGGCCAACGCCACCGCCGTCTATCCGGGTCATGGCTCGACGATCATCCTGCTGGGCTGCTTCTGGAGCCACGGCAACACGGCTGACCGCTTCATCACCGCCAAGCGGGCCGGCGCCCGTATCGGCGCCTACATCTACGACATCATCCCGATCTCGCACCCCGAGTTCTGTGACGCCGGACTTGTGCGCGACTTCTCGCGTTCGGTCAGCGAGCTCTGCCGCATCGTCGACTTCGTACTGACCATCTCGGTCAGCACCAAGGACACCCTTCTCGAGTTCATGGACAAGTACAGCGACCGGACCTTCCCGGCCGCCGCCGTCCCCCTCGCCCATTCCCTGACCGCCCGCTCGCCCGGCAGCCAGTGGCCGTCGAAGCTGAACGGCCTGAAAGGCAAGCCCTATGTGGCCTATGTCTCGACGATTGAGGGCCGCAAGAACCACGCCTATGTGGTGAGCGCCTGGCGGCAGCTCGCCGCCGAGGGCGTGGACACTCCGCACCTCCTATTCGTCGGCCGGTATGGATGGCGCATCGACGGCCTGATGGACCTGCTGGACGGGACGGACAACCTGGGCGGCAAGGTTCAATTCGTTCACGATCTGACCGATTCCGAACTGAACGCCGTGTACGAACAGAGCCAGTTCACGGTCTTCACCAGCTATGTTGAAGGTTGGGGCCTGCCGGTCGGGGAGAGCCTTCTGCACGGCAAGCCCTGCGTCGCCTCGAACAGCTCCTCTATTCCCGAGGTCGGTGGGGACTTCGTCGACTATGTCGATCCGCTGAACCTGCGCGATGGGATTGAGACCTTCCGCAAGATGATCGTCGACGCCGACTATCTGGAAGAACGCCGACTCAACATCGAACAGAATTTCGTTCCACGGTCGTGGGCGGAAGTGACGGCGGATATGCTCGGGCGCATCGAGGAATTCAGCCAGGCGCCCGTGACGCCCGTCGGCAGCGTCATGATCCCCGAGGGCTATCTGTTCCAGCCACAGTCGCTCATGGGGCCTGGATTCTCCATCGGCGAATATATGCATTCGCCTTTCCGCCTGCTGCTCGCCGACCAGTTCTACGATCCGGAAAACCACGGCGTCTGGATGAAGGGACGGTTCAGCGAAATTACCTTCAAGACGGACCTGCCCCGGGACGAGGAGATCACCGTCTTCATCAAGATGCATTGCGCCCCCTGGCATGCGGACGCCCAGGTGACGGTCTCCGTCGCCGGTGGTGATCCCAAGGCGGCCTTCAAGGCCCCTGTGGTCGCCTTGGCCGGCGGCCGGATGATCCGCTTGTTCGGCACGGTCGGGCCTGACGGCCTGTGCAGCGTCTCCATCACCGTCGAGGGCGTCTATGAGGTGCCCAGTATCGACGTCCGGGACTTCGTGGTCGGAATGCAGGCTCTTGGCTATACGGGCTCCTCGAACCTGCGCGCGCGTATGGACCTCCGGGACGCTATAGAGTTCGACATCCGCTAGAACCCCTTCAAGGGCCTCTCAGGACGTTGCAGAGGCGAAAGAAGACCCATGAGCATCCACCGCACGCTGACCGACCAGGATCTGGCCGCGTTGCACGCGCATCGGATTTTCACGTCGCCCGACGGCTCGGACCGACTGAGGGTCGGCCAGACCGTGTCGTTCAATCCTGACGCGGTGCTCGAGAAATATACCGGCGTCTTCTCGGGCATGATCTTCTGCGCCATGGGCGCCTTTTCCTACAGCTGGTCGCAGTTCAACCCGCTGGATATAGACCTGAAGATCGGCCGGTACTGCTCCATCGCCGGCAATGTCACCGTGTTTCCCGGCAACCATCCGCTCCAGTTCCTGACCACCTCGTCGTGCACCGGCGATATCGAATTGGCGCCCTTCCGGGCGGCGCTTGAGGATTTCGGCGATACCGGCTTCACCCCTCGATATTCCCCGCTGGGCCTGGCGCCCGCGCCGGTCATCGGCCACGATGTCTGGATCGGCCAGGACGCCACCCTGGCCCGGGGGATCACGCTCGGGCACGGTTGCGCCGTCGGTACGGGGGCCATGGTGACCAAATCCGTCCCGCCCTATGCCGTGGTCGCAGGCAACCCCGCGCGCATCATCCGTATGCGTTTCCCCGACCCGATGATCGAGACCCTGCTGGCCAGCCAGTGGTGGCGCTACGCCTTCCCGGACTTCGGAGCGATGCGGTTCGACGAGCCGGAGCGGTTTCTGGGCGAACTGGCGGAGCGCGTCGCCAACGGAACGCTCACGCCGTTCGAGGGCGGCATCGCGGCCGGGGACCTCTTCTCCTCCCCCCCGCCATCCGTAAACCTGATCCAGAGCCGCGCCAACCGCGCCCTTCGGGCCCTGGGCCTGCGGAAAAAGCGCCCAAACCGATAGCCCCCGCCTCCGGGGATTGGAACCGCCGCTCGGGATTGCGTCTTTGAGGGCGACCGGGCCAGCCTTTACGTCTCCGCCGAACGCCTGCCCACAGTGCAACTCGAACACCCGCAGCAAGCCACGCGTCACGCGCCGCGATTTTCTCGCGCCGTGAAAGGATCTGCCGAAACTGGAGCCAGCTTCGCAGCTCGCTACGCCCGGAAGAGTTGGGAGAAGGAATGGTGGACGCGACAGGGATTGAACCTGTGACCCCCTCGATGTCAACGAGGTGCTCTCCCGCTGAGCTACGCATCCGCCGTAGGTCCGAAGAACGCTCTCCGGACGGGAAGGCGCGCTCTATAACCCGCGATCTGGGCGGACCGCAAGGCCTTTATGAGGTGATTGTATGCCCACTCGCGCATCCCGTTGCGACGGCGATTTCGGCAGCCGCCGTGATGCGAAATATGAGGTGGTCACCCGGGATGCGGCAGATCAGGTCGCGACGTCCGGCGCGGTCCGGCCGGTGAAGCTCTCGATATCGGCGATGGCCTTGCCGGCCTCGACCAGAGCAGACAGCGCTTCGGCCGGATCGGCGTCGAGAACGCCGCTGGCGGGCTCGTAGCGCTCGATATAGACCCGCAGCGTCGCGCCGGACGTTCCCGTGCCGGACAGGCGATAGACGACGCGCGATCCGCCCTCGAACAGGATCCGCAGGCCCTGGTTCTCGCTGACCGATCCATCGACGGGATCGACATAGGCGAAGTCGTCGGCGGCGGCGATGACGAGGTCGCCGTAGCTCTGGCCCGGGAGTTCGGCCAGCCGGTCCCGCAGCCCGGCCATCAGGGCGTCGGCGCCCGCGCTGGAGACCCCCTCATAGTCGTGGCGGACATAGTAGTTGCGGCCGAACCGGCGCCAGTGCTCCTGAATCAGTTCATCGACCGACACGCCGCGCACCGCGAGGATGTTGAGCCACAGCAGGACGGCCCAGAGTCCGTCCTTCTCGCGCACATGATCCGAGCCGGCCCCAGCGCTCTCCTCGCCGCACAGGGTCACCCGGCCGGCGTCGAGCAGGTTGCCGAAGAATTTCCACCCGGTCGGCGTCTCATACAGGGGAATGCCCAGGGCGGCGGCGACGCGGTCCACAGCGGCGCTGGTCGGCATCGACCGGGCGACGCCGGACAGGCCCCGCGCGTAGCCGGGCGCGAGGTGAGCATTGGCCGCCAGGATCGCCAGGGCGTCGGACGGCGCCACGAACCGGCCGCGTCCGATGACCAGGTTGCGGTCGCCGTCCCCGTCCGAGGCCGCCCCGAAGTCGGGCGCGCGCTGCCCCATCATCCGGTCGTAGAGTTCGCGGGCGTGGACGATGTTGGGGTCGGGGTGATGGCCCCCGAAATCCTCCAGCGGGACGCCGTTGACCACCGATCCCGGCGCGAAGCCCAGTCGCCGCTCGAGGATCTCATGGGCATAGGGGCCGGTCACCGCGCTCATGGCGTCGAAGGACAGGGTGAAGCCCGCCGCCCGGTGCGCGCGGATGGCGTCGAAGTCGAACAGGGTCTCCATCAGGTCCGCGTAGGCCGCGACCGGATCGACGATCTCCACGAGCATGTCGCCGATGCGGGTCACCCCGGGCCTGTCCAGATCGAGGTCAGGACCGCCATCCAGGATCAGGTAACGATCCAGCACCTGGCTGCGCGCATGCACGGCCCCGGTGACCGCCTCCGGCGCCGGGCCGCCGTTGGCGATATTGTATTTGATGCCGAAATCGCCGTCGGGGCCGCCGGGATTGTGGCTGGCGGACAGGATCAGCCCGCCCAGGGCCTGGTGACTACGGATCAGATGGCTGGCCGCCGGCGTCGACAGGATGCCGCCCCGGCCGATCAGGACCCGCGCGAAACCGTTGGCCGCCGCCATGCGGACGGCTTTGCCGATGACCTCGCGGTTCAGGAAGCGCCCGTCGCCGCCGATGACAAGGGTGGCGCCCGACTTGTCGGCCAGCACGTCGAAGACCGACTGGATGAACGTCTCGGCGTAGTGAGGCTGCTGAAACACCCCCACGGCCTTTCGCAGACCGGACGTGCCGGGCTTCTGATCGGAAAACGGGGTCACCGAAACGGTCGAAATCAAAAGCGCGTCCTCGCACAGCCGGAAGATCGGGAAATCCTGAACACAGCAGGTAGTGATTGGCACTGGCCAAACCGCGCCACAACCCCGGATGCCCGCCGCGGGGCCGCCCGCAAGCGGCCAGGAAGCGCCCGCCAGCCAGGCGCGCGGCTTCTGAGCGCGAGTGTCACTGCGGCCCCTGAGGGGTCCGCAGTGACGTCATGTGACGATTGTGGCGAAAGGCGCTTGCGCCCGCCGGAACGAGCCGCTAGATAGCCGCCCTCGCCGAAAGGCCATGCGCGCCCGTAGCTCAGCTGGATAGAGCATCAGACTACGAATCTGAGGGTCGGACGTTCGAATCGTTCCGGGCGCGCCACTTTTCCGTTTTAAGGATCAACACCCTGGGTCCCCGACTTCTCGGGCGGCTGCGTGTTGGTTTCGGCTCTCGATCCTTTCGAGTCTTTCCCTGAAACCTCAATCGTTTACGAAGAGCGTTGCCGCTCTTCGTCGAATTGGTGGGGCGCGGGGTCGATGTGACGAAAGCCACAGCTTCAGAACGGCTCAACGCGTGGCTGACATCGGCCGATTTGGGTGACGAGCAGCGCGGGCCCTTGGCGCATCACGGCCCGATGTTACCGGCCTAAAAACCGGCGGTCAGAACCACCGCCACCCGGGTGTCGTGAGCGGTGGTGAAGGGCGCCGCTTTAAGCTGCGAACCGACTTCGAATTGAACGTTGAAGTATCTCCCCGCCGTATAGTGCAGATTTGCGCCTATGCTGGACAGGGTCGTGCCGTTCGGCAGATCCGGGAAAGCCTCGTTCTGGCGCAGGTAGGCATAGTCCCAGAACACCCCCAACTGGATCTGACCGGGCGCGCGGCTGCCGAACAATTTCGCCATGTCAAACGCGGGAGTGCGAAGCTCCTGGCTAAACAGGACCCCTTCGCTGCCCAGCAGGGTGTTGGTGTCGTAGCCCCGGACGCTCCCGATACCGCCTGCTCCCACCTGCTCGCTGTACGGCAGGTTTCCCGTCGAGATCTGGGCCATGCCGCGAGCGATCCATGTGCCGCCACGCGGCAGGAAGGTTGTACGGGTTAGCGAGATGCGGTCGTAGGCATATCGGGCCTTCGCAAAAGGGACGAGAAGCTGCAGCGCCTCGTCGGTATTGTCGTCGGTAAGGTCGCCGGGAGAGAGGACCAGGAGATTCTCCACGTCGGACTGGCCCCAGCGGTCGGTGAGGGTGACATTGTAGACCAGCGGGAACTGCGCGATCTCGACAGAGGTATCCAGAACGCGGAAGCCGAGAAACTCGAGATTGCTGTCGGCCTGTTTGAAGTCGAAGCCAAACTGAAGGCTCTGGCTCATCGAGGGCGAGCCCCCCGCCAGCCGCCGCGCATATCGTATACTGGCCTGGCTGGAATGGCCCTCGCTGGCGAACAGGAAACCGATATCGGGTCGCTGGACGGCATAGGCCCCGAAGACAAGTATCCGGTCGCCGCCGCGCACGGGAATGACGTCGCTGGCCGAGTGGGACACGTATCGGCCCGAGAAGCTGCGGGTATACTGGTAGGACAGGATATGGCCGGCGCCGAAGACATTGCCGAGGTTGAAACCGATATTCCATTCATCACGGCCAAGGGTGCGAACACCCTGATTGTCGTAGCCGGCGTAGGCGCGAATGGCCTGGCGGTCGTCGGCGTTCAGGACCACGTCGGTGACACCGGTCTCCGCACCCGGTTCGACCACCGCACTGACAGTCAGGAACGGGTTCTGGTTTGCGTTGTCCAAAGCGTTGCGAAGGCGCGGCAGGCTGAGCGCGTCGCCGGTCTCCAGATCGGCCATCCTGCGGATCAGATCGGGCGAGAAATGCTCGGCGCCGCTCACCCGCACCTCGCCGACACGATATTCCGTGACGACGATCTGGACCACGCCGGTCTGTACGTTCTGGGGCGGGACGCTGACCTCGACGAAGGGCTGTGCGGCCACGCGGTACCTCTCGCGCACCAGGCGGGTGATGGCGTCCAGATCGGCGCGCGTCAGCGGCCGGCCCAGATAAGGCCTGACGCGAGCGACGAAATCCTCACCGGACAGCAATGGCAATCCGGGCGCTGCAACGCCTCCGGCGAGGCGCGCCGCATCGACGCCGTCTGGCTGCACCGCTGCGAGGCCGTTGACGAACATCAGACCGTTGAGCTGCGGCGCGAGGACGGCGCCGTCGCTGGCCGGATCATCGGTCTGCGGCGGCGCCTCGAGAGCGGGGACAGGCGGCTGTGGCGGAAGCTTGGGGACCACCCGATCAAAATCCTGTGCCCGGACAACACTGGGCGCCAGCCCGGTCAGGAGAGTCAAAACGGCAAGAACGGACGGCGTACTCAGCCCGAAAGGCCTTCTCACGGCAACGCCCCGTCAGCGGCAAGGGAACCCAACCCCGGCGCGAAGCGGATCGTCCAACGTTTGTTGCTGTCCCCCTGAAGCAGGACACCCTCGGTGGAGTTGAGGACCGGCACTCCGCCGTCGATGACTGTCTCGTCCGGGTCATCCGACGCCGGTGCGCGCGCAACGATCACGCCCGGCATTCCGCCGAAGCCATTGGTGTGTCCGACGTATAACCCGTCGGCCGGATAGGGGACGTAGAAGCGCGGATTGACGCTTGAGTAGCCAACGACCAGGAACCGTTGCGGCGCATCAGCGAGACATCCGCCCTGCAGGGCGATGACGCAGGATGATCCAGGAGGTGCGGTGATCTCGCCCAGGCCCGAGGCGACGGTCGGCAGGTTGTAGTTGGAGAGCAGCGTACCGCCTGAAACCAGATAATCGCCGGCGTCCAGGCTTGCGGTGACGGTGCGGACACCGACAGTCGCGGCGGAATAGACACCGACCGTCTCGGTGATCGAAGCGCCCTCCCCCGGTGCGAACCCGGTCAGGGTGTAGTCAGTCGAGGTCAGGACGGCGTTGGTGGTGCCGTCGTACCGCCGCGTGGGATATCCCGTGATGGCGGCGATCAGGTCGGCGCGGTCGATCTGGCCGGCGCCCGTCGCCGACGTTGGCAGGATGTAGTTGGAGAGCAGCGCGCCGCCGGTCGCCGAGAAGTCGGCGCCGTCCAGACTGGCGGTCACCGTACGGGCTCCGGCGTTGGGCGAGTCATACGCGCCGATTGTCTCGGAGACCGTAGCCCCCTCGCCTGCGGCGAAGCCCGTCAAGGCGTAGTTCGCGGGATTGAGCGCCGCGCCTGATGTTCCGTTGTAGGCTCTTGTCGGATTGCCGACGATGGCCGCGGTCAAGGCGAGGCGATCGATCTGGCCTGCGCCCATGGCGCTGACCGGCAGGATATAGTTCGACAGAAGCGTACCGCTGTCTCCCAGCAGATCGTCGGCGTCCAGGGCGGCCGTAACGATCCGCGAGCCGGCATTGCGGGAGTCATAGACGCCGGCCGTCTCCGTGACCGTGGCGCCTTCGCCGGAAATGAAGCCGGTGATGGTGAAGTTGGCGGCGTTCAGCACCGCTCCGGTCGTGCCGTCGTAAGGGCGGGTCGGATCGCCGATAATGGCGGCGGTCAGGAGGGCCTGAGTGATGTGGCCAATGCCTGTCGCGTCAGTCGGCAGCAGGTAGTTGGAGAGCAGCGTTCCCGCATTGGCGGAGAAGTCCGCCGTTTCGAGCGCCGCCGTCACCGTGCGTACACCGGCGTTGGGCGAGCCATAGGCGCCGACCGTCCGGGTGACGCTGGCCCCCTCGCCGGCGACGAAACCGGTCAGGGCGTAGTTGGCGGATGTCAGGGCCGCGACCGTCGTCCCGTCATAGACCCGGTTCGGATCGCCGATGATCAGGGCCGCCAGAACGGCCTGGGTGATCTGCCCGAGGCCGCCGGCGCTGGTCGGCAGCACATAGTTGGACAGCAGCGTCCCGCTGTTTGCGGTGAAGTCGGAGGCGCCCAGATCGGTCGTGACCCGGCGCAGGCCCGCGTTGGCCGAGGCGAAAGTCCCCTGCGTCTCCGTGACGGTCGCGCCCTCCCCGGCCACAAAGCCGGCCAAGGTATAGTTGGTGGGGTTCAGAGCCGCGATCGTCGTGCCGTCATAGGCGCGCGAGACGCCGGACAGGCTGGCCGTGAGCGTCGCCTGATCGATGCGCCCGAGCCCCGTTGCGGTTGTCGGCAGCAGGTAGTTGGAGAGGAGCGTTCCGCCCGTGGCGGTGAAGTCTCCGCTGTCCAGCGCCGCCGTCACCGCGCGGACACCAGCGTTGGGCGAGCCATAAACGCCGACCGTCTCGGTCACCAAAGCGCCTTCCCCGGCGACGAAGCCGGTCAGGGCGTAGTTGGCGGATGTCAGCGCCGCGACCGTCGTCCCATCGTAAACCCGGTTCGGATCGCCGATGATCAGGGCCGCCAGAACGGCCTGGGTGATTTGTCCGAGACCGCCGGCGCCGGTCGGCAGCACATAGTTGGACAGCAGCGTCCCGCTGTTTGCGGTGAAGTCGGAGGCGTCCAGATCGGTCGTGACCCGGCGCAGGCCCGCGTTGGCCGACGCGAAGGTTCCCTGCGTCTCCGTAACGGTCGCCCCCTCGCCGGTCACGAACCCGGTCAATGTGTAATTGGTCGGGTTCAGAGCCGCGACCGTCGTGCCGTCATAGGCGCGCGAGACACCGGACAGGCTGGCCGTGAGCGTCGCCTGATCGATATGCCCCAACCCTGTCGCGTCGGTCGGCAGCAGGTAGTTGGAGAGCAGCGTTCCCGCATCGGCGGAGAAGTCCGCCGTTGCGAGCGCCGCCGTCACCGTGCGGACACCGGCGTTGGGCGAGCCATAGGCGCCGACCGTCCGGGTGACGCTGGCCCCCTCGCCGGCGACGAAGCCGGTCAGGGCATAGTTGGCGGATGTCAGAGCCGCGACCGTCGTCCCGTCATAGACCCGGTTCGGATCACCGATGATCAGGGCCGCCAGAACGGCCTGGGTAATCTGTCCGAGACCGCTGGCGCCGGTCGGCAGCACATAGTTGGACAGCAGCGTCCCACTGTTCGCCGTGAAGTCGAGGATTCCCAGATCGGCGGTGACGACGCGGGGTCCCGCGTTGGCCGAGGCGAATGTCCCCCGCGTCTCCGTGACGGTCGCGCCCTCGCCGGCCACGAACCCGGTCAGAACGTAGTTGGCGGGGGTGAGATCGGCGTTTGTCGTCCCGTCATAGGCTCGCGAGACGCCAGACAGCAGGGCGGTCAGGGAGGCGCGATCGATTTGACCCGCGCCAGTCACCGAGGTGGGCAGGACGTAGTTGGACAGCAGGGTTCCACCGTCGGCGGCAAAGTCGGCGGCGTCCAGAGAGACCGTGACCGTCCGCGACCCGGCGTTGACCGAGTCATACAGACCGGCCGTTTCCGTTACCGTCGCACCCTCGCCGGCGACAAACCCGGTGAACGCGAAATTGGCGGAGGTCAGCAAGGCCAGGCTCGTCCCGTCATAGGTCCGCGTCGGATTGCCGAGCAGTGCAACCGCCAGGCTTGCCTGGGTGATATGACCGAGGCCGGTGGCGCTTGTCGGCAGCGCATAGTTGGACAGCAGGGTTCCGCTGTTCGCGGTGAAGTCGGAAACGCCCAGATCGGCGGTGACAAGGCGCAGTCCGGCGTTGGCCGAGGCATAGGCGCCGGCCGTCTCGGTGATGCTCGCGCCCTCGCCCGCGATGAAGCCGGTCAGGGTATAGTTTGCCGCGGCAAGCGCCGCGATCGTCGTCCCGTCGTACACTCGTGTCGGATCGCCGACGATCAGGGCCGTCAGGGTCACCTGGTCGATCTGGCCCGCGCCGGTGGCTGTGACAGGGAGGATGTAGTTTGACAGCAAGGTGGAGCTGCCGGCCGTAAAATCGCCGCTGTCCAACGTCGCGGTCACGGTGCGCGAACCGGCGTTGGCGGAGTCGTACAGACCCGCTGTCTCCGTCACGGTCGCGCTTTCGCCGGCGACAAAGCCCGCAAGGGTGTAGTTGGCCGAACCCAGGGCCGAGGCCGTCGTGCCGTTGTAGAACCGCGTCGGATTGCCGACGATGGCCGCCGTCAGCAGGGCCTGGGTGATCTGCCCGGCGCCGACGGCGCTGACCGGCAGGACATAGTTCGACAGCAGCGTGCCCGCCCCTGCCGCGAAGTCTCCGGCGTCAAGGGAAGCCGTGACGACCCGCAGGCCCGCATTGACCCCGTCATAGGTTCCCACCGTCCGGGTTACCGTTGCGCCTTCCGCTCCGATGAAGCCGGTCAGGGCATAGTTGGCCGAGCTCAGGACGGCTGTGGCCGTGCCATCGTAGACCCGCGAGGGATTCCCGACGATGACGGCCGCCAGCGCCGCAGGATTGATATGGCCGAGGCCGGTCGCACTGGTCGGCAGGTTGTAGTTGGTCAGAAGCGTCCCGCCATCGGCGACGAAGTCCGCACTGCCCAGGGCTGCGGTGACGGTGCGCAGACCGGCATTGACCGAGTTGTAGGTCCCGACTGTTTCCATCACCGTCGCGCCCTGGCCGGCGACGAAGCCTGTGAACTGGTAGTTGGCCTGACCCAGAACCGCTCCGGCGGCGCCGTTGTAGGTCCGGGTCGGGTCGCCGACGATGATCAGGCCCAGATCGGCCTTCTGGATCACTCCCGCCCCCGCAGCGCTCGTCGGCAGCACATAGTTGGACAGCAGCGTCCCGCTGTTGGCGGCGAAATCGCCGCTATCCAGCGTCGTCGTCACGTTGCGCAGGCCGGCATTGGGCGAGGCGTAGACGCCGCTGGTTTCGGTGACCGCCGCGCCTTCCCCGGATACAAAGCCGGTCAGGGCGAAGTTCGCGCCCGTCAGGAACGCCGCCGTGGTGGCGTCATAGGCGCGCGTGGGCAGGCCGATGATTGCAGCCGTCAGGACGGCCTGGTTGATCTGGCCGGCGCCTGCAGCGCTGACCGGCAGGATGTAGTTGGACAGCAGCGTCCCGCCATTCGCGGTGAAGTCACCGACGTCGAGGGCGGCCGTTACGCTGCGCAAACCGGCATTGGCGGTATCATAGGCGCCGACCGTTTCCGTCACCGTCGCGCCCTGGCCGCTGACGAAACCGCCAAGGGCGTAGTTGGCCGATGTCAGCACCGCGGTCGCCGTTCCATTGTAGGCGCGCGCCGGGTTGCCGACGATGGCGGCAGTCAACAGGGCGCGATCGATCTGACCAGCCCCGCTGGCGCCGACGGGCAGGATATAGTTGGACAGGAGCGTTCCGCCGCTGGCGGTGAAATCGCCGGCGTCCAGAACCGCTGTGACCGTGCGGGCTCCGGCGTTGGCCGAGTCATAGGCTCCGACGGTTTCCGTAACCGTGGCCCCTTCGCCGGAGATGAAGCCCGTCAGGACATAGTTGGCGCTCACAAGTCCGGCCACGGCGCCGCCGTTGTAGACGCGGGTCGGGTTGCCGATAATGCCGGCGGTCAACAGCGCCTGGTTGATCTGACCGGCCCCTGTCGCGCTGACGGGCAGGACGTAGTTGGCCAGAAGGGTGCCGCTGTCGGCCGTAAAGTCGGTCGCGTCCAGAGCAACTGTCACGGTCCGCGACCCGGCGTTGGCATTGCTGTAGACGCCGACGGTCTCGGTGACCGTCGCGCCATCTCCGCCGATAAATCCGGTCAGGGAATAGTCGCCGGACACCAGGACGGCGACCGTCGTCCCATCGTAGGCGCGGGCCGGGTTGCCGATGATCGACGCCGCAAGGATCGCCTGATTGATCTGGCCCGCCCCGGTGGCGATGACCGGCAAGGCGTAGTTGGACAGCAGCGTTCCGCTGTTCGCCGTAAAGTCTCCGCTATCCAGGGCAGCGGTGACGATGCGGACGCCGGCGTTGGCCGAGTTGTAGGTCCCCGCTGTTTCGGTGACCGTGGCGCCTTCACCCGTGATGAAGCCGGTCAGGGCGTAGTTCGCCGACGTCAGCGCCGCGTTCGTCGTGGCGTTGTAGGTCCGACTGGGGTTGCCGATGATCAGAGCCGTCAGACTGGCCGGCGTGATGGAAGCCGAAATGCCCGTGGGCTGGGTCAGGATATAGTTTCCCGCGTCCGCTCCGGTCAGCACATAGCCTGTGGCGGCGACGGAATAGATCCCGACGTTGGGTGACGCGAAGCTGGCGCTGGAGCCGCCGCTGTTGACGCCGATGCTGTCGGACAACAGGGTCCCGACAACCGTGGTTCCGGTGTTGTTCAAGGTCAGGCCGGTCGTGCCGTCATAGATCTTGTTGTCGGCCAGCACATTGGCGAGGGTGACGGTTGCGGGCGTGATGACGCCGATCAGGGCGCCTGACAGGGAGCTGGCGATCGAATAGTTGCCGGCGTCGGCGCCTGCGAGGCTGTAGCCGGCGGCGTTGACGCTGATGCCCGAGCCGACGTTTTTGGTTGCGTAGCCGCCGGTGACTGCGCTGGCGTCGAGGCTGACGTCATCCCCGGCGACGAAGCCGCCCAGGACCCAGGCGCTGGACAGGGTCGGCAGCTCTACTCCCGCCGTATAGACCCTCGTAACGCTGAGCACAGTCAGCAGGGCCTGGGTGATGTCGGCGAACAGCCCGGTCGGTTGCGACAGGGTGTAGTTGCCATTCGGATCGTTCAGCAGGGCGAAGCCGGCTGCGGTGACGCTGATGTTGGTCCCGACGTTGCGGTCAGCGAACGTTCCGAAGGCAGCCGTGCTGTCCAGCGCCGTCGTGTCTCCGGCGATGACGCCGACGAGGGCGCCCGATGAGACGTCCAGAGGATCGAAGGTCGTGCCGTTATACACCCTGTCGGTGGCGAGAATGCCTGAGATGGTCAGTGGCGCGGGGGTGATCGCTCCCGCGCCCGACGCCGTTGTGGGGAGGATGTAGTTGGACAGCAGCGTTCCACCATTCGCCGTGAAATCCCCACCGGCGAGGGTCGAGGATACACTGCGCGATCCCGCGTTGAGGGAGTCGTAGACACCGGCCGTCTGGGTGACCGTCGCCCCCTCTCCGGCGACGAAGCCGCTGATCGAGAAGTTCAGGGAGCCCAGAAGCGCCGCCGTGGTGCGGTCGTAGACCTTGGTCGGATTGCCGATGATGGCCGCGGTCAGGAGCTTCTGGCTGATGACGCCAATCGGCTGGGCCGTGACGGCCGGGGCGATGAAGTAGTTGCCGGCGCTCGAGCCCGACAACGCGAGGCCGGTCAGGCTGACGTTGATTCCGCCGGTGACCACGCCGCCGCCCAGGCTGCCGGCGACGTCCTTGCTCGCATAGGATCCGCTGACGCCGGCGAGGTTGGCGGTGACGGTGTCGCCGCTGATCACGCCACTGAAGCCATAGCCTGAACTGGCCGTCGGCAGGCTCAGGTCGCCGGTGTAGATGCGGCTGACCGAGGTGAGGAAGATTTGCAGCGGCGTGATGTCGGCTGTCAGACCGAGGGGCTGGACGAGAATGTAGTTTCCCGCATCGCCGCCCGTCACAGTATAGCCGGACGCGGTGACGGACTTGTCTACACCGACGTTGAAGTCGTTGAACGCGCCGGTCGATCCTGCGGACACCAGGGTGACATCGTCCGCTCCAAGCAGGCCGGACAGCGCAGTCGCGGCATTGTTGAGCGTGGCGAGAACGGTGCGATCGTAGACCTTGTCGTTAGCCTGGGCTCCGATGATGTTCAGGTTCGCCGGTGTGATCACACCGATCGGCGCCGCCGTCGTGGTGGGATTTATGCTGTAGTTGGCGCCGTCCGTTCCGCCCAGGGCCACGCCGGCAAGGGTGACACCGATGCCCGTGCCGACGTTCTTGTTGGCGTAGAAACCGGAAATGCCGCTGGTGTCGACGAAGACATTATCACCGCCGAAGACGCCGGACAGGCTGTAGGCGCCGCTGGCCGTCGGAACGTCGACGCCGGCGGTGTAGACGCGGGTGACCTGCGCCAGAGCGATCAGGGCCCGGGTTATGTCGGCGAACAGACCGATCGGCTGGGTGACGGTGTAGTTCGCCGCGTCAGCGCCGGCGATCGTATAGCCGGTCGCCGTGACCGGAATGCTGGTTCCGACGTTCTTCGTCGCAAACGCGCCGGTGGCGCTCGTCGAAACGAGGTTCACAACGTCGGCGCCGAAGACACCGGACAGTCCCGCAGAGGCGTTGTTCAACTGCGCCACGGTGTTGGCGTCGTAAACCTTGTTCAGGGCCAGAACGTTGATGACAGACAGGTTGGCTGGAGTGATTGTCCCTCCGCCGGTCGCCGTGACCGGCAGGACGTAGTTCGCCAGGTTGGTCGCGCCGGTGGCGATGAAATCGCCGCCCGCGAGGCTGGCGGTCACAGTCCGGCCGCCGGCATTGTCTGAATCGTACAGCCCCGCCGTCCGGGTTACGGTCGCGCCCTGCAGACCGACGAAGCCAGTGAGCTGATAGTTGCCGGCGGCCAGAATCGCCGCGGTCGTGTTGTCGTAGACCCTGGTGGGATTGCCGATGATGGCCGCAGTCAGCGTCGCCCGGTTTATCGTACCAGGGCCCGTGATGCTGGTCGGCAGCATATAGTTGGACAGGTCCGTGCCGGCGTTGGCGACGAAGTCAGACGTAACCACGGTGGCGGTCACGGTGCGCGCGCCGGCATCCGCCAGATCATACTGCGAGCTCGCTGCCTGCGTCAGGCTTGCACCCTGGCCGCCGACGAAGCCCGCCAGTGAGAAGTTCGCCGGCGTCAGCGACACTTCCAGCGTGCCGTCATAGATCTTGGTGGGGTTGCCGAGGATCGCTCCCGTCAACGGCGCCGGCGTGATGCTGGCCGTCAGATAGTTGGGCTGGCTCAGGCTGTAGTTGCCTGCGTCGCCGCCGGTCAGGGCGAAGCCTGAAGCGTTGACTCTCAGACCTGTGCCGACGTTGGATTGCTGGAAGAGCCCGCTGACAGTCGCGCTGTCCAGCCCCACTGCGTCGCCGGCGAAGACACCGTCCAGCAAGGCGCTCGAGACGTTGAGGATTGCGCTGGTCGTGGCGTCGTAGACCTTGTTCGACGCGGCGATGTTGAGGACGCTCACGTCCTTCGGCGTGATGTTGGCGAACAGACCGGTCGGCTGGAACAGTTCGTAGTTCGACAGACCGGTCCCGTTCAGGGCGAAACCGTTCGCGGTGACGGTGATGTTCGAGCCGACGTTGCGGGTGGCGAAGGTGGCGAAGGCGCCCGACGTGTTCAGGACGATGTTGTCGCCGGCGACGACGCCGAACAATCCTGCTCCCCCCAAGGCCAGCTGGGCCACGGTAGTGGTGTCATAGACACGGCTTAGCGCCGCGACGCCGGTGATGGTCAACGGCGCCCGGGTGATCGTGCCGGGGCCTGTCGCGCCCGCAGGCAGATTGTAGTTGGTCAGCAGGGTTCCGCCGTTGGCGATCAGGCTCGTCGAGCCGAACACCGCCGAGATGGTGCGGGCGCCGGCATCCGGCGCATCATAGGCGCCCGTCACGCTGCTGACCACGGTCGCGCCCTCGCCTGCGACGAAGCCCGAGAAGCCGTAGTTGGCCGCCGACAGCGGCGTGAAGGTGGCCCCGTTGTAGACCCGCGTCGGATTGCCGATGATCGCCGCCGTGAGGTTGGCGCGCAGGATTGTACCGATGCCCGAGGCCTCGGTCGGCAAGGTGTAGTTGTCCAGATTGGTGTTGGCGAAGGCGGTGAAATCCGCAGGGGCCAGCAGAGCCGTCACCAGCCGCGAACCGGCGTTGGGGCTGTCGTACTGGCCGACCGTCTGGGTGACCGTGGCGCCCTCGCCCTGAATGAAGCCGCTGAGCGTGTAGTCGGCCGGCGTCAGGTTCGCGATCGTGTTGCCGTCATAGACCTTGGTCGGGTTGCCGGTGATGTCGGCGAAGATGACATAGCCCCCCAGGGTGATGCGGGTGATGGTGCCCAACCCGGTCGCCTGCAGCGGGAAGATGTAGTTGGACAGCAGCGTCCCCGCATTGGGCGTCAGGTCTCCGGCGTCGATATCCGCCGTGACCGTGCGCGTGCCGGCGTCAGATGAGCTGTAGAGGCCGTGGGTCTCGGTGACCGTCACGCCCTCTCCGGCGATGAAACCGAGAGCTTCAAAATTGAAAGGCCCCAGGCTTGCCGACGGCGTGCCGTCATAGGGCTTGGTCGGATTGCCGATGATGTTGATGGCGATCGGCGCCGGGTTGATCGTCCCCATGCCGGTCACCAGCGTCGGCAAGGTGTAGTTCGACAGGAGGGTGCCCGCATTGGCCACGTAATCGGGCGGTGTCAGGTTGGCGGTGATCAGCCAGCCGCCGGCATTCTGCGAAGCGTAGGTCGCGCCCGCGAGCTGGGTCACGGTGGCGCCCTCGCCCCCGACGAAGCCGGTGAGAGTGTAGTTCCCGGCGCCGACCACCGCCGTGTTCAAACCGTCGTAGGTCTTGGTCGGGTTGTTGATGATCGCGGCGGTGAGCGGGGCCGGCGTTATGTTGCCCGCCGCGCCTGCGGGCTGAATGACATTGTAGTTTCCGGCGTCGGCGCCGACGAGGCTCAGACCCGTGATTCCGACCGGAATCGCCGTGCCGACATTGCGGGTCGCGAAATTGATGCTGGCGCCAGCCGCCGACACGAGGGCGTCGTCGCCGGCAATCCGGCCTGTAACGACGGCTGAACTCGCGCTCACCGTCGCCGTGGTCGTACCGTCGTAGACCTTGTTGTTCACCGTGACGTTGAGGATGTTCAGCGTCGCGCGACTGATGTCAGCCATCAGGCCGGTCAGCGGGGTTATGGTGTAGTTGGCGGCCGCCGCCCCGGTCAGGCCGAAACCCGAGGCGGTCACTGCTATGCCCGTGCCCGCGTTCTTTGTCGCAAAGGCGCCGAACGCGCCGCTGGTCACCAGGGATACGTCGTCGCTTCCGACAATTCCGAACACACCTGCGGTGGCAGTGTTCAGCGTCGCCAGCGTCGTGCCGTCGTACACCTTGTTGTTGGCCGTCACGCTGGTGATCCGCAGCGGGGCCTGGTTGATCAGACCGGCGCCAGTCGCCGTTGTCGGAAGGACATAGTTGTTGAGATTGACGCCCGAACCCGCGGTGAAATTCGGCGCGGTGAAGACAGCATTGATGATGCGGGCGCCGGCGTTGGCGGAATCATAGGCGACGGAGGCCCCGCCGTTCACGGTGATTGTCTCGCCAGCCGCGACGCCGCTCAAACTGAAATTGGCCGGGGCCAATGACGCCGTGGTCGTGCCGTTGTAAGTCTTGGTCGGGGCGCCGATGATCGTGGCGCCGAGGACAGCACGGGTTATAGCGCCAGTGTTGACCGTCACGCTGGGGACCGGAACGGCGTAGCCGAAGACCTGGATCCCGTTGTGGGTTGCGCGGAAGTTGGACGCCGTCACCGACAGGCCCGTGCCCGCATCCTTGCTCCCGTAGACCCCGTCCAGGGTCCAGCTATCGTTGTTGATCAGGCCGTTGACGGTCGTGTTGGTGTCATCCAGCGGCGCGACCGTCGTCCCGTCGTAGCTCCTTGTCACCGCCCCCAGGGTGAAGCCGACGCTGGGGGCGATGCTGTAGAACAGTCCGTTTCCGGCCGCAGCCGGCGTGGTTCCGAACGGGGCGGCGTACTGATAGAAATCCGGGATCAAGCCTCCCACGGCGTCGTTCGCCGGATTGGCCGAATAGACCAACCAGTCGCCGCCCGAGGAGCTGAGCGCATCGGCGCCCCGCTGGTTGATGAACGCGCCGCCGGCGACGAGCGTCAGGTCGCCCGTGCCGCTGACCCGTCCCGCCCCTCCAATGGTCAACAGATTAGCCGCGGACACGCCGACACTGGTTCCAGAGACGGGTGCGGCCAGCATCGCGTCGCGACCCGCCACCAGGGTCACGGCGCCGCCGCCCGAGATCGTCGCGTTCACGGCCAGATCGCGATAGGCGTTGAGGGTCAGCCCGCCAGCGCCGGTCCAGATCACCGGGGCCGCGACGGTGATGTCTCCGCTGCCCCCGACGCCGCCGGCCGTGGTCGACTGGCTGACGTTAGTGCCGGCATTCAACGCTGTCGTGAGGCTTGAGGCCGCCAGGGCGTCAATGACAAGATCATCGGGATCGACCAGCCATTGACCACCCTTCTCCGCCGAGATGTGCGCGGCTCCGAGATCGAGGATCTTCCCGGACGTCTCGATGCGCCCGCCTTCCAGAGGTCCTCCGGCGAGGATGGTGGCGCCGGACGCCACCGTCGTTAAGTCGGCCAGGTTGGCCCCGGTCCCGAAGGCCTCGGCGCCGATGATAACCTCGCCTCCCCGCGTTCCTGCCGCCGAGACCACGGCCGACGAGGCCAACCGCACCGTCCGGCCGTTGATCAGGATGTCGCCGCCGGCGCCGCCCGCATCCCGGGCCGCCAGCACGCCGGACACCTCGACAGCGCCCTTGGGCGCGGTCAGCCACAGCTCGCCATTGATCGTTTCCGACCCCGTCGCCTGAACCAGCCCCTCGCGATTGCCGGCCAGGGCGAAAATGTTGCCGCCCGCCGCTTTCAGCGCTACGGCGGCGGCCTGAATGCGGCCGTCCTGGGTGATGTCGCCTCCACCCGATCCGACCGAGACGAAGATGCTGTTCGCCTGGCCGTCGGTCGTGGTGAGCAAGACGTCGTCAGCCGCCGCGAGGGTGACCCTTCCCTGCCCGGCCTCGATCACTCCGTGGTTGGTCACCGAGCGCGCGATCATCACCACGCTGCCCTGTTTGGACACCACCTCGCCGTTGTTGACGATGTCGCCGCTCGATCGCCCGGCGGCGAGGAGAGGGCCGCCATGCATGAAGGCGTCGACGTCCATCTCACGGGTCGAGGCGACGAAATTTCCGTTGGAGAGAACACGCCCGCCGGCGCCGACAATCACGCCGCTCGGGTTCATCAGATAGACCGAACCGGTGGCGGTCAGCTGACCGTCAATCTGCGAAATCTGGCCGCCCAGGACGCGGTTGAGCGTCGCCCCCTGGCCATTGTCGATGTCGACCTGATAGCCGTTGGCGATCGAGAATGCGCGCCAGTCGATGACGCCCCGGTTTGAAGTCTGGGTGATGCCAAGCACCGTGGCCGATGTCCGGCCAATCTGGCCCTCGCCCCTGACGAAAGCCCCGTCAATCGGCAGGTCGACGGGAGGCGTTTGAGCAACGGCGCCAGTACCGGCTGCCAAAAGGGCGAACGAACCGAGCCAGGCCGCGCGCCGTGATCGCCGGCGGCCCATCAACGCTGAACCGCTGAGAAACAGTGTCCGTAAACTGAGCGAGTCTATCACGACGCCAGACTTCTAATACAGAACGAGATCAGGATCGGGTTGGACCCTATGCCCGCGCCGCCTTGGCGCTATCGGGTCAACTCCCCATGAGCCGTCCAGACGACCGGTCTTCCGGCAGGGCTGGCCACGCCGCTATAAGCCAGGCCCTGATCGCTCAACCGGCCACTGCCAGGATGGTCAAAGGGCGGAATGGCGTTTTGCCCGGAAGCGGCACGTGGAACATCCGTAACGGGTCGACAGAGGTCATTGCTCAAGCCCCGGAAGCGGACGTCGCCAACTTTCGCCAGCAGGGAAAGCGGACGTTTGCTCTCGATTCAAATGCTCCGGCATTCTTGATGTCGCCCGACGCTGCCCATAAACGCCCGTAGTGAGCACCATGACCGCAGGACGCCGAATGACTACGACCGCACCTCGTATCGCCCTGATCGTCAGCGGCAAAACCCGGCGTGTCGATCGAACGCTGGGCCTCTTCAAGGGCTGGACCGAGGCTCACGACCTCTTCGTCGTGACCAACCGCTCGGACGATCCCGCACAGAAGGAACTTCTCGATCTTTCAACGGCATGGCGGTTCATCGAGGATGACCCCGCGCTTGTCGAAGAAGAGACAGCCCTTCTCACGCACCACGAAGGCGGCAAGGCGGCCCAATGGCTGAAGCTGGCGGAGGCGTGGCGTCTACTGGAGGCTTACGAAGCCGAACAGGGGTTCCAGTACGATGCAGTCTACAAGCTGCGAACGGACTTGCACTATGTTCCCGACGCCCGCCTTGACCATACCCGGCACCTGGCATCCCCGGACCAGATTTTCATGGAAAGTGATCTGGTCTTCGGCGGCTCGCGAAAGGCCTTTGCCCACGCTGCGGCATTCTACAGCCGCCTCAACTATTATTGGGGCGACCATCTGGCGTTCAAACCCATCCCGATTGCCCGGATGCTGGCGTCCCACCCGAACGCAGGGCGCTTTCACTGGTTTAACTACCCGAAGACCATGTTCCCCGATTTGATCCGTTGGGACGACGAACATTCGTTTCGCGCCGAGATCACCGCCCGGGCGGATGAGCTGGAAGCGTATAACCGTGACCCCGGCGGCGTGCTCGACTGCTTCAATGGTCGCGGGGAATTGTTCCGCGAGCTGGTTTTCCCGAGCGAACCCGCCTTTGCCCATCACCTCCTGACAAGCGGTCTGTCTTGTCAGAGGATTTTGGAGGGGGTGCTGGAGCCGGCGTGTCTAATGGAAGACAGACATCGGGCCTGAGGAGGCACGCATGAGAGGATTCTGGGCCGGGTGCGCTTCAGCGGTCCAAATCGTTCCGGGCGCGTCATTCTCTCATCAGCGAATAAAAAGCCCCGCCGTCATGCGACAGCGGGGCTTTTTGCCGTTTGGGCTCCGGGCTGGAGGCTCAGCAACCCGGCGCGGCTGCTGACAGGTCCGGCGACACCACGCCGACGTTCCAGTTCCAGGCCAGGTTCAGGGCCTGACGGCGGCAGACGGCCGCGCGGTGCAGGTCGAACATGCCCGGCATCAGGTCATGGCCGCCCTCGGGCATGGCCCTGAAGGTCATGTACGCCTCGTCCGCGCCATAGGGAGACCATGCAGCGACGCCCGGAGCCTCGGGGCGACCGGTCTTCACGAAGGAGGCCCAGTAGCCGACCATGGCCTGAGACAGGGCATGCTCCCCAGCGGTGTCGGGGATGGCGGGCCAGCGGGCCGTCGTCCGGTCCGTATTGCCGAACATGAAGGGCAGTTCCGAGGCGTGGAAGCCGTGCAGACCCGCCTGCTCCATGGCCGGATAGCCGTGGTCGAACAGATAGAGGAAGGAAGGCTTGCCGAGCGCCGTCTGGTCCCGCACCAGCCGTTCCGAGGTCCAGCCGTAGAGGGCGTCGCGCGTGGTGGCCAGAACGCTCTCAGCCGCATCGGACGACGGATAGAGACGCAGGAATTCGTCGGCCAGATCGCCATAGCGGGCGCGGATCGCCGCCTCATAGTCGGCGGCGGTGCGCGGCGCGGGCGGGGCCAGCATCCTCAGCGAGCGGATCTCGCCGCTGTTGAAGCCCGCCAGGATCGGCACAGGCGCCTGTTTGCCTTGTGCGAAGACATCGACCAGCTGGCCGGTCAGGACCTTGCCGTCCACGGCGCCGAACGGCGAGAAGCCGGACATGGCCGCGGCGTTGGTCAGCTCCTGTGCGTCCCTGGAGCGCAGCACCTGAAGGCTGGGCGCCTGAAGTGCGCGGGCAAGGGTCGTGCCGGCCGTCTCGGCCGAGGGCGCGCCGTAGCGGGCGTCCTTCAGCTCGGGCGTGGAGATCATGTATGCGCTCTGGGCGATGGCGCGCTGGAACAGGCCCCGGGCGATGGGCGAGGCCATCAGATACATGACGCTGAGCCCACCGGCGGATTCGCCCGCGATGGTCACCTGATCCGGATCGCCGCCGAAGGCCGCGATGTTGCGCTTGACCCAGTTCAGGGCCGCGACCTGATCCATCAGGCCGTAGTTGCCCGAGATCCCGACCGGAGACTCCGCGCTGAGGTCGGGGTGGGCGAGGAAGCCCAGCACGCCCAGGCGATAGTTGATCGAAACGACCACGATCCCCTGTTTGGCCAGGGCCTCGCCGTCATAGAGGGGTTCCTTGCTGGAGCCGGCGACCAGAGCCCCGCCGTGGATCCAGACCATGACCGGCGCCTTGCCCGTCGTCGCCGGCGTCCAGACGTTCAGGGTCAGGCAGTCCTCGCTCGTGCGGCCCAGATCGGACGAATAGATCGAAGGGGCGCCCGGCGTCGGCTGGATACAGGCCGGGCCGTAGTCGGAGCCGTCGCGCACGCCGGACCAGGCCGCGATCGGCGCGGGCGGCCGCCAGCGGTTCTGGCCCACCGGCGGAGCGGCATAGGGGATGCCCTTGAAGGTCTCGATACCGTCATCAGTCCGGCCCTGAACCGCGCCCGCCGGCGCGCGAACGGTGGGTCGGTCGGTCGACGGCGGCGCGAAGGCGGTTGTCAAGAAGGCCGTCGCGGCGACGGCTGCTGTCAGAAGGGTGCGCATGGACATCAGGCGTCTCCGCTCGATTGGGGGCTCGTTTGAGATTTGCGGCCCAGCACCTTCGCCAGCCACAGGAACAGTCCGATGGCGACGAGGTAGACCGGCGCCAAGGCGTAGAGGGCCAGCTGCAGCGAGTTGGGATGAGACGCATGGAAGAAGTCGCTGGCCATGCCTACGAAGGTCGGCCCCACGCCCATGCCGATGAAATTCATCACCAGCAGCAGCAGGGCGCCGGACATGACGCGCTGGTTCGGCTTCACCTCTTCCTGGACCAGGGCCACCGAGGACGACAGGTAGAAGTAGTTCAGGAAGGTCGGGCCGATCAGCAGGGCCAGAGCCAGCGGCCAGGACGGCGCCCAGACGAAAGCGACATAGAAGGGCAGCGCCAGCGACAATGAAATCGCGGGCAGCAGGGCATAGGCCTTCTTCGACTTGCGTGTGAACCGGTCCAGCAGCCAGCCCGAGACGAAAATGCCGCCGCTCATGCCGATCGCCACGACGAGGGCGTACCAGATGGCGACGTCTCCCAGCGCCATGCCCTTCTCGCGCATCAGGAACAGGACGGAGAAATTGCCCATGCCGTAGGTGATGATCTGGGTGATCCCGCTGGCCAACGCCGCCAGCACGAGGGCCGGACGCGAGAAGAACATCTTCACCGTGGCCCAGAAGGGCGCCTTGGCCGGGGCGACAAAGGGCACGCCCGCGACCTGATCCAGAC
>Ga0247739_10000048_pt1 | contig 50504 bp, 26 predicted proteins | sample UWRJL058202B2_FD_180943 | JGI IMG/M metagenome (GOLD analysis project Ga0247739, IMG submission 180943) | Plant litter microbial communities from Arlington Agricultural Research Station in Wisconsin, United States - UWRJ-L058-202B-2 | ecosystem: Environmental > Terrestrial > Plant litter >...
GTGATAATGGTAATTAACTTACAGAATTTAATTCTTTAAGATTAATATGTGATATGCCTTTAATAATAATCTATAAAGATATTTTAAAACAAAAAACATGAATAATCAAATTGTTAAATTTCTTTATGAAAAAAGTTTTTATAAAGTAAAAAATCTAATTTTCATTTTTAGCTTGATACTGTTTATCGCTACTGCTTTAATATTATATCTAATTAATATAAAAATACTAGATATAGGTAATTTGATTTTTATAACATCTGCCTTTAAGAGTATGCTAAACAGTTGTTATTATTATTTATTAATCTACAATTATATTTTAATTAGAATTATTATTGTCATTTTTTTTATATACAATTCTATAAAATTATATCTGTTCATCAATCAGTCTAAATGAAGTAATATCCTAGCTTACGGTAGAATGGTAAATGTCAACAAAAGATATAAACCCAGAAAAGAAAGATATTCAGATTTAGGTCTTTTTAATAATTTTATAATTTATTTAAAAACCAATCATATTATAAAGTATAGCTATCAAAAAAAAATCATTTATGTGATAATAAAATATTTTATATTTTCAAGTTTGATGGTAGTATTAGTTAATATTATGCTTAATATTTTGGTTTTTAATATAAAAACTATAACCGTTTGTTCTATTAAAGATCTGATAGAAACTATTAATTATTTTTTATTAAATTTTAATAATGAATTATGTTATCGCTCATTAGAGGCAAGTAATAATTTAATGGATATAACTTCAATAGAAAAAAATAATTATGTAAATTATAGTAATAATAATAATAATGAATTAACTCTATTTAATAAAAATAAAATTGATAAAAACTACTCGAATCAACAAAATCCTGCCGGGACACTGGTTAAATTAAATACACCTAAACCTGTGGGTAGCGTAAAGCTAGTCGAAGATGCTCTAAATAAAAAGTTAATAAAAATAGGTAGGGTTACCTCAGATACAGTGGTAGAAAGCCACAGCCTTTTAACTAAAAATCCCTATTTAAGGTTTTATTCTAAAAAGGAAATAGAAAACATCGTGGAACCTAATAATTTACAGATACTACCAAGCTATAAGGTAGTAAATAATGGTTCTATTACTACTAAGAGCTTAGTAACTGTGGATCAGTTAATTAAATTACAAGGAGATAGCATAAATCTAGGAGAGGACCCTTTTGCTTTAAAAAAACAGCAGTTAGAAGCTAGTCGTCTTTTGGAAATAGAAATTAAAAATAAAAATTATTTAGCTATACCAACTAACCTTTGTAACGCAATGAAAGTACAACCGGATATTAATAATTTAAATAATTATTTTACTATTAATAATAATATACTAAATATAGACGCCTTGAATAATTATAATAATAATTATTTTACAGAAATTATTAAAATTATGGATAGTATACTTAACGATAAAATATTAATAAATAAAATAATCAGAAGTAATAACACGATTGATCTATTAAATTTAATTAAATTAGATATCTTCTTAGAGCAAATTAACACCGAGGATTTTGTAGAGTCCCCTATTAACACCGTACCTAAAAATTATTTATGGTGTAGCTTAGAAACAAATAAACCCTCTGAAATTAAAGAGTTAGTGGCTCTAGCTGTTAAAGGGTGTAAGTTAAATGGAGTAAGTGAGGAGGGTATTAATACATTCTTTATGCCTTACGGTAGGGATCTTAGGTTTTGGTTAAATGGTTCTACGCCCTTATCTAATATTATTACTAATCGCCATTACCATATAGATTTATTAATAAAACCTTGCCAGGGCACTGATAAGGATATACCTGATTACCCTAATTTTAGATATTTATTTTCAGATTTGACCTTTATAGAATTTTTTAATGTTAATCCTAAAGGTATCGTAGCAGGGGTTGAATTCTCTTTAGATCTAGATAATACTAGTGAAGCAGTAAAAAAAGAGCCTCGCAAAAATGAATCAGCTTATGTTTACAATGTTAAGGCACCTAATATATTTAATAAAAAACTTGATTTTAAGGAAAAAATTATTCAAAAATATGGCCAAGGTATTCAATTTGAAAATCAAAATGCTGAAATATTTCAAATGGAAATAAAGAGTTCTTTATTCTTTTTAAAAGTTTTTAATACCAGTCTAAATTTATTTATACAAGATCAAATACACTTTTTGATTGATAGGTTTACACCTAATATAACTTTACCTCAATTATATAAAGAGTTTTATGCTGATCCCTCTCATCAGATAACCCCTTTAGAGGCCTTTAATGACGTTCAGTGGGCAATAAGACATAATTCAGAATATTCGGTGAATCCTTCTGACCACTCAGAAACAGAGAGTATTTATAATGATTATACAGATAATGAATAAATTTAAATTACTAGCTATACGCTACCCTTGCCTTCCCCTCGCCTTCCCCTTGCTAGCGTACGCTACTAATGCTATCCTGATTATTTATATTACCACTTCCTAGCGCAAGCTATCCCGGGTAAATAATAATATAACCGTTGTAGCGTACGCTAGCAGTGGAGGGTAAGGATAATATACGTTACAAGCCTTCCGGTAATTAAGATTATAACCGTTGCCTAGCGTAAGCTATCCTGGAAAGGGATAGCGTAAGCTAGCAGCGGTTAAGAAGGTATTGGTTATTGTATGTTAGGTTATTTAAATATTTTTATATTTACCCCCCCCTAAAATTAATTAGTGGTATTTTTTAAAATAGTTAATCTTTATCTTTACAAATCCATGAAAAAATCTTTAAAAAAAGCTCCTATTATTAATAATGATATAATTAACCCTACCGTTGCCAAGGCAGTGGCTCCAGAAGTAGTTAAACCTGAAGCTACTAAATCTAATTTTTTTATTACTTTGATTCTTAAAATATTAAGATGGTCATTAAATAAAATTATTCAATTAATTACTTATTTATCAACTAAATCTCCAACTTTTGGTTCTTTATTTGATCCTATTCTTAAACATTTAGGATTTTTAATTACTATTGCCGCTGCCCGGCAAGGGCTAAATACTTTAAATTATTTGAATTTTTCCATTACTTTAGACTAGTTTTAAAGTTAATTGCAACATTTAATCTTTTTCTTTCTATTGTTATTTTATTTGCATTTAGTGACTACAATTTAGATTTCTTATCAAATATTTGGATAATATCTCCAGTATTATTTCATTTCTATGATTTAAATTATTTTAGTGAATCTGTTGAATACTGTAAATTATTTATTAGAAAATTCTTTAGACGCTTTTTAGAAACTGTCTATGATTTTAGTCAGGAGAAACAAATTACTCATAAAACTAATAATTTTCCTAATAATATTGACGGTTATCACTATTCTGATAAAAAACCATTATTTTCAATCGGTAACTTTATATTATTATTATTTTTCTTTATTTTCTTTGGGGGTATTTATTATAATTCAAGTGAATTTACACCTGAAAATAATGCTTATCATTTTGTTTATATCCAAAATATGATATCGGATAGTTATTATTGGATATCAGATACTTTCCATAGAATTTTATCAGGTAATAACCCTGGTCCATCTAGTCCAGAAGCTGGGTCAGTTGCTTCATCTACACCTACTAATGCTAATAAACCAAATTTAGGTTTAGATATTCCTAATAATACAAGACCTAATACACCTATAATCCCTAATACTAATCCTAATACTAATCCTAATACTCCTATGTCTGCTGGTCCAAATCCATGGACAGATCCTAATTCAACTACAGTTACTCCTACATCTAGTTTCTTCTATTCCTTCATCTAGTTCATCTATTCCTTCATCTACTTCAACTAAGGATGATTTTTTTAGCCACTGCCGTGGCAACGGTACATTAAAAATGCACAGGCTAAAGGTTTATTTAATTCTACTAATCCTAATGCATCTAATTTTAATACACAAAATGTTGGTGTATTTTCTTCTACTTTCCAAGACGCTATGGATACTACTCCCAGTGGTTAAATTGAATCTACTCCTTAATTTAAAATTACACCTATAAATTATAAGTATACAAATTATTTAATATTACCCCCCATTCTGTTAATAAGTAGGGATAAATATGGTATATCAATAAACTGCGAATTTAATTGATTAAGGTTCAAATCCTTATTATTCCACTTTTATAGAAAATTTAACTATAAAGGTAAAATTTTTAAAGTAGGATAAATTTATTATTACCACTGCCCTAGTAACAGATGTTACTATCCCGGGCCTAGCGTATGCTATCCGGGTAGTGATAGGGATAGCGTACGCTAGTAATTAGTAAATATAAACTTAATTATTTAATATAGAATTATTTCTATCTTCATAATCTGCTTACCGTTGCCACGGCAGCGGCTAAAATGAACATGTTAGATTTAAAAATATGGGGATCCTCATGCAGTTCAAGTCGGTCATTCTTATAAAAAGTAACTTGATTAAGGGGTTTTATTATAAATTACCGTTGCCTTTGTCCTGGGCCTAGCGTACGCTAGCCCGGGATAGCTACGCTAGGAAGTGGTAAAATAAACATGACAAATAATAATAATTTTAATAATAATAATATAGTTGCTAAGGCACTACAATCATTTAGTTCAAATAAATACATACAAAAATATATATTACATATGATCATAGATAAAGAAACTAAACAATTAACAATTAAAGCATTGTTTATATTTTATTTATTTATGATTATATTTTATAATCAATTAAATTTAGTGTTTAATACATATGTAAGTTCTCTTATTATTTTTATAATAATATTTGTAACAATAATATTTAATATTAATAAATAATACTACAGATAATATAAATTAATATACGAATTCTAAAAAAAAAATGATAGAATAATGTAACTAACTACTACTTACGGTTTCCCGTTAGCTAATGCTAAGGTCCCTCTCTTAATAGTCACGTCACTATAAGTATATATAATATGAAAAATAGTATTATTTAAGTAATCATACTATAATATATTTAAAATTTACTTCTCCGATGCTAGCGTACGCTACAAGGGAATCTAAATTTAACCTAGTTTTAACTACCTTACCTTCCCTTAAAGGATTAAAATAATATTTGCATTGCGTAGTAATCATGGACTACCTTTTATAATCTTAATTATATTTTCCTAGTCTAGCGTACACTATCTTTCTTATTTATATTATTAAATATAATAATATAAAGGATAAGGATAACATACGTTATAAGCCTTCTTATTTGTATCCTTATTTATACCACTGCCGTGGAGGGAAGGAAGTACCAGACTAGGTAAACACCCTAACCGTTGCCTAGCGTACGCTATCCATACCCTAGATAGCTAAGCTAACAGTAGTTAAGGTGATAATGGTAATTAACTTACAGAATTAATTTATGTAAGATTAATATGTGATATGCCTTTAATAATAATCTATAAAGATATTTCTTTTAAAATTAAATGAATAATCAAATTGTTAAATTTCAATATTTCCCATTTCATTTAGTAGATCCATCACCTTGGCCTATATTATTGAGTTTTTCTTTATTAAACTTAACAATAGGAGCTGTAAGTTATATGCATGGATATACACATGGAGGGTATGTATTAGCACTAGGATTTATATTAACAACATATGGAATGATATTATGGTTTAGAGATGTAGTAATAGAAGCTTCATATTTAGGTCACCATACAAAAGAAGTAAAAAATGGATTAATGATGGGAGTATTATTATTTATTGTTAGTGAAGTATTTGCTTTCTTATCAGTATTCTGGGCTTTCTTCCATTCTAGTTTATCACCAGCTATTGAAATAGGAGGAGCATGGCCACCTTTAGGTATAACACCTTTAGATCCTTTTGCTATACCTTTATTAAATACTTTCTTATTATTATCAAGTGGTGCTTTCATTACTTATGGTCACCATGCTTTAATAGCTGGTAATAGAAAAGGAGCAATTGATGGTGTAATTATCACTATAATTTTAGCTGCTATATTTACAGGTTTACAATATTTTGAATACTCAGAAGCAGGATTTACAATGTCAGATGGTGTATATGGTTCTGCTTTCTATGCTTCTACTGGATTACATGGTTTCCATGTTATAGTAGGTACTATCTTTATTGCTGTAGCTTTCTTCAGAATTATTAATTATCAATTAACAACAAAACACCATAATGGATTTGAATCAAGTATTTTATATTGGCACTTTGTTGATGTAGTTTGGTTATTCTTATTTGTTGCTGTGTACTTCTGGGGTAATACTTAAGTAATAATTAAATAAGTCTTGCTAGCGTACGCTACTAATGCTATCAGTTCTTATTTATATTATTATACCACTTCCTAGCGTAGCTATCCCGGGTAGGGATAGCGTAAGTTACTGAAGCTAAAACGGGAAATAATAATATAAATAAGAATATAAATAAGAATATAAATAAGGAGACAGCGGTAAGGATAATAACATGTATCTAAAGATAGGTTAAATTAATAGTATATGCTTTGCCCTTTTTAATTATTATAAAATAGTTATATCACCTCAATATTGTTTAAGGTAATAAACTAACTAGTTTATTATGAATAATTATAGTTAAATTTAATTACAATTACCGTTGCCTAGCGTACGCTATCCCTACCCGGGGTAGCTTACACTAGGCAGTGGTTAGGATAAATTTAAAGAATTACCCCCCGTAGTTACCATGGCAGTGGAGAAATTAATTTCCCGGTACTGTTGCCTTTATATTCTTATTTCCTGTTTTAGCTGAAGCTATCCCTATCATTAGCTTGATAGCATACGCTAGCCCTGGATAGCGTATGCTAGGGGCAGTGGCATAAGAATATAAATAATTGTTCCCCGGTAACGTACGTTAGGTAATCCTACGGTTAAATATAAATCCAGGCCAAAATAGTTTAAATGGTTAAAACATACCATTCATGATGGTAAAAAGAAGGTTCGATTCCTTCTTTCGGCTTATATTTTTTTTACCTAACTTTAGGTAATCATTGTTCCTTCCCTTGTGTTGCTTTAAAAACAACTACAAGTTGTTAATTTTAATATATATCCCCTAATGACTAATACTCTTATTAGGTTTGCTTCTCCATTGCCTTTATATTTATATTCCCTAGCGTTTGCTACCCTTGTCGTTCTTATTTATATTATTATTTACCGTTTTAGTTTCAGTAGCTTACGCTATCCCTACCCGGGATAGCTACGCTAGGGGAAGTGGTATAATAATATAAATAAAAAATAACTGGGAGTATAATTAATAAAAACTAAAAACAAATAAGAATAATAAATTAATTTAAATTTAAATATAATAATTAATAAAGTTCAATTCTTCTTCTATATTTAAAATATCTTGCCTAGTAGCTTACGCTACCCTAATTACCCTTCCTATCTTAGTAACCCTAATCATGGATTATCCTTACTAATGGATATAATCCATATCCTTATCCATATCCCTACCGTTACCTTTATATTCTTATTTTTATAATAATATAAACTGGCCTCGCCGGCCTACGGTAATTAGGTAAATAAGAATATCAATAAGAAGGCAACGGGGTAAGGACTAAGCTACTACAAAAATTTTATTTATTTATAGAAAGTTTACAATATTTTTACATATTATTAATTCCTTATACCATTGCCTTTGTCCGGGGCCTAGTGTATGCTATCAGGGTAATGATAGGGATAGCTTAAGTAGCTTACGCTACAGTGGTTATAACTACAGTCCTAACATAAATTAGGCAACCGTATGGATAACTAACTAGGCCCGGAGGCTTATTCTTTACCTAATTACCGAATGCCGGTAAAGGCCAGTTTATATTATTATAAAAATAAGAATATAAATAAGAAGGCTAAGGACCTAGTCCGGGTATAGATATGAATAATTTTCGTTATAATATTAAAGTTATAATATCCTTACCGCGACCAGTATTATGTAAGTAATGGGAGGAGCAAACCCTCTTATTAATAATAACATGAATACGAGAGCAATCCTTATCATAACCCTGATAGCATACGCTAGGCCGAGTCAAGGATAATAAGGGTATGGTAATGATGAATATTAATAAATTATTGTAAAGTACAAGAAAATGAAAATTTAAAAATAAAAACAGATATGTTAACATTATTATTATTAATACCTTTAATAGGTTCATTAATTATTTTACCTATGCCTAATACTTTAGAAAGTAAAGAAAGAATGAAGAAAATAGCAATAGTAACTTCATTAATAAATTTCTTTATATCTTTATTTATCTGGTATCAATTTGATTCGAATACTACACAGTATCAATTTGTAACAGAATTTAATCAATTAAACTTTTGTCATTTAAATTTTGGAATAGATAGTATTTCATTATATTTTGTAATATTAACAACATTTATAACACCAATAGCATTATTATCTAATTATACTAATATTACGAATAATTTAAAATTCTTTTTAATTTCATTTTTAGTTTTAGAAACTTTACAAATTTGTGCTTTTGTTTCTTTAGATTTATTATTATTCTATATTTTCTTTGAAAGTGTATTACCTATATTATTTGTAGTTATTTTAATTTTTGGACATGGTAAAGATAGATTTAGATCAGCTTTCTTATTTTTCTTATATACATTAGCAGGAAGTTTACCAATGTTATTAAGTATATTAGTAATATATAGCTATATCGGAAGTACAGATTTCCAATTAATTTCATTATATGACATAAGTTTAGAAAGTCAAAAAATATTATGGTTAGGATTCTTTATTGCTTTTGCAGTAAAAACACCTTTATATCCATTTATGATATGGTTACCTAAAGCACATGGTGATTCACCATTAGCTGGTTCTATCTTATTAGCTGCAACAATATTAAAATTAGCAACATATGGTTATTTAAGAGTATTAATTAATTTCTTACCAGATGCTACAAATTATTTTAGTCCTTTAGTACAAACAATAGCTATAATATCTTTAATATATGCTAGTTTCTCTACTATTATACAACAAGATACAAAAAGATTAATTGCTTATAGTAGTGTAGCTCATATGGCTGTAGTAGTTTTAGGTTTATTCTCTAATACTTTAGTTGGTATTGAAGGGGCTATTTTATTAGCTTTAGCTCATGGTTTTGTTAGTCCGGCTCTATTTATTTGTGTAGGTGGTATAATTTATGATAGAACAGGAACTAGAATTATTAATTATATTAGAGGTTTAGTAACTTATATGCCAGTATTTACTATTTTATTCTTTGTATTTACTTTATGTAATACAGGTATACCATTAAGTCTTAATTTCTTAGGTGAACAATTAGCATTAATTGGTATATGGCAAGAAAACCCTATTATTGCTGCTTTAGGTGCAACTGGTATTGTTTTATCTGCTTGCTATTCAATTTTCTTATATAATAGATTATCTTACGGTAACCTATCTCCTTATTTACCTCCTTTAAAAGATATTAATAGAAGAGAATTCTTCTTATTATTGGCATTATTAATTCCTACTGTTGTATTTGGAATATTGCCTAATATTTTATTAGATTCATTACACATAAGTATATCTGCTTTATTATATAATTAATAATTTTTATTTTATTTTTATGTAATGAAGTCATGTTTATTTTACCCCACCACACGAATCATTAGGATTACGTACATTACCACTACTACTTTTTTTATTACAATTTAACCACTGCCCTAGTAACAGATGTTACTATCCCGGGGCTAGCGTATGCTATCAGGGTAATGATAGGGATAGTGTACGCTACAACGGTAAGTTAGATTATAATTAATCAGTTAAGTTACTGTAGTGTAACAAAAGACTGGAATAGGGTTGTACAATTTGAAATTTAGCATTTTAATATTTCACCGTTGCTAGCGTACGCTACTTATGCTACCCTTTCCAGTACCTAGCGTACGCTAGGCACTGGAAAAATAAAGGTATGGATGAGGATAAGGATAAAGATAGACTAGGGGGTAGGCCAATGCCTGAGGGGGGGGGTATTTATTTTATAAATAATAATATTGTCCACTGATTTAGCTTTAGCTAGTAGCTAAAACTAAAGTATGGATAAGGATAAGGATATGGATATGTATAACATACGTTAGCCTAGCTTATGCTACTAGCTGAAGCTATCCCTACCCGGGATAGCTACGCTAGGCAACGGTTATTTAAGGAAGTAGTCTTAAATTAGAAATATTGTTATTATATAGTGTTGGAACTGAATTTAGATTTAAGTTTGTGTCTTTAATCAATTCTTCTAGTGTATTATTTAAATCAACCTCTAACGCCATTAATGCGCTTGTGTTAAATAACCTAAAATAAAAAGACCATTGTTTAATTTTTAGTTCTAATAGGGCAGTGTTAGCTTCCTCTTTATTTAGAAGGATAGCCTTACTTCTTATACCACTAGCCCAGTACTCTAATCTTTGTTCTAACAAAAAAGGTTCAACTATGTTAAATTTAAACCTTCTTAAATATTCAGGAAGATTTATAACTATTCCTCCTTCTGACTCAGAGTCTGAATCCTCATCGTTTAAATAGTAAGTTTCAAGATTAACTGCGATGGTCAGTCTATTGGGATCAAATGGTAAAAGGTTTAATTTTTGTGAATCTTCCCAACTAAATTCCAATAGAGGATAATCTCTAATAGCAGTAAATTCTAAATTAGACCAATTAGGTATTAGATAATAATATATACTATCATCATTGATTGTTGTTAGAATAGTTTCGGCATTTAATGCGTAACCAGTCTCAAGTTCGGATGGGATTATAGAATTTTTAAATTTAGAGTACTCTATAAATTGAAGGTCCTCGGGTAGTGTGATAAATGATTTTAAACCATTTAATTTAAGACTAAATAGGGTGTCATCCATTCTTTGATTTTTTAATATTAGATTCAATTGGCTTTGTATTGTATATAATTCATTTAATAATTTTAATTTTTTTAAATATTTATCTTTTTCATCAAGATTTAAATTATAATAATTCATATTACTTGATGGAAAGATCGCCTCTAAGAATACTGAATGATTAAGGAAGGGGAATAACGCATTATTTAACTCGTTGATATAATTATAATTTAAACCTGTCGTAGATTTAATTTCTAATACATTAGATATAGTTCTGTAGAACCTGTACTGACTTTCATCATTAGGTGTTATAGAAAGAAATCTATTCGGAATTTTGACGTAACCATGAATAGTAATATTATTATTATTGGATGTATCTCTAATAATTTTTATACTGTGCTCGATATCATAACTAGTTCTCGTCTCTATATAAAGCTCAGGTGCACTATTATTCTGTTGAATCACTAATAAATTATTCAGATCATAAGGGTTCCCTCTATGGATTTCCCCTGTTATTTCATTGTAAAATATACTATCAGTATAAAAGCTTCAATTATTAGAATTGTTACTTGAACTTATTGAATTATTATTTCTAGGTATTATTTCTCCACCTGTATTATCAGTACTATAATTTAGTCCGATAGTTTCAATATCTGTAAAGATATAAGAGGTTTCTAATTGCACTATATAAAAATAATTAAAATTAAAGTTAATAAACAGTTCAATTAAACTTTGGTTTATTATCAGATGTAATATGGCACAAATATACATTATTATAATAAAAAAAAATAAAATTAACAATACGGTAAATACTATTTTTAGAAAGGTATAGAATACTAGCCTAAAGGAACTTCATTTTTTGTTGATATTTCCTAATAAGAATTTATTAAACTCCTCAAAGCTTAAAACATTGGCTAAGCTTTTACTATTTATACTTACTATTAATCTTAAAAAAAAATAAAAAAATATAAATAGATTAATTACTAAATATGTAAAAATATTGGTATATAAATTTATTAAAATTAGTAGGTAACTATAGATATCATTACTATTTATGTTATTATTTATAAATAAAAAAGATTCACCATTAAAACACAATTCCTGTGTGAAGAAGTAAAGAAATTTAACAATTTGATTATTCATGTTTTTTGTTTTAAAATATCTTTATAGATTATTATTAAAGGCATATCACATATTAATCTTAAAGAATTAAATTCTGTAAGTTAATTACCATTATCACCTTAACCACTATTAGCGTACGCTACAACGGTTAGGGTGTTTACCTGACGAATGCTACCATTTATATTCTTACTAGCTACGCTACCACGGCAGTGGTATAAATAAGAGTAGCAAAATCAGTTGGCTATTGATTACTAAAATAAATATAATTAAATATTGTATATACTTATATTTTCTGAAGTTGTATTAAATACATATTTGTGTATAAATTAATTTTATTATTTGTTACTCCGTTGTAGCGTACGCTATCCCTATCACTACCCGGATAGCATACGCTAGGCCCGGGATAGCTACGCTAGGGCAGTGGTTAAGAGAATAAATTTGATGTTTTATTGATATATTTCCTAAATCTATATGTTTATACCATTTTTCCTGCGTAGCGTACGCTATTCTAATATTTTATTTTTTAAAACTAAACTTTTTAACAGATCTAAATTAATTTGATTATCATTAATTGCAGTTTTTGATAATCCTTTAATCTTAATGGTTTGATTACCATCTTGATCTAATAAACCATAAACTTTAGGCGCTAGGAATACACCTTTAGTACAAATAGATTCTAATTTTAATTTTCCTAGTTCAGTGTTACTGATAAATTTACTTGGTAATTCTTTATCAATGTAAATTGAGTCGTTATCACTATAAAATAATGAATAATCTTGATTATTCTTAAATTGTGACATGTGGATTCTAGCATACGCTAGGGAAGGCGAGGGTCAGGCAACGGGAAATAAAAATTAAATAATATAACAACCAATAATCTTAAGTTTTTTTATACATTAGTACTATTAAACTTAATATTTTACAATACGTACATTTATAGCCTATCGAGAAATGTTCTATTTCTTAATTATGTTTTACTTATCCATACCCTGATAGCATTCGTCCTTATCAGGACAAAGGCTAGGTAGTAAAAAATAAATAAAACTATTAGTATCTAGGGGTTAGATTCTTGCTTTATAGACATTCAGCACTTATCTATTATGTTTGTGGCTACCCAACTATGCATTCATAAAAATATTACAAACAATTGGTACACTAGAGAAACACAGCCTATTGGTCCTTTCGTACTGGAAGGTCTGCCCCTTTTTACTAATTGTCCCTCCAGAAGATAGGGACCATACTGACTCACGTCGTATTAAACCCAACTCACGTACCCTTTTAATCGGCGAACAGCCGAACCCTTCCAAGCTTCTTCCCCCGGAGGATAGGATGAGTCGACATCGAGGTGCCAAACAGCCGAGACAATGTGTACTCTCGTCGGCTATCAGCCTGTTATCCCTAGCGTAACTTTTATTAATTGATCCCCGTCTATCCCATACTATAGCGAGGGGTCACTATGCCCTACTTACGTATCTGTGCGACTTTTGAGTCTTTCAGTTAAGCATGCTTTCCGCCATTGAGCTCTGCACAACCCTTCATTGGTTGATTGATCTCCATTCAATTTCTAGCTATACCTTATAAATTTTATATTAATAATATAAAATATAATTTCCTACTTCCCACTGCTATATACAACGGTTAAATAGGTATTATTATTATTTGTTTATATTTTATTATTTACCCATTAAATAGAATAAATAATAAATATTGACCTAAGTTAATATATTTGGATGTACTTTGCTACTCTATTAAAGACGACCGCCCCAGTCAAACTGACAATTAGTCAACTCTCCCTAATATTTTTTAATTTTATAGGTAAACATAAACCCAATCTTGTTTCTAAGGTTTCCACAAATTAGTCTATCGACATTCCTATTCACTATTAAACGAGATTGTTCTAGATTCATATGATAACTAACTACAGTAAAGCTGCATAGGGTCTTCCCGTCCCCCTGGAGGCAACGCGCATCTGCACGCGTAATTCAATTTCACTGAGCAAGTTGTAGAGACAGTGAGACCATCGTTACATTATTGATACCGGACCACATTTAATGGCCAACTGATTTTGCTACCTTAGGATCCTCATAGTTAAGACCGCTATTAACCAGATTTTCGATTAGTCACATAAATTTTATTAAGATATAATCTTAAAAAAATGAGCATAACTTTTCTTATATTAATGGCATCGGGCAAATTTCACACAGTATACTACCATATTAATGATTGCACTGTGTTGTGTTTTTAGTAAACAGTCGGGGCCTCCGATTCTGTGCCACCATAAATAATTACCTAATTAATAGTCCATGCCTTTGCAGGCCTTAGAAGGACTAGAAAAAGATAATTAAATTATGGTACCTCTTATCGTCAAACTTATGAGGTGAACTTGCCGAGTTCCTTAACAACTTTTAGCTCTACGCCTTAGTATACTCTACCTACGAACCTGTGTCGGTTTAGAGTACGGTAGTTATAAATATTATTTTCCTGATCCATTTTTTAATTATTGGATTTTCTATTTAATACTCATCAGCCATAGCTTTTGCTATAGTCCTTAGAGGCCGCATTAAAACAAAACGGTTTAACCTTTCCCATTTGTAACCCTTTCGTATTCGGCGAATTCCATTATAGGAATTTTTTACGTTACTCATGTCAGCATTCTCTCTTCAGTTACCTTTAAAAATAATGAAACACTATTTTTTCATAAGTTATACTGAATGTTCTACTACCTAGATTAAAAATATTACCCCTTGCCATTGTCCCGGGCCCTTGTCAGGGTAGTGATAGGGATAGCTTACGCTAGGCACTGGTTAATATTCTTAACCAACACGATATCGGTTGATTGTTTAAGACCCGTTAAATTTTCGGCGCCACTATCATATTTTACCCTAAAAGAGAAAATTACTGCTGATGCGTTGTTACGTACGATCATTATAAGTAGCGACTGCCAGGCTCACTTCACAGCTGTATACGATATTGCTACGTCCTTAATTTCACTTAACAATCATTTGGGACCTTGATCAGTGTTCTCGGCTGTTTCCGTCTCGACTGTCCAACTTAGCATGAACAGTCTGAATATCTATCATCAATTTATGTAATTCCGAGATTCGCTTCCAAAGGTAAGATTTTCGAGGTCCCCGCAACCTAAACGTATAAATTTATATTGTAGTTGTAATAATAACTAACTACTATATAAATAAACTTGTTGGGAATCGCCTTGCTGTACCTTCATAAATTTAGATAGATGTCATACTTAAATATGTTTCGGTAGAAAACCAGCTAGCACCAGGTCAGATTGGCATTTCACCGCTTATCAAAACTCTTCGGAGAATTATGCAACATTCACCCGTTCGATCCATTATAATCTGGTCTTGATAAGATCACCTGGCTTCGGGTCTAATAGAAGTAACTAACCCATCACTAATATATTATTTTATAGTCCAGTCGCTTTCGCTAAGGTATTATCCTTGCTACTCCTATTAACTTGCTGACCCATTATGCAAAAGGTACGCCGTCATTCTTTAAACTTTGTTAAGTTGAATTTCGACTGCTTATAGAGTTACTAATTCATGATCTATTTCACCATTCCACGTTTTCTATTTTTGTTTTATTGTTTAATTATTTTAAAATAAGTTAAGAATAAGATACAATAAACGGAAGAGATTTAAATATTTTTATTTAATCTATGGAATCTATAGTTTACTACTTGCTTTTCAAAATTTTCCTTTACAGTACTTTTCGCTATCGCTAAATTTATAATACTTAGCCTTAGAGGATGGTTCCCCTTTATTCCGACAAGTTAACTCTCATCGTACTTATAGTTTTATTATTTAGTTATTATTTATATTCAACCCTTGCATAGCACTGGTTAAAAATATAAATTACCTTTACCCTTGCTAGTTACCCTTATCCTGTTAAGGACAAATGCTACTAGGCAAAGGCAAAGGAAACTAGTTATAATAAAACATTAATTATTAGTTTTTTTAACTTTACAGGACTCGAATACCTTTTTTTGTACAAAATTACATGACCCCCTTGCCTTCTTATTTATATTATCACCGTTTGTAGCGTAAGCTAGCAGTGGTATAAATAAGAATATAAAGGGCAACGGCTAACGTATGTTAGGTTGAATTTCTATAATTTTGTTTGTATCATTAATTAGATTTCAAGTTAAACTTATATTTTACAATAGCTTTAGCCCTTGCCGGGCAGCGGCAATCGTAATATAATTAAACTAATGTGGCTAATCCGATTTCACTCGCCATTACTCTCGGAGTCTCGGTTGATTTCCTTTCCTTTCCTTAATAAAATGTTTTACTTCAGGAAGTTTTTTTTAATAAGGTTTACCTTAGGATCGCTTATTTTATTGAATAATTATCAATTAATTATTTTTACCCTTGCTAGCGTATTGCTACACTGGCTTAAATAAAGATAATTAACGGATAATGTTGGTATAATTCAATTAAACAGAATTACTTCTGTAATAGGTTTTCTTTAAAAAACTTATTTAACCCTTGTCGGGCATCGGTTAATATTAAAATATTAACTTAATCATATCTAAGCTTTTGGTATTTACCTCCTTTTTTATAAATTTGCTTTTTTATTCCTTAATAACCCCTTTAAATTACTTTTTTTTTATTTTTAATGTTATACAAAATATTGTCATCGATACTTTTATTTTACCTTCCCCGTTGCCTAGCGTAAGCTATCCCGGGCTAGCGTATGCTATCAAGGTAATGATAGGGATAGCTTCAGCTAATAGCATAAGCTAGGCTAACGTATGTTACTAGCTAGCTAGTCAACGGTAAGGATAGTAACGTATATTACTAGGCTAGGCCAGTGCCTAGGGGGGGGTAAATATATAAATAATTATCGCTTCTCACTTTTTATATTACCTTAACCTAACCTAGCTTACGCTAGGCAAGGGCTAAAGCTAGGGTAAGGACAAATGCTATAATAAATATTTAAGATTGGATAGGTAACATTTTAAATGCATGGAATGGTATAGGGCTAGCTAATGTCCATTCTAAAGTATTAGTAGATTGATAATTAGAATTATATTCTTTATCACTTGTAAAATAAGGGATTACAGCCCAAGGATTATTTGAACTTATTCTTTCATTAGAGAATATATCATAAATAATATAACCAAATAGTATAGTAGCAACTACTGAGATTAATGATCCAAAACTAGATACTGCATTCCATCCACTGAAAGCATCAGGATAATCAGGTATTCTTCTAGGCATTCCAGCTAATCCTAAGAAATGTTGAGGGAAGAAAGTTAAATTAACTCCAATGAATAAAGTCCAGAAGTGTATTTTTCCTAAGAAATCATTTATATTTCTACCAACTATTTTAGGAGTCCAATAATAGAAACCAGCAAATAGAGCGAATACAGCTCCCATAGATAAAACATAATGGAAGTGTGCAACCACATAATAAGTATCATGGAATGCAACATCTAATGAAGCATTAGATAAAACAACTCCAGTTAATCCACCAATAGTGAATAAAGCTAAGAAACCTAAAACAAATAATAATGGTGTATTATATCTTAAACTACCACCATATAAAGTAGCTAACCATGAGAATATTTTAATACCAGTAGGTACAGCAATAACCATAGTAGCAGCTGTAAAATAAGCTCTAGTATCCACATCTAATCCAACAGAGAACATATGGTGACTCCATACTAAGAATCCTAAAATACCAATAGAAAACATAGCATAAACCATTCCTATATAACCAAAAACAGGTTTACCTGAGAAAGTTGAAACAATATGACTAACTATACCAAAACCAGGTATAATTAAGATATAAACTTCAGGATGTCCAAAGAACCAGAATAAATGTTGATATAAAATAGGATCACCTCCTCCAGCAGGATCATAGAAACTTGTATTAAAGTTTCTATCTGTTAATAACATTGTTATAGCTCCAGCTAATACAGGTAATGCTAATAATAATAAAATAGCTGTTATAAAAATTGCCCATACAAATAATGGTAATTTATGTAAAGACATTCCATTTGTTCTCATATTTAATGTTGTACTTATGAAATTTATAGCACCTAATAATGAAGAAACTCCAGCTAAATGTAAACTAAATATTGCTAAATCTACAGAACCTCCAGAATGTGATTGTATTCCTGCTAATGGAGGATATACAGTCCATCCTGTACCAGCACCATTTTCTACTAATGAACTCATTAATAATAATAATAATGAAGGTGGTAATAACCAAAATGAAATATTATTTAATCTTGGAAAAGCCATATCTGGACTTCCACAGTGTATTGGTAAAAAATAATTACCAAATCCACCTACTAAACCAGGCATTACCATAAAGAAAATCATTATAAAAGCATGTGCTGATATTATTACATTAAATAATTGATGATCTCCTTGTAAAAATTGTACACCCGGTGATGATAGTTCTAATCTTATTAATACTGAAAATGCTGTACCAATCATACCAGCAAATACTGAAAATATTAAGTATAATGTACCTATTTCTTTAGCATTCGTTGAATAAAGCCAATTCACTGTTTTTATTTTTATTTAAGTTAATTTTTTATTTTCATGTTTGTATTAATAGACTTATTATTAGCTTTCTACTTACTATCACATTAGTACTAACGGATGTTATAGCATTCATCCTTACCTTTATATGCTACCGTTTATATTATTATTTATACCACTGCCCTAGCGTACGCTATCCAGGGTAGGGATAGCTTCAGCTACAACGGTAAGAATATAAATAAGAACGGATAGCGTACGCTAGGCTAAGGCAAAGGCTACCCTAATAAGGGTTAGAATGCTAGTAGTATAATATTTGTAAGATTTAAACTGGCCTAGTAACAGATGTTACTACCCTGATTATTTATATTACCACTTCCCCTAGCTTACGCTATCCCGGGTAGGGATAGCTTCAGCTACTGAAGCTACAACGGTAAATAATAATATAAAGGCCTAGCGGGGGTTAAATTTACGAGTAAAGAGAATTGAACTCTTATGATATTAATCATATGTTCCTAAAACACACCTGTCTACCATTTTCAGCATACTCGTTAATATATTTAGACTATAATATGGTCTTATCTTATCCTTGCTTTAGTTTATATTCCCTAGCGTATGCTACCGTTTATATTATTATTTATCATTATAATTTTAACCACTGCCCCTAGCTTACGCTATCCCGGGTAGGGATAGCGTAAGCTATCCCGGGTAGGGATAACTTCAGTTACTGAAGCTAAAGTGGTAAGGATAACGTACGCTAGGCTAGGCTAGGGGAAGCACCGGGAAAAAAGGAGATATTATATTGAGCAGAAAAGGAATCGAACCTTTAACGGCTATTAACCAATTCTTTTACAGAGAATCACTATTACCAATCAGATCACCTGCCCTATTATATATTAACTACCGCCTACCCTAGCCTAGTCATTTGCGACGCTATCCTTATCATTACCCTGATAGCATACGCTAGGCCCGGATAGCATTCGCTAGGCTAGTATAAATCTAAAGTATATACACACTTTTACCATTTATTTTTAATTATCCTTACTAGCTACGCTACCACGGCAGTGGCTAGCTTTACGCTACCCTTGTCTAGCCTAGCGAATGCTATCCGTTCTTATTTATATTCTTACCGTTGCCTAGCGTAGCTATCCCGGGTAGGGATAGCGTAAGTAGCTTACGCTAAAGTGGTATAAATAATAATATAACCGTTGTAGCGTACGCTATCCCTATCATTACCCTGATAGCATACGCTAGGCCCGGGATAGTAACATCTGTTACTAGGGCAGTGGAGGTAAGGACGTACGCTAGCAACGGATAAGGATATGGATAATAACTAAAGTAAGGTAAATTAAAAGAGATTGTATCTATTATATATTATACCTAGCCTACCCTAGCTACCCTTACCAGTATTTAATTTATGATTATACCGTTTTAGCTTCAGTAACTGAAGTTATCCCTACCCGGGATAGCGTAAGCTAGGGGCAATGGTTAAATTAGGGTTAGCTACGCTAGGCAACGGAAACAAAGGTAAAAATTAATATATTTAATATACGAGAATAAAAAGTTAAAGGCTAAATCTAGAAATATAATATTATATTTACCTTAGCCTTACCGGTGCTACCTTACGTCCTTACCCTAGTAACGTATGTTACAAATATTATTATTTATCACCGTTGCCTAGCGTACGCTATCCCTACCCGGGATAGCTTACGCTATCCTTACCCGGGATAGCTTACGCTAGGGGCAGTGGTATAATAATATAAATAATCAGGATAGCGTACACTAGGCTAGGCTAGGCTATCCTTATCATTACCCTGATAGCATACGCTAGGCCCGGATAGCATTCGCTAGGCTAGTAAATATTAAATATTATTGTATTAGATTGTTATATAATTTATTTTTAAACATGCAATTATTTACATCTTTAATTAATTTCACCGTTGCCACGGCAGTGGTTCATAACGATACACCTGAACCTTGGCAATTAGGTTTTCAAGATAGTGCTGCACCAGGATATACAGGTTTAGTAACTTTACATAATACTATAGGATTTTATTTAATTGTTATTAGTGTAGCAGTATTTTGGGCATTATTTTCTATAATTTATTATTACAATAATAATAAAAATCCTATTGCACATAAATATTTAACACATGGAACATTATTAGAATTAATTTGGACTATAACACCCGCTTTAATATTAATAGCTATTGCTTTCCCTTCATTTAGATTATTATATTTAATGGATGAAGTTATATCACCTACTTTAACTATTAAAGCAGTTGGACATCAATGGTATTGGTCATATGAATATTCTGATTTTATCACAGATAGTGGAAATACTATAGATTTTGATTCATATATGATACCTGAATCAGATTTAGAATTAGGACAATTTAGATTATTAGATGTAGATAATAAATTAGTAATACCAGTAGATTGTCATATTAGAATTATTATTACAGGTGCTGATGTATTACATTCTTTTGCTGTTCCTTCTTTAGGTTTAAAATTAGATGCTGTTCCTGGTAGATTAAATCAAGTGTCATTCTTAGCTGAAAGATCAGGTACATTCTATGGTCAATGTAGTGAAATCTGTGGTGTTTGGCACGGATTTATGCCTATTGTAATTGAAGCTGTTTCTTCACCAGATTTCTTAGTTTGGGTTGATTCTGCTGCTTCTTAAATTACTAACTAGTCTAATTTAGATTAAACTAAACAAAGTAAAGGGAAGTATGCATTTAAAAAAATAAAAGAGTGTTAAAGAATTTAACTATCGCTTCGCTCTCATTTTCTTGCTTCCTCTAGTTTAATATATATTAGACTAGAGAAGCAAGCCTTTATATTATTATTTACCGTTGTAGCTTCAGTAGCTGAAGCTATCCCTACCCGGGATAGCGTACGCTAGGAAGTCGTAATATAAATAATCAGGTTAATAATATTTATTATTAAGTTATAAAGCAAGCCTTAAGAGAGAGAAACGTTAGTCGATGCCCGGTAGCATTCGCTAGGTATAATTAAAACCTTTAATATGTTAGACGCTATTTAATTATATTTAATTTAACTATGTTAGCAGCAGCAAAATACATAGGAGCCGGATTAGCATGTTCAGGATTAATAGGAGCTGGAGCAGGAATAGGTACTGTTTTTGGTTCATTAATTTTAGCTACAGCTAGAAACCCTCAATTAAGAGGACAATTATTCACTTATGCAATCTTAGGATTCGCATTAGCAGAAGCAACTGGATTATTCGCATTAATGATGGCTTTCTTATTATTATATTCTTAATTATCTAAATTTTAATTAATTAATATATATTAATTAATTTAAATTATCCTAGGATAATTAGGTAAATAATAATAATATAAATAATGGTAAATATAGTTTAATAACATATTTTTACCCCCCCTAAGTTTAGTTATTATTTATACCTTTCTTTATAGTCATTACCTATTTACCTAGTCACCATCGGTACCTAACGCGAGCCTTGTCTAGCGTACGCTACCCTCGCCTTCCCCTAGCCTAGCGTAAGCTATCATTACCTTGATAGCATACGCTAGCCCGGGATAGCTACGCTAGGCAGTGGATAAATAAGAATATAAACGGTAGCATTAGCTAGGTGACTAGACTAAGGATAAGGATATGGATAACATACGTTAGGATACAACAACAAATGGTAACGAACATGTTGAAATTGGTAAACAATCTTCTCTTAAGCAGAAGTGGGATTATCCCTTAAGAGTTCAAGTCTCTTTGTTCGTAATCTTGATTCAAATTTAGCGTTTTATTTATATCCTTTCTAGCTTTACGCTACCCTAGCCTAGCCTAGCGTACGCTATCCTGATTATTTATATTATTATACCACTGCCCTAGCGTAGCTATCCCGGGCTAGCGTATGCTATCAAGGTAATGATAGGGATTTAAGAATATAAACGGTAGCATACGCTAGGATGAAAATTAATATTTTTTATCCATACCCTAGCTAAGGACGAAGGCAATAGCGAAAGCTAGCAAGTAGGCTGGTTAAAAGCAAGAAAGCTAAGCAATGAGTAGAAATTATATTTTTATAGGGCCCTTAGCTTAATTGGTAGAGTACCTAATTGTCGATTAGGGTGGTCCCAGTTCGAATCTGGAAGGGCTCGATTTACTAACGTTTACTAACGTTTACTAACATTTACTAACGTTTACTAACATTTACTAATGTTTACTAGCGTTTACTAATTTCTCTTGGTTGCCAACTTTACCCGTTGCCCTAGTAACCTAGCCTAGCGTAAGCTATCCGGACCTAGCGTATGCTATCAGGGTAATGATAAGGACGAATGCTACTAGCTAAAGCTAAATCGGTGGACAATATTATTATTTATATTATTATATAAACCACTGCCCTAGCGTACACTATCCCGGGTAGGGATATAAGAATACAAACGGTAAGAATATAAAGGTATAGATAAGGATAAGGATAAGGATATGGATAAGGACTAAACTTAGCACTGGGTACATAGTCCTTGACTAGGGCAAAAGGTAGTAGCGGCACAAATGACTAGACTATCGGGTTTCGAGACCTAAACAAAGGTAAATTTTAAAGGTAATTTTGATTATAAATTAAATTAAATTCAATTATTCTCTCTAAAAATTCAATTAAAAAAACACTAATAACAAACATTAATATCATCCAAAAAATAAAAAAAAATAATTATACTACCAACAACTCCTATAATAACCTAACTTATACTATAAAAATAAGATCCAAAACAAATATTATTAAAATCCATCCTTAACCTTATAATCTTAATTATATAACTAAAATTAACCTTACATAATAATCCATAACTAAATCCTAATCATAAACAATATTCTTATTTACCTTTACCTAACATAACTATCCCAAATAAAAATAACTAAAACTAAAAATTATATAATAATATAAATAACCATTACCACAACAATTATAAAATTAACATAAATAACATACACTAACACCAATAATAATCTAAATAAAAATATTTATAATCATAAATTAAACTTTTATAATCTTAATTAAACCCCAATACTCAATAATTCAATCAATAATAATAAAAAAAAAAATAAGGAAAACATTCGTCCTTACCTGGATAGCTTTATGCTAGGCTAGGGTAATGGCAATAGGTTAAGGATATAAATAAAACTTATGGCAGTGTGGTGGGGTAATAATAATATAAATAAAAATAAATTAACCACTGCTAGCTTACGCTATCCCTATCCGGGATAGCGTACGCTAGGCAACGGATAATATTAATAAGGTGATATATCAAAAGTAATTAAAATGCTTGGTATTAAGATAATAAATGCAACTGCTACTGGTAATAAATTTAACCAACATAATTGAATTAATTGATCATATCTTAATCTAGGTAAAGTAGCTCTAAACCAAACAAAGAAGAAAGTAAAAATACAAGTTTTCAATCCTAAAATTATAGCTTGTAAATTTATTATAGAATTATTTACAAATATTTCAGGTAAATTATATCCACCTAAGAATAAAATAGCAGTAATACAACTAAATAAAACTATTGAAGAGTATTCACCTAAGAAGAAGAAAACAAAAGGTACAGATGAATGTTCAGTAAAGAATCCAGCTACTAATTCAGATTCTGCTTCTTGTAAATCAAAAGGAGTTCTAGAAGTTTCAGCTAAAATAGCTATAAAATAGAATATAAATACTGGCATTAAAGGAACTATAAACCATATAGCTTGTTGAATTTCTATAATAGTTGTATAATTTAAACTACCTGTTAATAATATTATTATTAATATAGCTGAACTTAATATTAATTCATAAGAAATCATTGCTGCTGTAGATCTTAAAGAACCTAAAAAGGCATATTTAGAATTAGCAGACCAACCAGCTAATAGTATACCATATACACCTAATGATGATAAAGCAAGAGTATATAAAATACCTAAACTTAAATCAGATAATACTAAACCTTGACCAAATGGTATTACAGCCCAACCTAATAAACTAAATACTAATGTTGATACTGGCGCTAAATAAAATAATACTTTATTTGATTGAGAAGGTATTACTGTTTCTTTTAATATTAATTTTAAAGCATCTGCAAATGGTTGTAATACTCCATAGTAACCTACTGTATTTGGCCCTACTCTTCTTTGATGTGCGGCTAACTGTTTTCTTTCTATAATTGTCATAAAAGCTACACTTAACAACACAGGTAATATTAAACTTAAAACATCAGCTAAATTAAATAATAATGATATTATATTCTCTATGTAATTATTCCAAATTATCATTTATTGTTAATGTTATATTTATCTTAATTTTAAGATTGCATTAATGTTATTATACTAGCTTTACGCTACCCTTGTCGTTCTTATTTATATTATTACCATTTGCCTAGCGTACGCTAGGCAGTGGTATAAATAAGAATATAAAGGTAAGGATAAGGACGAATGCTAACCTTATTTTTTTTATATTATTAAACCACTGCCCTAGCGTACACTATCCCGGGCTAGCGTATGCTATCAAGGTAATGATAGGGATAGCTTAAGTTACTGAAGCTAATACGGTAAATAATAATATAAAGGTATCCGGTAGCATAAGTTAGGAAAATTTAAACTAACCGTTGCCTGGCGTACGCTATCCTGGGCCTAGCGTATGCTATCAGGGTAGTGATAGGGATATCTTACGCTAGGCAGTGGTTAAAATTAGGTGATTATATTAATGAATAAATATTAATAATTATAGGTAAATAATAATATTAAATATCTTTTTTTAAGTAACGTTTGTATTTATAAATGAAACACATTCGTATTAATTTAAAATTTACCCTTTTTCCAGATAAGGACTGCAGTAGTAAATTTATTAATAACTAGCCTTGCCTAGCGGATGCTATCAGTTCTTATTTATATTCTTATTTAGATTATATTGCTAAAGCTAGTGGCTAACGAGTACTATCCGGGCCCTTATCTTCTTATTTCTGGTAAATAAAGGGTAGTAAATTAATTAAGATAATATTGTAACATACGTTACTAAGGTATGGATAAGGATAAGGATATATTGCTATCGATAGCCGATAATTAGGGTAGGGTATGGACGAAAGTAAAGCTAATATAAATAATAACAAGGGCTAGACTAGGTATTAAATTTTGTTTAGTTATTTACCTTACTTTTAGTTCTTGATAATAATCTGTTTTTAAACCTTGCCTAGCTAGCTATCCGGGGATAGCTACGCTATCCGTTCTTATTTATATTATTATTTATACCACTGCTGTGGCAAATGGTAATAATATAAATAAGTAGAATTGTAACAGACGTTACTAGGGAATATAATTAAGAAGGTTACGGCCTAGCATATGTTATCGTGTATCGATTTAAGCTATCCCTATCATTACCCTGATAGCATTAGCTAGGCCCGGGATAGCGTAAGCTAGGCAACGGTCACTAACTAGATATAAATAAGGTAAACAAGATAAAATTTTGTAAAATTAAAAGTAGTTAATTAAAATTTAATGAGCCTTTAATTTAACGGTTAGAATGGTTTCTTGATGAGGAACTAGTAGAAGTTCGATTCTTCTAAGGCTTACTAATAACCTAGCCTAGTCATGGACTAACCTTACTAATGTGTGTTATCCATATCCTTATCCTAGTAACGTATATTACAATATTCTTATTTACCAATTGCCTTTGTCCAGGGGCTAGCGTATGCTATCAGGGTAGTGATAGGGATAGCTTACGCTATCCCTCCCCGGGATAGCTACGCTAGGGGCAGTGGTAATATCAATAATCAGGATAGCTTACGCTAGACTAGGGTAAGGGTAATTAAAATAATATTAATAAGGTTAATAAGGCCTTTAAGTTTTTATAATAAAGCCAATTTATTTTTGTTTGACCTTCTTGTTTAAAACTTAAATAAGTATCAAGTAAAGGTTTTTAAATATATTAAAAATATAAAATATTTAAAATAAAATAGATATTAGGTAATATTTAAAATAAATTATAAATTTATAATTATTAGCCGTTGCCTAGCGAATGCTATCCGTTCTTATTTAAATTACCTTAGCGAAGCAAGCCTTAGTAACGCATGTTACAATATTCTTATTTATACCACTGCCCTAGCGTACGCTAGGTAACGGGTAAGGACAAGGTTTAGGCTGGTAAAAAATAAAGGCTAATATAATTAAATAAACATTACTATAAACTAACAAAAAAATAAACAAATAAAAATTAATAAATATAAAAAACAATGAGATTATTAAAAACGCATGTTTTATTAAGATTATTAAATTCCTATCTGGTAGATTCACCTCAACCTGCTAATCTGTCTTATTTATGGAATTTTGGTTCTTTATTAGGTGTTTGTTTAATAATACAAATTTTAACCGGAGCCTTTTTAGCAATGCATTATACACCTAATGTAGATTTTGCTTTTAATAGTGTAGAACATATAATGAGAGATGTAAATAATGGTTGGTTAATAAGATATGTTCATGCTAATGTAGCTTCTTTCTTCTTTATTTTTGTATATGGTCATATTGGTAGAGGATTATATTATAGTTCATATAAATCACCTAGAGTATTAGTATGGTCAATAGGAGTAATAATTTTAGTATTAATGATGGCTATAGGTTTCTTAGGATATGTATTACCTTATGGGCAAATGTCATTATGGGGTGCTACTGTAATTACTAATTTATTATCTGCTATTCCAGTTTTTGGACAAGATATAGTAGAATTAATATGGGGTGGTTTCTCAGTTTCTAATGCTACTTTAAATAGATTCTTCTCTTTACATTATTTATTACCTTTTGTATTAGCTGCTTTAGTAGTAGGACATTTAATAGCTTTACATGAACATGGTTCAGGTAATCCTAATGGTGTAACTGCAAGTGGAGATAGATATGCAATGTATCCTTATTTTATCTTTAAAGATTTAGTAACAATATTCTCTTTCTTCTTAGTTTTATCTATTATAGTTTTCTTCTATCCTAATTTATTAGGACATTCAGATAATTATATTCCAGCTGATCCTATGGTTACTCCTGCTTCTATTGTACCAGAATGGTATTTATTACCTTACTATGCTATTTTAAGATCTATACCTAATAAATTATTAGGGGTATTAGCAATGTTTGGTTCTTTATTTATTTTATTAGTTTTACCTATTACTGATTTATCTAGAATTAGAGGAAATCAATTTAGACCAGCTATGAAATTAGCTTTCTGGTTCTTTGTAGTAAATTTCTTCATTTTAATGTGGATAGGTTCACAACACCCTAATACACCTTATGTTGAAATTGGTCAAGTTTCTACAGCATTTTACTTTGCTTGGTTCTTAGTTATTGTACCATTAATTGGAATTAGTGAAAATACTTTAATTGATGTAGCTACTTCTTCTAATTCTAACAACCGTAGCCACGGCAGTGGTCAAAAATAATAATAAATAAAAACTTATTTAGTTACTTGTTAGCGTATGTTATCCTTATCCATACCCTAACCATGGACAATATTATTAATTACCCTTGTAGTTTCAGTAGCTGAAGCTATCCCTATCATTACCCTGACAAGGGTTCGGGATAGCTTACGCTAGGCAGTGGCATAATTATATAAATAATCAGGATAACATAAACTAGACCAAGTAGTAAATAAAAATAAGTATATACCCCCCCCCTTTTTTGATAAGCCTAGACATGGACTATAATAAAATAAAATAAAATTATAAAATAAAAAATAAAATTAACCTTAGCCGTTAGCTAGCTTATGCTTTCCTTCTCCAGAACCAATACCGTAGGCCTTTATATTATTATATAAATAATAAGGGCTTGTAACGTATGTTATCCTTATCCTCCACTGCTAGCGTACGCTAGGCAACGGTGATAAGGATAGCTTACGCTAGACTAGGGTAAGGGTAATGGTAAATAATAAGCCTTCGGACAAGGGGAAGGCTAAGGTAATAACGAATGCTATTAGACTAGGGTAGGCAACAAATGATTAGTAATGAATACTATTGATATAAAGAAGACAAGGGCAATAGCGAAAGCTAGCAGAGATAAAAGTAGGTTAATTTTTAAGATTAAGAAATCTAATCCTGTAATTATATTCTAACTGTTGTCCCCTTAACCCTTGTCCTGGCCTAGCGAATGCTATCAAGGTAATGATAAGGACGAAGCAACCCCTTTATATTATTATTTATATAAAAATATAAATCGGACCATAAGGGGCATATATAATACATTATATAACCGTTGCGAGTCATGGACTACTAGTTATCTTCTTATTGACCTAATTACCGAAGGGTATTTATATTATTATTTACCGTTATAGCTTCAGTAGCTGAAGCTATCCCTACCCGGGATAGCTTACGCTAGGGGCAGTGGTAATATAAATAATTAGGGTACCAAACGCTAGGGAATATAAATAAGAGGGCAACGGTAGCATTCGCTAGTAAAATAAGTATTATATAGTTAGTAAAATTATATAATTAAAATAAAATCCTAGATTAAATTAAATATATCAAGTAATATTTGAATAAAATTAAAATTATGGAAATAAAAATTAGAAAATATTAATTTACCCCCTAACTTTACTCGTTTCCCTATTGTTATTAAATATATAATAACCTTAGTAACATAGTTACAAGTATGTTATCTTTATACTTAACCTTATCCATACCCTAGTAACGTATGTTACAATATTCTTATTTATACCACTGCTAGCTTACGCTACAAATGGTAAGAATATAGATAAGAACGGTAGCAAACGCTAGGGTATATAATTAATAAGATAGCTAACGCTAGCCTAGGGTAGGTAACGGTAAAGTGAACAGGTAATAGTTAGAGAACAGTTAAAGCTATTACCATTACTTTTTATATATAATAAATTAATATAAGTAATAGAGGTTTAAATTATAAAAATATCAGCCTATATTTAATCTTAAATATTTTAAATATAAATCAGTTAATAGTATTGATAATATAATATTGTATTATTATACTTTTTATTTTAATTAGGTTTATAGATTATTATTCTAATCTTTATTAACCCCCCCCCCAATCAATTTATTAAATTTTAATTATATTAATAGTAGTGTACGCAATCGATACCTTTATATTTTTATTTATATCATTTTAGCGTAAGCTATTTACGCTATCCCTACCCGGGATAGCTATGCTAGGCAAATGGTCAGAATATAAATAAGAAGGCACTGGGGGTATAAAGGTAAGTCTTTACTAGGCCGGATAAGCGAGTAATTATAAAACAAGAAAGGGTTATAAAAGTAAGGAAAATAATTAAATTTTATTAATATAAAAAATGAATTATTTTAAGTGTTGTATAATAATCATTCTAAGTTATTCTATCTAGGCTAAAATAATTTATGTTATCCTTACCCTTAGCCTAGCGTAAGCTATCCGGACCTAGCGTATGCTATCAGGGTAATGATAAGGACGAAGCAAAGCCTTTATATTATTATTTATCCACTTTAGCGTAAGCTACTTACGCTATCCATACCCTGGATAGCTACGCTAGGCAACGGGGGATATAAATAAGAAGGCATCAATTAACAATATTCTTATTTACCTATTGCCACGGCAGTGGTATAATAAAATAAATAACCGTTTTAGCTTCAGTTACATAAGCTAAAGTGGAAAGGGCTTACTTAACTAAGAATAATAATAAATATAACTACTAGGGGAAATCTGATAATGGTTAATCGGTTATATTTGCAATATAATAATGATAGTTCGAATCTATCTTTCTCCAAAAATTAAAATTCTTTATCCGTTGGCCTCGTAACCTAGCGAATGCTACCCTTTATATTATTATTTATCCACTTTAGCGTAAGCTACTTACGCTATCCCTACCCTGGATAGCTACGCTAGGCAACGGGGAATATAAATAAGAATATCAAGGTATTGATAGCGTAAGCTAGGCACTGGTAAGGATAATATTCACTAGTTTATATTCTTAACCGTTGTAGCTTACGCTATCCCTACCCGGGATAGCTACGCTAGGGCAGTGGTTATAGTGAGGTAAAGTGAGAAAGCGAGAAAACGACAAAGTGAGAAAATGAGAAGGTAAATAATTAATAGTAGCGAGATGGTGTAATGGTAACACGAAAGACTCATGCTCTGTAGTTTAAGGTTCGATTCCTTATTTCGCTAATTTAACCCTAATAAGGGTTACTTCTCACTTTAATCCATGACTACTCACATTATTATTTATACCTTCCCTATTCTAATTTATATTCCCTAGCGTATACTACCATTTATATTATTATTTAAATAATATTATAAATAAGAAGGCAACGGTTACTAAAGTTAGACCGGTTAAAATAAATAAAATTTAAATATATACATTGGTCTTTTCGTATAATGGTTAGTACAATTCCTCTTCACGGAATAAATATCAGTTCAAATCTGATAAGGATCAAAAAAATTATAACGTACGCAATCGATACCTTTATATTCTTATTTATACCACTTTAGCTTAAGCTAGGCAGTGGTAAGGATAGCATTCGCTAGGGAACAACAAGGGCCTTACTAGCTTCAGCAAAAATCAATAAATAGCCGATAGCAAATTAGGAAAACCAGATAAAATAAGGTAATTAGGTAAGTACTAATATAAAGGTAAGGACTATCGGAAAAAATAATTAGTTATGATTTTTATTATTATATTAACATTAATAGTTGCTAAGGCACTACCCTCGTTAAATACAAAAATATCATCAATTCAAATAGTTAGAATAAGTAGTATCTCTTTAATATTTGCATTAATTTTAACATTAAATACTTATAATATAACAAGTATAGGTTCCGGTATAGGAATATATAGTGGTTTATTTCATATAACAAATATAAGTCATATGGTAGAAATTTTTATATATCTAATAAGTAGTCTAATTTTAATAAGTTGGCCTCAAATACAAAAATTAGAATTCGTACCGTTGCCTTCTTATTTAGATTCTGATATAAATCATAATCTAAACGGCAAAGGGCCCGTACAAGGGTTAAATGAATATAAATTAGTAGAAGATAAACATTCTACCGATTATTCCATAATAATTTTATTTAGTGTATTAGGATCTTCATTATTAATATCAAGTTTTGATTTAATATCTTTATATTTAAGTATAGAATTACAATCTTTTGGATTATATATTTTATCAACTTTATATAGAAATTCAGAAACTGCTACTTCAGCTGGTTTAAAATATTTTTTATTAGGAGGTTTATCATCATGTTTAATATTATTAGGTTCAGGAGTAATCTATTCATATAGTGGAATAACAAATTTTGAATCTTTATATATATTAAGTTCAGTATCAGATGTAAATCAACAATATGTTATAACAGGTATAAGTTTAGGTTTAATAATAATCTTTGTAGGATTTTTATTTAAAATAGCTGCAGCACCATTACATAATTGGTCTCCAGATGTATATGATGGAGTACCTACAATAGTAACAACATGGTTAACAATAATACCTAAAATAAGTATATTAATATTATTATTAGAATTATATACAAATATGGGAATAATAGGAGGTTTAAAAACAATATTAATAAGTAATAGTGGATATATAAGTACTTTAAATATGTTATCTTTACCCTTGCCAGGGCACTGGGATCTAAAGATAGAATCAATAGCAGATTTAAAATTTTTTATAAATAGTTTAAATATAGAAAATATAAAAAATAGTATATTAGTAGCGAATGCAACTGTTTTAAAAAATTTATTTTTAATAAGTTCTATATTATCTTTAATTATAGGTAGTTTATTAGGTTTAGCACAAGTTAAAATAAAAAGATTATTAGCTTATAGTACTATATCTCATATTGGATTTATTTTATTAGCTTTAGCTATAAATACAGAACAATCTATAGAATCATTTATATTTTATATAGTACAATATACTATAACAAACTTAAATATCTTTTTAATAATATTAGCTTTAACCTATATAGTAAATAATAAAAATAATATTAATAACTATATAACTAATTTTGTTGCTTCATTACCCGGACAAGGGTCACAGGAAAATAAATTTTTTAATGATTTAAATTATATTTCTGAATTTAAAGGTTTATTCTTTTCTAATCCTTTATTATCTATTAGTTTAGGTGTTTGTTTATTCTCTATGGCTGGTATACCTCCTTTAATTGGTTTCTTCTCAAAACAATTTGTTTTATATTCAGCAATTCAAAATGGTTATTATTTTATTTCAATAGTAGCAATAATATTAAGTGTAATAAGTGCTTCATATTATTTAAAAATAGTAAAAGTATTATTTACTACGCCTAGCGAACCTTCTCAGGACACTGCTCATATAGCATCCGCTACTGCTACAGGTACAAATATAAATATTCATTTAACTAATATTCATAGTTTTTTAATATCTAGTTTAACATTATTTATTATATTATTCTTTATTAAACCTTCTTTAATCTTAAATAGTACACAATTACTATCTTTATCTTTATTCTATATTTAAAATGAATAATTTAATTTTTATATTTATTTTTGTTCCTATTTTAGCTGCGATTTTATTAGGTTTAAATGTTTTATTATCTCCTCATAAACCAGATGAAGCTAAAATTTCAGCTTATGAATGTGGTTTCTTAGCTTTACCAGGTCAAACTAGATCTACTTTCCAAATTCATTTTATGATTGTGGCTTTATTATTCTTAATTTTCGACCTAGAAATTTTATTACTTTTCCCATTAGCGGTTTCTTTATATCAAGTTTCTATTTTTGGTTTTACAATTGGAATTATTTTCTTTATTGTATTAACTATTGGTTTTGTATTAGAAATAGGTTCAGGAGCTATAGCTTTAACTAATTTTAATCCAGCTAATAATAATGAAACTAAATAAATGGCAAGTCAGGGACTTACCTTTATATTCCCAATGCCCTGGTAATTAGGTTAATTAGAATATAATAAGGTATGGATAGCTAAAGCTAGACCAAAGAAAGTAATCACTAGTATAAAATTAATTTAATAATAATTATTACCCCCCCCCCTAATTATAGTTTTTTACCTAGTCTAGCCTAGTCTTTTGCGACGCTACTATCCTTACCAGTGCTACCGTAAAGCTATCCATTCTTATTTATATTATTATACCACTTTAGCGTAAGCTACTTACGCGATCCCTATTATTACCCTGATAGCATACACTAGGCCCAGGACAAAGGCAATTGGTAAGTAAGAATATAAAGGTAAGGATAAGGGCGTATGCTATCGGCTATCGATAGTAATAAAAGAGAATATATATAAAAAATTAATTATATATTATATAAAAGCGAGTATAGTTAAATGGTATAACCTCTATCTTCCAAATAGATATTATCAGTTCGATTCTGATTACTCGTATTTTTATCTATTAAATTAATATAATATTTATTATATTAAGTAACATTAAATGATCTCATTAATAATTAGCTTTAATTATTTAATTATACTTTATCCTCCCTAGTAACGTATGTTACAATATTTACCACTTTAGCATAAGCTACTTACGCTATCCCTACCCGGGATAGCTACGCTAGGCAATTGGTAAATAATAATATAAAGGTTTCCGAGGTAGGGAAATATAATATTTAAAATATAATAAGCAGAGATAATTCTTTCTATTAATCTTTATTTAAATTATACTAGCCTAGCCTAGTAATGGACTAACCTTCCCAAACTAGGGTAGGAAAATAGGAATATAAATCCAGTAAGGATAAATAATGATTATTTATTAAGAAATAAAATTTAAAGAACATAAATATGCCTCAATTAATACCTTTTTACTTTTTAAATCAAATTGTAGCAGCATTTGTTGTTTTATTTGGTATTGTATATATTTTCTCTAAATATATTTTACCTTCATTTACTTTCCAACAAGTAATAAGACAATATATTACTAAATTAAGTAATAAAAATTAAATTAATTCCCCTTAGCGAAGCAAGCCCTAGTAGCGTCTGTTATTAGGGTATTTACTTCGTCCTTACCTCCACTCCTAGCGTACACTATCCCTACCCGGGATAGCTACGCTAGGAAGTGGTAAGGATAGCTTACGCTACTGAAGCTAGGCTAGTGGTAATTAAGCAGTAGCGGATGCTATAAAAACCGAATACAAATTGGTAATAGTAATGTCATTTAAAAATAAAATAAATTATATTACTACTACCCCCCCCCATATTTTATGGGTGTTAATTAAATTTAATATTTTTTTTATATATTTTAAGTTGCCTTGCATTCGTTCTCGGGTCTAGTCGTGGACTCTCTGATAAACAAACAAAGGTTAAAATATACAAAATAAAAAAAAAATAAATAGTTAGTCTAAAAAATCAAATTAATTATGTCACACTTATTAGTTTTATCTCCTTTAAGCCAATTTGAAGTTGTTAATTTAATTGGTATAAATGCACCTATATTAGGTTATTTAAATATAAATTTAACAAATTTAGCATTATATTCATTCTTTATATTTACTATTGTAATAGGATTACATTATTTTGCTAATAATGAATCTAATTTAATTCCTAATAGATGGTCAATTTCATTAGAATCATCATATGCTAGTTTAAGTACTATGGTTAGAGATCAAATAGGATTACAAAGTGAAAAATATTTCCCTTTTGTATATTCTTTATTCTTCTTTATTTTAATAGGTAATTTAATTTCTAATGTACCTTATTCATTTGCAGTAACAGCAAGTGGAGTAGTTTCTTTAGGTTTAAGTTTAACTATTTTTATTGGTGTAACTATTTTAGCATTATCAATACATGGTGTTAAATTCTTTGCTTTCTTTATTCCTGCTGGTACTCCTGTAGGTTTAGTTCCTTTATTAGTTTTAATTGAATTAGTTTCTTATTTAGCTAGAGCTGTTTCATTAGGAGTTAGACTATTTGCAAATATAGTAGCGGGTCACACTTTATTAAAAATCTTATCAACTTATTTATTTAAATTATTTACAGGTAATATAATAGTTGCTATTATTACTTTAATACCATTTACAATTTTCTTAGCTTTAATTGGGTTAGAATTAGCTGTTTCTTTAATACAAGCTTTTGTATTTACATTATTAGTTTGTTCTTATTTAAGAGATGCTATAGAATTACATTAATTTAAATTAAATTAGCTTTAACTATCCTAGTAATTTGCGACGTTACTGCCTTTTTTTATATTATTATTTACCGTTAACAATATAATTAATAAGCTAAGCAAAGGCTAAATTATCTAATAGTAAATACTAGCTTAAGTTACACTGGTAGTTAATTAATTTAATTATTACCCCCCCCCCTTAATTACTAATCATGGACTACCTTTTATATTCTTAACCGTTGCCTAGCTTACGCTATCCCTACCCGGGATAGCTTAGCTAGGCAACGGTTAATAAAAATATTGCTAAAGCTAGGCAATGGTAGTAGTGTACATTAGTAACGTACACTAGTTTCAATCTTACTTACCGGACACTGGTCGCGTTATACGAATGCTATACTAGCAATTGTTAGTAAGGCAAATACTAATAACTAAAAAGTGCTCTTTACCGTAGGCCGGTAGTCCATGACTAGCCCTAGCTTTAACAATATATTATTATTTACACCACTGCCTAGCTTACGCTATAAATGGTAAGAATATAAATAAGAACGGATAGCATTCGCTAAGCTAGACAAGGGCACTGGTGCTATTAGAGAGGTAAAATATAAATGGGAAGTTAAAGTTATAGGTAATTAATTATGTATAATTGTATTACTGAGTTGACCAGACTCGAACTGATATAAGCCATTACCAAAAAATGGTGTTTTTCCAAATTAAACTACAACTCAAATTTTTTTATTTTATTTTTTTTTGCCTAAAAACGGAATCGAACCGCTATTAACTTATTACAAGTAAGCCGTTTTACCTATTAAACTATTCAGGCTATAAATATTATAATAACTAACGTATGTTATCCTTACCCAACCTTACTCTAATTATCGGTTATCGATAATTACTATCGGGTATCGACGGAGCAAATAATCCATGCCTAACAAGGGTTATTTAGAATATAAATAACCTTAGCGGAGCAAATAGTTTCAATAGCTTTACGCTATAACAACCATTAGGGGAGGATAACGTACGCTAGGCATTGGTTAAGTTAAATAATAATTAATTACTTTTAAAGTATAATAATATAAATGCGAAAGGGTAGTCCATGACTAATAGTATTCATCTAGCAAAGTAATCCTAATTAAGATAGTCTTCGTCCTTACCCTAGGGTATGGTAAGGTAGGGTAGCCTTTGCCTGCCCCCTTTATATTATTATTTACCGTATTAGCTTCAGTAGCTTACGCTATCCCTATCATTACCCTGATAGCATACGCTAGCCCCGGGATAGCTACGCTAGGGGAAGTGGTATTATAAATAAGAATTGATAATATTAGTTAATCCCGGATAATTTATGTTATGCTAAGGGCAACGGGGATAATGATGAAGGTTAGTTAAAGGTAGGTGAAGTAAGGCAAGGGGGGGGGTAATAATTATTATATAATTAAATAAATGTTTATTATGTCAACCTAATGTATGTTATCCCGTTGTAGTTTCAGTAGTTTTACGTTACCTAGCCTAGCGTACGTTATCCTTACCACTTCCTAGCGTAAGCTATCCCGGGTAGGGATAGCTTCAGCTACTGAAGCTACAAGGGTAAATAATAATATTTACTAAAGCTAGGGTAAGGACGAATGCTACTACGCAAGACTACCGTAAAATTCTCGATAGCCGATAGCTTAAGGTAGGTAACGATAATAGTTAAATAAAGTATAAATTATTAATTACCTATTTACTAGCTGAAGCTATCCTTCGGAAGCTATAACAACAAAAGTAGCAACTATATAAATAATAAATAATCTAATTAAAGGTTCTAAATTATTAATACCTTCAATTTCTATAGTAGTAAAATTATTAATTAATAAAGGTGAAAAAACTAATAAAATTAAAGCTAATAAAGCTAAAGTAAAATATAAAGAATAAGTAGTAATAATACCAGTATCTAATTTAGCTAATTTATTACTATTATTATATAAATAGTTAGTTAAACCATAAGGACCTAACAATTCAATAGCCCCTCTATCAATTTCTTTAGAAATAGTATATCCTAATTTTAAACCATTAGTAATAATATATTGATTATAAATTACATCAAAATAATATTTTCCATTTAAGAAAGCATAAACTTTTCTACCAAAATTAGAATTAGTTAAACTAATTAAGAATTGAGGCTGTAAATGATATAAATAAATAGCAGAAACAGCACCAAATAAACTTAAAATAGCAGGTAATAATTTAATAATTGGATTTAAAGAGAATTCGGCTTCAACTAAAGCAATATTATTAGGATGAATAAAAATAGCATTTTTAAAGAAATCTGAACCAATACCTACAAAAAGATCTGAGAAAACATAACCAAAGAATATACTAAAAATAGCTAATATTAATAATGGAATAACAACCGCTAAATTAGATTCATGTGAATTTAAATAAGATATTTTATTACCATTAGGAGTAGTTAAGAAAACTAAACTAATTAATCTAAAACTATAGAAAGCAGTTATACCCGCAGTAATAGAACCTAAAATATAAGCATACATACCATTAAAACTATATTTACCATAAGCTAATTCTAAAATTAAATCTTTACTATAGAAACCAGTTAAATAAGGAGTAGCTAATAAACTTAAAGAACCAACTAACATTACAGAATATGTAAATGGTAAAAATTTAATTAAACCACCCATTTTTCTAATATCTTGTTGATCAGCAAATGAATGTATTACTGCACCTGCACCTAAGAATAATAATGCTTTAAAGAAAGCATGATTTACTGTATGCATTAAAGCTACATTATATTGACTTAAACCTATAGCCATCATCATATATCCTAATTGAGATATAGTACTAAAGGCTATAATTCTTTTTAAATCATTTTGTAATAAACCACAAGTTGCAGCAAAAAATGCTGTTGTTGATCCTATTAATGTTATTACTAATAAACTTGTTCCACTATATTCTAATATTGGAGATACTCTTATTAATAAATATATACCCGCTGTTACTAGTGTAGCAGCATGCAATAATGCACTAACTGGTGTTGGAGCTTCCATACTTCCAGGTAACCAAGAATGTAAAGGAATATTAGCACTTTTTGCTAAAGCACCACCTAATAATAATAATGAAATTATAGTTATAGCGCTTTCATTCATATAAGGTACTAAACTAAATACTTCTGAATAATTTAAACTTCCAAAGATTGAAAATATGGCAAAAAATCCTATACTCATTAACATATCCCCTCCTCTATTCATTGTAAAGGCTAAAATTGCAGCTTTATTTGCTTGTATTCTTGTAAAATAATAATTAATTAATAAATAAGAAACAACACCTATTGCTTCCCATCCTACAAACATAACAAAGAAATTACCACCACAAATTAACACTAACATACCAGCAGTGAATGCTGATAAATAAGAGAAAAATCTTTGATTATGAGGATCTGAAGATAAATAATCTACACTATAAATATGAATTAAAGTTGAACAATATAATACAGCTAAACCTAAAGATACTGTTAATTGATCAAAATAAAAATTCCAGGAGATATTTAATATTTCTATATCTAACCAACTTATTATATCGATAGTTACGGGTGATCCACATATACCTACTTCATAAAAGGCTACTGTTATTAATACTGAAGATAAGATTAAACTACTACATGTTATTATATGAGATCCTGTTACTCCTACTTTTCTACCCATAAAACCACTTACTATTGAACCTAATAAAGGTAAAATTATTATTGATAAATACATTTAATTTCTTAAAGAGATTGTCCCTCTTAATCTATAATATGCTACTAATATACTTAAACCTATTACTGATTCAGCTCCAGCTATTGATACGATATATATACTAAATGTTTGACCTATACTATCATCGAAAGAATAAGACATTATTAATAATAATATTGTTACAGATAATAACATTATTTCTATAGCTATTATCATTAATATTATATTTTTTCTATTTAAGACAAAACCTAATATACCTATTAAAAATAAAATATATGAGAAATTCATATGCTTTTGTGTTATCATTTTTGTTACAGTTAATGAATGTAAAAATTAAATTTACTAGCTTTACGCTAGCCCCGGGATAGTAACATCTGTTACTAGGGCAGTGGTATAAATAAATAGGAACTAGGAATATAATTAATAAGATAAGGGCTAGTTTAATTAAATATTGGAAACATTTGGAGTTGAACCAAAACTTTCCCATTAAAAGTGGGACACTCCACCACTCGAGTTCTGCTTCCTTTTTGTAGATTGATTTATAACTTTACGCTATAACATCCGTTAGGGAAGGCAACGGCCTAGTAACATACGTTACTATCTTCTGATTTATATTCCTAGTGTTTACTTATTTATATTTTTATACGCTAGGCAACGGTTATTAAAATTATAAATTCAAGAGTGAGGTGATTTGAACACCTACCTTTGATTTTGGAGATCAACATACTAACCAATTAATACTACACTCTTATAATAATTTAATGATTATGTCCGGAGACTTATGATTTATATTCCTTAGTAACGTATGTTACAAGCCTATTATTTTATATTCTGACCATTTGCCTAGCGTAGCTATCCCGGGTAGGGATAGCGTACACTACAAACGGTTAGGGTATTTAATTTTTTTTATAATTTGCCCCGGGAGAGAATTGAACTCCCATATCTATATCTTCAGAATAGCGCTTTGACCACTAAGCAACCGAGGCTTTATCTCTTATTAATTTTAGCGAGAGTAATAATTATTATTTACTTTTTACATCTTTACTTTGTAGCCTACGTCCTTATACTAGCTAAAGTTAGGCTAGGTAAATTAGAATATAAACTCACTAGAAGCAGGGTAAATAATAATATGTAGGAAGTAGAGTAATCGAAACTCTGTCTGTAATGTGTAAAATTACTGCTAAACCACTCAGCTAACCTCCTATTTTGATCCTTGTAACCCTTATCCTTCCCTTATTGTTGCCCTAGTCACCTAGCTAATGCTACCCTTTATATTATTATTTATATTATTACCGTTGTAGCGTACGCTATCCCTACCCGGGATAGCTACGCTAGGGCAGTGGTATAAATAAGTAGGCTTGTAACATACGTTACTAGGGAATATAATTAAGAAGTATCCGGATATCTTATCCTTGACTACTTCCTCCTCGCATTCCTTACCAAACATTGGTCACGCCAAGGAGAATATAAAGGGCAACGGTACCAGAGGGGGTAGTTATAATTTTTACCCTAATAATAATATTCAGTAATCCCTGACTAGCTGAAGCTATCCCTACCCAGGATAGCTACGCTAGGCAACGATTAAAACTAAACCAATTTAGCTTTAGCAATTGCCAAAACTAGGTACATAAATAGCAAGGTTCAATATAAACGGAAATTGTAGGATTCGAACCCACGGCTGATATTTATCAGCAATCGCTTTCAAGGCGAACATAATAAACCACTCTACCAAATTTCCTATATTTTATAATTACTTGCGTAAGCTATCTCTCGTTGCCTTCCCCTAGCCCTTGTCTGGTCCTAGCGAATGCTATCAGGGTAATGATAGGGATAGCGTACGCTATCCCTACCCTGGATAGCGTACGCTAGGCAACGGTAAGATTCAATTTAATATTTAAGACCTAAGGGATTTGAACCCTTATAATATCCATTATGAGCGAACTGCATTAACCATTATGCTAAAGTCTTAATAGAAATTACCACCCCCTTGCCTTTGACACGTAGCCCATGACTAGGCAAAGGCAGATTATAAATTTTTTTATTTTATATACTTATAAATTTAAATATAATAATCATTTCCTTTATTTTTATTGTATTAATATTAGTCGGTACCCTATAATTAGGGTAAGGCCTTGCTTCACTAAGGTAAGGATATGGTTAAGGATAAGGCTAAAGATTGGAGGGGGGTATATATTTATTTGATATAAAAAGGCGGAACAAGTAGCATACACTAGGCCGACCTGCTGATTAGAATAAATTTTGACCTGATGATATTTTTATTGTAAATGCACCTTTTTTATTTTTTTTAGTAATAGTAGCAACATCTAAATAGTTAACTTTACCTGTAGCAGTGGCACCTTTTTCATAGAATTTAGTTGTTTTTCTAGGTATAATAGGTTCTCTCATCAATCTACCAGCAATATTGATATTAAGACCAGATAAGAAACTAGGAATTAAATTCATAGAGTTTAAATTAGGATCATTTAATTTTTTAATAACTTTATTAGAATGAATTTTAGAAATAGCAACTCTAGATTTTTTCTTTTTATTTTTAAGATTTAAAGCTAATAAATTTACTAAAATATTACTATCATGATATGGATGATGTAATCTAATTAATTGTAATTCTACAGGTCTATTAAATTTTTTACTTAAAATACTACAAATTAAATTAAATTTAAATTTATATACAGTATCAATACTATATTTTCTTAATTTTAATAATAAATTAAGAACTGTATTAAATTTACTTCTTAATCTTAATATTGGTCTTCTTTTTTTCCATCTTAATCTTATTCTTAATCTAGTTGATTTATATAATTTTAGAAATCTAGATATTTTTAATAATTTCTTTCTTTTCTTAACTAAAATTAAGGGTATAAATCTATTATTTTTGTGCATTTTTACTTTAAGTAATGCCTTATTTCTTAATTTAATCCAATTTTTTTTAAATTTTTTGTTATAGAATAAATAATATAATTTAAATATATTTTTTTTAGGAATATTTAAAAAATAAAATAATTGAATAGTCACTTTTTCTGGAGTAATTAAATAAACAGGTTTACTTATTAAACAATACATACTCTTAAAGAAATAAATTAATAAATTATCAGTATAATTGATGAATTTATTAGTATCCCAGTGCCCGGGCAAGGGCATATTTGTTTTATCCTCCTTAACCAGACAAGAGGTTACATTAGATATTAAATTTTCACCCTTGCTCTGCAAGCTGCTTCCAGTAACATTCGCTAAAGAATTATCCACTGCCGTGGTAGCGTAGCTAGTAAAATTAAAAGATAATGGTAATGGTTTATTATTATTAAAATTATAATCTATATATTTATTATAATGGAATATTGTACCATTTATATTTTTGTTTTGACCTGTACCACTACCAGCTAGTCCTTGGCTAGGGAATAAATTATTTTTTAAATAAGTATGTAATATACCTACTTTTTTTAAAGGAGTACTATTATTTGTAGAATCCATAACTAATTGTTGTTGTTTTATATTACGCCCTTTGCTTACCTTTAAAGTATTATTATTTTTACCAGTAATTACTAGTTTTTCGTCCTTATCATTACCCTGACAAGGGCCCGTAAAAGGGCTATAGTCTTTTACTAGGTTATGGTTATTTATTAATTTGTTTAAGTTATTTAAAAATGAGGAATTATAATTAGTTTGTATTTGAATTGAATCTTTTTTATCTTTAAAAAAAGATAAATTTGAAATATTTTGATTTGTATTAATTTTTTTTAATTCATTTAATTTAGATAATACATTAGAATTTATATTATTTGTTTCAAAAGGATTAGGTAAATTATTCATTTTTTTTTATTATTAATTATATTAAATTTAAACCTAACGCTTGATTTGTCTAGCGTCCTTATCGTTGCCTAGTCTAGTGTAAGCTATCCTTATTTTATTTATATTCTTATACCACTTCCCCTAGCGTAGCTATCCCGGGTAGGGATAGCGTAAGCTACTGAAACTAAAACGGTAAATAATAATATATAAGAATATAAAGGTATAGATTAATGTATGCTAGGCACTGGGAGTATAAATAAGAAACCTCCGGCGATAAATTAGGAAATATTTAATTTATTATTAGAATATTGATAAACTAGCTTTAGTTATCTAATTAGAGTTGTAATGGACTATCCTTACTAGGGTAACGTGTGCTAGCCTAGCGAATGCTATCCTTAATATTGCCGTGGTAACGGTTATTTATATTATTATATAAAGAGCATAAAGGCTAAGGATAAGGATAGTAATTAATTTATAATAAAATATTAATTATTCAGTCATTTAACTTCTCTTTTATCCTTGTTTTCTAACCTAGCCTAGCCTAACGTAAGTTATCGGGTATCGACTTAAGTTATCCATACCTTTATATTCTTATTCACCGTTGCCTAGCGTAAGCTATCTAGGGTAGGGATAGCTTCAGTAGCGTACGCTATCCCTATCATTACCCTGATAGCATACGCTAGGACCGGATAGCTACGCTAGGCAGTGGTATAACAATATAAATAATCAGGCGAGGGAAACAGATAAGGGCTAGGCTAATAAAAGAATATATATAGATAAATTATTTATAACATACGCAACCCATATCTTTTTATTTTCCTAGTGTACGCTAGCCTAATTCTCCTTCCCGGCCTAGCGTATTGTTACCAGGCCTAGCAATATATTACCGTTTATATTCTTACTAGCTACGCTACCACGGCAGTGGTATAAATAATTAAGGCAACGGCAACGGTAAGGATAATTAGCTAGACTAGGTAATGGTAATAATATAAATAAGAATCCTTGGGATAAGGGTAATATAGAGGGAGTATTCTAATTGGTTAAGGAGCTTACTTTGGGAGTAAGAAGTTGCATGTTCGAGTCGTGTCTCCCTCGTTTTTATATTAAATAATCCTTGCCTAGTATATGTTATCGTTCCCCTAGTCTAGCGTACGCTAGCAACGGGTAAATGTTAAAAAAAAAATAAAAAAAAAATAATAGGTCTTATGGCTGAGTGGTTTAAGCGAGGTACTGTTAATACTTTTTACAGAGGTTCGAACCCTCTTAAGGCCTTAAAAAAAATAAAAGAAGATAAATAAATATTGTGTTAAACAAATATAATAAGATTAATATAATTAATAACTTTAGCCTTGCGTAGTAATACCGTTTATATATTCTAAATTAGAATATAAATAAGAAGCTTCCAGTTATTAATAATAATAATTCAAATATTCAGGAAGAATTTAATTTTGGTTCTGATTGAACGTTTTTCAGTAGTTTTAAGACATGCAAATCGTTATTTTAGAAAAATAAGTATAAAATAAGGTGTAAAGGTGAGTAAAGATAAATAAGATACCTTATAGACCTCTTAATTAGGGGATAGTTATATATTAAAAATATAACATAATTTAGCTTAATTATAAAGAAAGGAAATTTTCTACTATAAGAGTCGATTTATTTTGTTTAATGGTAGTTGGTAGGGTAAAAGCCTACCAAGCCTACGATCAATAGCCACGGTTGAAAGATCAAATGGCCACATTGGGAATGAAAAGCCCCAAATTGCATAAGCAATCTGCAGTCAAGAATATTAGTCAATGCTCGCAAGAGTGAACTAGCTAACTGAAATCACAAAATGATGTAACAATGATTATTGTGATAACGTAAGGGAGAAAAATGATATTACCTTACTATAAGTGTTGTCTAAATAACTGGTGCCAGAAGACTCGGTAACACCAGAAACGCGAACGTTAGTCGTCTTAAACAGGCGTAAAGGGTAAGTAGGCTGCTTTAAAACCTCTATTTTTAACCAAGCTCTAATAATACTAATCTAGTTAATAATTTATTAATAATTTATTATTAATTATATATTAATTATATTACTATGTTATGTAAAAATAGAATTAATTAAAGCTAGAATCATATTGAGGATAAACCAAATAATGCTTAAGAGTAGGGATTAAATCCTTAGAGACTAAGTGGAATACTAATGGTGAAAACTTTTTATCTATTAATGATTGACGCTGAGGAACGAAAGTGAGAATAGGGAATAGGATTAGATACCCAGTTACCTCTCACCGTCAACGATGAATGGTAGTTATTAGTTTAATAAAATTAGTAACGATGTTAACGCGTTAACCATTCCGCCTTGAGAGTACGGTTGCAAAACTGAAACCAAAAAAATTAGTCGGTCTCGGAGCAAACGAAGTGAAGCATGTTATTTAATACGAAAGTACGCGTAAAATCTTACCAGTTCTTGCATATCCAATTAGTTATTATATTTATATTTTAGCTAATTGAGTAATTTCTAGTTTTAATTTTTAATTATCAATAGAAATTCGTATACAGGTGTTGCATGGCTGTCGTCAGTCCGTATTGTGAAAAGTGAGGTTAACTCCACTAACGGACGAAATCCCTGTTGTTAATTTATACTTAACAATTTTTGATTATTAAATATTATCATTTGGGGCTAAGACAAGTCGTTATGGCCCTCATGAACTGGGCTATAGACGTGCCACTAAGACTTTTACAATATGACGCAAAACCAAACAAAGAATTTTTCTTTGTTTATAAGGTTTAGCTAATCATTAAAAAAAGTTATTTTTATTATCTTTTAGACGGATTGTTGCCTGTAACTCGGCAACATGAAGAAGGAATTTCGAGTAATCGTTGATTAGTACCGCAACGGTGAAGTATGAATCCGTGATGAACTAACTGTCTGTCGCTGGGGCGGAGTTCGGTTTGGGGGAAATCGCCGCAAAATAAAACCTTTAATAAATAATACATCTAATTTAATTTAGTAATATTTTAAATTATTTGTTGTTATTTTTTATTTTTAAAAAATTAATAACTATTTTATTAAGATTATTAGTATCGATTAACCCTTCTGAATGACATCTCAAAAGTCATAGCAAGGTAGCTGTACTGGAAAGTGCTGCTGGAAAATAAATATTTTTACCCCCCCCACCTTTGCTTTTTCCTTCATCTTCTGCTAGCTTTACACTACCCTTATCTTCCCCTAGCCTAGCGTAAGCTATCCTTAACACTGCCTAGCGTAAGCTATCCCGGGTAGGGATAGCTTCAGTAACTGATGCTAAAACGGTTATTTATATTCTTACCATTTGTAGCGTAAGCTAGCAGTGGTTTATATTATTATATAAAGGATAAGGATAACTTACGTTACAAGCCTTCTTATTTACTAGCTACGCTATTAGGGAAGGTAGTCCATGACTAGGTAAATGGTAATAATTATAAAGTTCTCTTAATTCAATGGTTAGAATCGCATTCTTCTAAAGTGCTAATTCTGGTTCGAGTCCGGAAGAGAATATTAAAAATATTAAATTATTATATAATACCTTTAATTTTATATTCCCTTTTTACTAGGCTAGTAATAATCGCCAATATCATTACCCGATAGCTTACGCTAAGCAACCGGGAATATAAATAAGAATATAAATGGATAGGATAAGGATAAGGATAAGGATAAGGATAAGGATATGAATAACATACTTGTAACTATGTTACTAAGGCAAGGTAGCCCATGGCTAGGCCCTTGTATTAAATAAGGTACTAATATAAAACACAAATATAAACACCAGTAGCCTATCCTTAATATTTTTATTCTCCTGAGGCTTCTTAATTATATTCGTCCTTATCCGGATAGCATTCGCTAGGCTAGGTGACTAGGGCAACGCTAAGGTAAATAGGAAGGATAATTAAAATAAGGGAATATAAAGAGTTGTCATTTGCGACGCTACTACCTCAAAAAGTTAAATATTTTAATTTAAGGAATAATCGTCATTGGTAAGATAACACGATTGCTAATCGTCTGGGTATAGCACCCTTAAGCGTTCGACTCGCTTTTATTCCGTAATTTTTAATTATCCACTTTAACTTCAGTTACTGAAGCTATCCCTACCCGGGATAGCTTACGCTTGGCAACGGTTATTTATATTATTATTTATGCCACTGCCGTGGTAGCGTAGCTAGTAAGAATATAAATAATCAGCCTTTTACCGGCCTCCCTAGCTTTAGAAACATATTATTATTTATACCACTGCCTAGCGTAAGTTACTTACGTTACAAATGGTAAGAATATAAATAAGAAGGCAAAGGCTAGCCTAGCTAGTTATCCCTGACTATAACTAAAGGTAGGCAGTAATTATTAAATTATTTCAAATTAAGGTCACATTAGTTTAATTGGTAGAGCACAGCTTTGTGGATGCTGTAGAAAGAGTTCGAGTCTCTTATGTGACCCTATTTATAATTACAATATGGGATATTTTATTACTACCGTTGCCTAGCTTTAGCAATATTCTTATTTACCCCTATAACTGAAGCTATCTCTACCCTGAATAGCTACACTAGGGCAGTGGTATAATAATATAAATAAGAAGGCAAAGGCCGCTTCTCGCATCCCTTGTCCTTGTTCGGATATCGATACCTTACGGTAAGGAAATAATATAAAGGGTTGTCATGGACTGGACGAATGTTTTAATCATGGATTATACTAATATTTGTAATACAATCGTTACCTTAGTAACCTAGCCTAGCGTAAGCTATCCTTACGCTAGGCTAGGCTAGACAAGGGTAGGGCGCAAATAACAAAAAATTATAATATGGTATTATTCAGGGTTAAGTATACAGATGGTTCTGTAGTAGATCTGCAAAATCTAAAAATATTAGGTTCAATTCCTACTTAACTCTATAATTATTTCCCTAGCGCGACCAGTGTCCGGTAAGGATAAATATAAAATATAGTATGCATAGTCATCCTACCTTATAATATAAATTATATAATATATAATATACAATAACTAACACAAATCGAGAAACTAGTATAGGATTAATTATTTAACCTTAGTCAATGCCTAGCTTTAGCAATATTCTTATTTACCGTTGTAGCGTAAGCTATCCCTACCCTGGACAGCTACGCTAGGGCAGTGGTATAACAATATAAATAAGAACGGTAGCCTTAGCTAGGTATAATTCTTTATTTCATTACTACTTACTAAAGCAATAGTGTGGGTTGCTTATCGCAATGCAGTAATTCTAGCATTCGTCCTTACCTTACCCCCCGTAGGCCTTTATACTATTATTTATACCACTGCCGTGGTAGCGTAGCTAGTAATAATATAAATTATAAGGCAACGGCTAGCTTTAACAATATTCCTATTTACCCTAGTCTAGCGTACGCTACCGTTGTCTTCCCTAGCCTAGTAACATATGTTACTAGGCTAGGGATATAATTGGTTACTAAAATTAGGCCAGGGTAATTAGGGTAGTAAATAATAAGTTACTAGATATATTAATATAATTTATATTTAAGGTCATTAGTTCTAGGTTAAACCTACAATAATAATATATTAAAATTATAACAAAATATACTAAAGCTATCGATACCCTACCCCTTAGCCTAGCCTAGCGTAAGTTATCCTGATTATTTATATTATTATAAATCACCGTTGCCTAGCGTAGCTATCCAGAGTATGGATAGCGTATGCTAGCAGTGGTATAATAATATAAATTATAAGGCAAAGGCTACCCTAAATATCGGCTAGGGTAGGGTAGGCTACGGTAGTCCATGATTAGACAATGGTTATAATAAATAATATATTATAGGGTTAATAAACCATGTTTTAAACCTTTAAATTAATTATCTAATGTATGTTATCCATACCCCGTTGCCCTTAGCGAAGTAAGGCCTTTATATTATTATTAACCGTTTTAGCTTAAGTTACTGAAGCTATCCCTACCCGGGATAGCTTACGCTAGGGGCAGTGGTATAATAATATAAATAACCAGTATAACTTACGCTAGGCTAGGCTAGGTTACTAGGGCAACAGTAAGGATAAGGATAATTACTATATTAATTAAATAAGGTTAATTAGTCCATAGTCCCAGACTAGCAGGATTATAAAATTAATAATAAAAATGACAACTCTTTTTACAATTTTTTTATCTTTTGGTACTTTATTATCAAGTATTTTTACTATAACATCTAAAAATCCTGTAATATCAGTTATTTTTTTAATAACAACATTTGTACAAGCTGCAATATATTTAATATTAAATGGGATAAGTTTTATAGGTATATCTTATATAGTTATATATGTTGGAGCTATAGCAGTATTATTTTTATTTGTAATAATGATGATAAATATTAAATTAACAGATATTTTAGAAACAGGTAGTCAATATACTAAAAATTTACCTTTAGCTATTTCTATAGCTATTTTATTCCTATTTATTTTTATATCACAAATACCTTTATATTTTTATAGTAATTCTATATTACCTTATTTATTTAATCAATTTAATTTTATTAATGATATTATTTTATTAAAAAATTCAATTTTAAATGATTATAATTTTGATTCTTTAATTTTAACTTTAAATAATTATAGACCATTAATTAATATCTCTAATGTTTCTAATAATAATAATTTATTATATGATTTAAGTTTATCTAAATTTGTATCTAACTCTGATATTAAAATTACTACTTTCCAACAAATAGAAGTTTTAGGTCATAGTTTATATACTAATGGTGGTGTTTTATTAATTATATTAAGTATTATATTATTATTATCTATGTTAGCTATTATTGTTATATCTAAAAATAATAAAAATATATAATCCATTTTTATCGTGTGAATAAGCCTTTTACCGGCCCCCCCCCCTTTATATTATTATACCACTGCTAGCTTCAGCTACAAAGGTAAATAAGAATATAAACGGTAGTATACAACTAGGGAAGGCAAAATAAAACCAACCTTTATTTTTATTACTCTTATTAGTTTAGCTACCCTAGCCATTGTTAATTTAAATATTTTTATATTTACCCCACCCCTAATTATTTTTATAAAAGGGTTAATCCTAGTCTTATTATTTGTATTACCTATAAATTGTTATAATTTATACCAATAGCGTATGCTATCCTTATCAATGCCTAGTAACATACATTACTATCAATACCTCTACTGCTAGCGTACGCTACAACGGTTATATTATTATTTATATAATAATATATATAAGAACGACAAGGGTCCGATAGTGTCCGCTAGGTTAGGTGACTAGGACAACAGTAAGGATAAGGGTTAGGTTAAGGGAAGGTATTTAAAGTAAGGTAATCAGGGTAATATTAATTAGGTTAAGAAGAATATTTTTTTTTTAATTGAATTTAATTTAATTTATAATCAAAATTACCTTTAAAATTTACCTTTGTTTAGGTCTCGAAACCCGATAGTCTAG
>Ga0247739_10000049_pt1 | contig 49863 bp, 50 predicted proteins | sample UWRJL058202B2_FD_180943 | JGI IMG/M metagenome (GOLD analysis project Ga0247739, IMG submission 180943) | Plant litter microbial communities from Arlington Agricultural Research Station in Wisconsin, United States - UWRJ-L058-202B-2 | ecosystem: Environmental > Terrestrial > Plant litter >...
ATGCAAAGGATATGGGCCAGGAGAAAACTTTTTATCTTTTTCCTGCCCCCCTATTCCCCGCAATTGAACATCATAGAAAGGCTCTGGAAAGAAATTAAAGCCAGGTGGATTAGTGTACGGGATTATGAAAACCAACAACAATTATTCTACAGCGTTGATCTCATATTAAGGGCTATTGGAAGAGGCTTAAAACTACATTTTAAACCAATGAAATTATGTTACTTTAATTCTTATTGATTACTTAACTTTATTATTTGCCACATCGGTGTGGCAATTTTTTTGTGGCAATTTAAATTGCCACGTTTTTATTTGTAACACGTACAATCGGTGCTAAACTGATGCGTAGATTGACAAAACGTGTTGGGCTGCAGAGATTTTATAGCAGGTTCACTTAATCTGACAAGAATTCAAAATAATATACTACTTGTACTGATTTTATTTTTCAAATAGATATTTCAGTTTTAGCTTACCCCTAAATGGAAAGTTCCAATATTTTTTGCTGGAGCTTTATTAGTGTTATACTTTGTTGGAAATATCACTGGCATACTGCAATTTTATACAGCACCTTCCGCATCCAATGAACCTTGCATTAAAGAGAACAGTAGCTTCCTCACGACAATTTTCAAAAAAGCCCAGTCACAATGATTTTATTGTTTATTCCAATGAAAAAACGGTTTCACTGGGTATTGATGAAGAATATTCAGTTCACAGGCTATGTGGGATGCCTGGAGATACGCTACTAATCAAGGATGGTGTATTGTTCGTTAATAGTAAAAATGTAGATGAGCAGCTGGATTTAAAACACAACTACAGGATTTCAACTGCAGCATATACTGAATTGAAGAGCCATGGAAATAACCTATTTGCCGATGAAGCTTCAGATGCAGAAATAAGTGAAGATTCTGTGGATTTGTTTTTACCCGATAATATTATTAAAGGAAATTTCTCTGGGCGAAGGTTGGTAATGCCTACAGATTATGTGGACGATGCCATCAAACAAAAATTCAATGTACCTTGGAACCAGAACCAATTTGGTCCTATTGTGGTGTCGGTCAATTGCTATTTTGTTCTTGGCGATAATAGAAACGCTTCCGCTGATTCAAGGTATATTGGATTTATTGCTACTAAGGATTGGAGAAGAACAGTCTTGACCCATTGAGTCGCTTGGCGATGATAGTTGTTCGGGAATGCGGAACAGATTACTATCAGGAATATTGATATTGGCTGCAGCATTCCTGACAATCTTTTATAACCGCAAAGGTTTTATTTAATTTACCACGTCTTATTAACGAACCCGCATATTTTTTGAACGAAACGCAACTGATACAGCAATTGCAGCAAGGCGATAGGCAGGCTTTTACCACTATGGTACAGGCTTACCAGCATATGGTGTATAACACGGTACTGGGGATTGTTCAACAGGTGCAGGAAGCAGAAGATGTGGCACAGGAAGTTTTTGTACAGGCTTATTTAAGCGTGCAGAATTTTAGGGGTGATAGCAAAATGTCAACTTGGTTATACAGGATTGCCATTACAAAAGCACTGGATTGTGAAAGGAAGAAAAAAGCAAAGAAGCGGTTTAACCTAGTTAAAAATGTTTTGGGAATTGGTGAAAAAGAAGAAGAGCAGGTGGTTGACTTTCATCATCCGGGTGTTCAGTTGGACAATAAGGAACAGGCAGCTATATTATTCAAAGCCATGAAGCAGTTGCCAGAAAACCAACGTATTGCTTTTACATTGATTAAAGTGGAAGGATTGAACTATGATGAAACAAGTGCCATCATGCAAACAACAGTAAAAGCAGTGGAAGCATTAATGCACCGGGCAAAGGAGAATCTTAGGAAGTCATTAAGAAATTATTATTCCAATCATTCATAAACAAATAGGTTATGGAAGACCTGAACCAAAGAATAGAGGATACATTAAATAGTATTGACGGTTTGCAAAAGGCAGAAGTACCAGCGTTTTTTTATACCCGTGTACATGCAAGGCTCGAAAGAAAGTTGGCAATGCCACAAAATACCTGGATGCCCGTGCGTAAGCCTGTATGGGTAATTGGAATATTGACTGTGCTGTTGGTTGCAAATGTTTTTTTGATTGCATCACCTTCAAACAAAGTATCCATTGAGGCCGCCGAAACCAGCAACCTGCAAGGATTTGCCAGTAGCTATGGACTAACAACATCATCTGGTTACTGATAAATTAATAACATGAACAACATTACCAAGAGCCGGTTATTAAGCATTGTTGTAATCGTTTTGCTAATTGCAAACATTGCGGCCCTTACTATATTTTGGTTAAAAAGAGTAGAAAAAAAAATGCCTCCACAATCTAAACACCAAGCTGGTGGCCCCTTTGCATTTTTAGTTAAGGAATTGGATTTCGATTCTGTACAAACAATGGCCTATAAAAACATTAGAGACGAGCATCAAAAAGATGTTGAAGGATATAGGAGTGCAATCAGAAAAGCAAAAGATGATTTGTTTGCCCTGCTTAAGGAACCCAACACAAATGAAAACAGTTTGCAAAATGCACTGAACAATGTGGGAGAAAAAGAAAAAATATTTGATAAAGTCGTATTCCTTCATTTCCAAAAAGTAAGGGCATTATGCACGGAAACGCAAAAGAAAAAATTTGACGAGATAATTCAGGAAGCATTGCGAATGGTTCCGGCTAGCCCACAAAGACAAGATCCTCCTCCTCCAAGAGGTGATGGTAATAGGGACGAAGGCTCGCCAAAGGATGGTGAAAACAGAAGGCGGCCTCCGCCAGGTGCTGAAGATGGCAATCATATGCCACCGCCTCCAGAAAATGGAAACCACCCATCACAATAATATTGTTAGCCTTGAAGCAATTGCTTCGAGGCTTTTTTGTCAACAAAATATTTTCGTTTAAGGATATTAAAATGAGAAGATGTAAGGGTTCATACTGAACAAATATTCATAACGATTGTACTGTAATAATAGTTGCATCATTCTGCTTCCTTATTTTTACAAAAAGTAATCAACTTGTCTTCTCCATCAGTAGCAATTGTCATCTTAAATTATAATGGAAGAAATTATTTGGAACAATTCCTTCCTTCTATACTTGCGTCAACTTATCTCAATAAAAGAATCATCATTGCAGACAATGCTTCAACAGATGATAGCATCAATTATCTGAAACAGAATCATCCTTCGATTGAACTCTTGTTTAACACATCAAATTTGGGTTTTGCGGGAGGCTATAACTGGGCCTTAAAAAAGGTTGAAGCTGATTATTATGTACTGCTCAATTCTGATGTGGAAGTAACACCCAATTGGATAGAACCAGTCATTGAATTGATGGAAAGGAATAGAGTCATTGCCGCATGCCAACCGAAAATCTTATCCTTTCATAAAAGAGATGAGTTTGAATATGCAGGTGCTGCTGGCGGTTGGATTGATAAAATGGGTTATCCATTTTCACGAGGAAGAATCTTTGATATTTGTGAAAAAGACAGCCATCAATACGATGATGTACAGAAAATTTTCTGGGCCACGGGAGCTGCCATGTTTGTACGTAGCCATGTTTTCCATGAAGTAAATGGCTTTGATGAATACTTCTTTGCCCACATGGAAGAAATAGATTTATGCTGGAGAATGCAATTGGCAGGACATGCTATCTATACTGTTCCGTCTTCTGTTGTTTATCATGTTGGAGGGGGCACATTGCCAAAGGGATTCCGAAAAACTTTCCTCAATTTTCGAAACAATCTTATCATGCTTTCCAAAAACCTTCCCTTATCAGAAAAGATCTGGAAACTGCCTTTTCGTTTTGCATTGGATACGGTTACAGCCTTCAAAGCCTTGTTGACTGGCGATACTATTATGTTTAAAGCAATAGCACAGGCCCATCTCGCAGTAATCAAGTGGGGGGTCAATGAAAAGCCTAATAATCGCAAACAGGTAAAAAGACCCTTAGCAGAATTGGATGGGGTTTATAAAGGTTCCGTTGCTTGGGATTATTTTATTGGCAAGAAAAAAACATTCTCCAAAATTGTTAACAATAAGCGATGAAAATTTAAAGTGCATCCTTATTTTTGCAACAGTAATAAAAAACTATGGCACACGATATTCAGGACAATAGCAAAAAAGACTTTACTAAAAACTGGGTAAACTCTTCAAGATTTTTATTTTACCTACAAGTGTTTTGTGTTTTGGCTTTTATTAATGCAGGATGTTTTCGCCTCTATAACCAACGTTATAAAGGTACCCCTGATGTTGAAATACAGAGCAGCACAAAATATACTCCTGAATACAAATAAAATTTTCAAACAAAAATTTTGCGGAGAAATATTACTCCCTATTTTTGCAATCCGAAAAGAGAAAAAGTTCTTATCATCACTAGCGAAAGTAGCTCATTTGGTAGAGCACGACCTTGCCAAGGTCGGGGTGGCCAGTTCGAGCCTGGTCTTTCGCTCCAAGAAAAAAGTCCCGCAATTGCGGGATTTTTTTTCGGTAGCCCCGGTGGTGGAATTGGTAGACACGCAGGACTTAAAATCCTGTTCGCCGCAACGCGAGTAACGGTTCAATTCCGTTCCGGGGCACGCTTTCAGGCCGCACAACTGTGCGGCTTTTTTGTTTACTACAACAATACTACAACAAACTGCCACACATGGATAATCGTGAACTTCTCAAAAGAGGGTGGAAAAAAGTTGAAAATGAGAGATTTTCAAGTCAAAACGGCAACAATTCAAATAATGGCTGTTTAGTAATTTTCTTATTTGTTGCTTCTTCATCAGTTCTCTTTTCGGTTGCTGCATGCATTTTATTGTCTCGATTATTCTAGTTCATTCCCCATTCGTAAATGCAATCGGCATATTTCTGCATCATTTCAATTCGCTGATTCAAAAACTTTGCTCGGTCATAGGCTCTATCAACGCTGCTTTTTGGAACGTGTGCCAATTGCCTATCAGCAATTTTATGGGGAATACCGATTTTTTCTTCTAGAAGACCAAGAGCAAGCGACCTGAATCCATGTCCAGTCATTCTGCCACGATACCCCATTCTTTTCAGCACCATCAAAATCGTATTTGTGGAAATAGGCTTGCTACTTTCATAAGGACTAGGAAAAACCAGTTTATTTCCTTCATTCATAGATTTTAGTTCCAAAAGAATTTCGATGGTCTGTTTTGCAAGCGGCACCATGTGGGGAAGCTTCATTTTCATTCTTTCGGCAGGAACAACCCACATGCCTTTTTCTAAATCGAATTCATCCCATTTTGCCTTAATGAGTTCGCTCGTTCTAACGAAGGTTAGCATCAAAAGCATTATTGCTAGGTAAGTTTGACGTGTAATGCGGTTTTGGAATCCCTTTAACGCTTCTAGAAATTCGGGGAACTCATCAACGTCAATAGCGGGGTAATGCCCTTTCTTGTATTTTTTCAGGGCAGCTTCTAACCCATAGGTTGGGTCTATTTCTGCCCTTCCTGTAGCTATTGCGTATTTGAATATATGAGAGCAGTAGGATTTTAGCCTTCTCGTGAGTTCTGGGGCTGTTTTTTCGGCTTTCTGCAAGCAAGCGAGCATTACCATTGGCTTTACCTGATTTACTGGATATGAGCCTAAGTCGGGGAAAATATATTTCTCCAATCTGTGCATGATGATTTTGGCATGTGAAGGCTTCCAAGAAGCCAACTGCTTTTCGTGCCACTCAATTGCTAAATTCCTAAAAAGGTGACTTTGTTCTAAAAATGCGGTTTGCTTTTTTTCCAGCTTTTCTAAGCTTGGGTCTATTCCTTCGAGAAGCTGCATTTTAGCTTCTAGTGTTTTCTTTCGAGCTGATAACAAGGAAGTGTCGGGGTATCTACCCAATGTCAGAAGTTTTTCTTTGCCATTGATACGGTATTTCAAACGCCAGATTTTTGAACCTGACTTTGATACTTCCAAATAAAGCCCCTGACCATCAAATATTTTTAACGGCCTGTCTGCAGTTTTTGCTGTTTTGCATTGCATATCGGAAAGCTTCATCACTGAACCTTCCTTGAAGTTAGAATCCGAATATGGGCTTCTAACGGTGTATGATCCGAATCATACCCCCAACCATACCCCCAATTTTGATTAATGCTGGTATATCGTAGGAAAAAATGCATAAGGTGCTTATAGAGATAAGCAACTGAAAAGTGTGCACTTTTCGGCTTTGGATAAGAACTGATAACAACTGTATAGGAATTTACTGGTGCCTGTAGTCGGACACTATATCCTCTTATAACTCGTTGTAAAAGTTCTACTTTTTCTGTAGTTACTTTTATCATACCCCCAACCATACCCCCAAAGCCCTACAAAGGCAAATCATTTTATTTCTATTCTAGGTTGTAATTAAATTATTGTTTATTAAACTGTTCATTGAAACTATTTACATTTATGTAACCCTTAAAAAGCTATGCCATGTATTTAAGCACTATTCAAATTCAAAATTTTAGAAGCATCCAATCTCTGAATTTAGAATTTGGGAAAGGAGTAAACTTACTAGTTGGAGAAAATGACTCAGGTAAGTCAACCATTATAGATGCTATAAAGCTAGTTACAGGCACACATAGCAATGATTGGTATAGGATTACTAAAGATGACTTTCATATCAACGGAACTAATCGGGCTGAAGAAATAAAGATTGTGTGTGTATTCAAAGAATTAACAGAAGATGAGACAGCAGCTTTTTTAGAGTGGACAAGTATTGACGATGATAAGTTTTATTTGAAACTTACACTTACTGCAAAACGAAAAGAGAAAAGTGAATCAGTTTCAGAAGTGTTTTATGATATCAGAGCTGGAGAAGACGAAGAAAGTGGGGTTATTAATGGTGAAGCTAAAAATAAACTAAAAGCAACATACTTAAAGCCACTTAGAGATGCAGAATATGAATTAGCCCCACGTAAAGGTTCAAGGCTCTCTCAAATCTTATCTGCTCATGAAATATTTCAACCAAAGACTGGTGTTATACACGCTTTGGTTGAAACAATGAATAAGGCCAACGAATCAGTTGAGGATTATTTCAAGACACAAGAAGGTAAGCTTGTATCAGATGCATTAAATGATACTTATCTAAAAGAAATTTCATTAAGTAGTAATCCGCTGAATTCCAAATTTGAAATATCAAAAAGTGAACTAGGGCGAATTCTTGAAAAGTTAGAATTAATTGGATTTTCGTCAACAGCAGAATCCAACATTGGACTAGGTTCGAGCAATCTACTTTTCATTGCAGCAGAAATGTTATTACTAAAAAAGGAAATTGGTTATATTGGTCTAAAGATGGCCTTAATTGAAGAAATAGAAGCACATATTCATCCTCAACTGCAAATAAATTTAATTGACTTTTTGAATAAGCAATCAAGTGAATCTGGATTTCAAAATATAATTTCTACTCATAGTAATTCACTGGCTTCAAAAGTAGATTTGAATAACATTGTTCTTTGCAAGAATGGAAAGGCATTTTCTCTTGATAGTAAGTTGACCAAACTTGCAAAAAGCGACTACCATTTTTTAGCTCGTTTCTTAGATGATACGAAGTCGAACTTATTTTTTGCAAATGGAATTTTATTGGTTGAGGGCGATGCTGAAAATCTAATCATACCTACTTTAGCCGAAATTATCGAATTGCCTCTTTATAAATATGGTGTTTCTATAGTAAATGTTGGAAGCACAGCTTTATTGAGATATGCGAAAATTTTCCAAAGAAATGATGGACAACAAATTGGAATCAAAGTGTCATGTATTTCAGACAGAGACATCCCTCCTAAAGAAGCAAAGGATTACACTTACAAAATCAAAAGAAAGAAAACAGGTTTAATTGAAGATGAGTATTTATTATCTGATAACAGAAAAACAGAAGATGAATATACCCCTCAACAAATTGATGAAATCGAAAAGAAAAAAAGATTGAAATATGACGGAGGTGATGTAAAGCTATTCATAGGTAGCACTTGGACTTTAGAATATGAAATAGCAAAAAGCTCAATAAAAGAATATTTTTATTTGTCAGTCTTGCTTGCGATAGAATTTGAACTAAATAATGATATTGCCGACAAAAAAGTATTTGACCAAACAAAGCAAAAATGCACAGATGATTTTGAAAAGTGGGCGGCAGAAAAGAAATCTGATGCTGAAATAGCAGTGGAGATTTATGCTCCTCTCGAAAGAGAGTTAGTTTCCAAAGCTGTCACTGCACAAATCTTTTCAAGAGTGATAAGGAAAAACAAAGTAAGCAAGGAGACAATCCTAAAAGATCCTAATTTGACTTATTTAGTTGATGCAATTAAACATGCAGCCAATGTTTGATGTTGAAAAAATAAAAATTAGCGATGAAGACCTTGAAAAGGTCGAAAAACTATTTGAATTTAGATTCAATGATGGACAAAAAAAAGTAATCAATCATTGGAAATCAGTAGATATCCAAGCATGCCCAGGAAGCGGCAAAACAACAACATTAGCAGCCAAGCTAATTATTCTGGCCGAAAAACTGCCAAAGAACTTTGAACGAGGAATTTGTGTAATTACTCATACGAATGTTGCCGTTGAAGAAATTAATGAAAAACTAGGTGCATACGCAAAATTCTATTCTAGCTATCCAAATCATTTTGGAACAATTCAGTCTTTTGTAAATAAATTCTTGGCTATTCCTGCCTATAAAAATATTTACAAACATTCTCCAGCAATAGTTGATGAAGACACATACAGACGTGAAATAAAAAAAATACCCATTCTTAAGGGAACATTAAATTTATTAGAAGCAAAAAAAGAAGATATAGGGCAAATTGTTTTTAATAGACACAATTTTGATATTTCTAAAAACATAGATAGTGATAAAGCCTTCGAAATAAAAGGGCTTAAACCTTTGACTTTAGAAAAGCATTATAAAAATATTCTTTTAGCTAAAAATACAATGCTTAAGGAAGGATATATGACTTATGAAGAAGCTTACTCTTTTGCGTTCAGATATCTTAGAGAATATCCAATAATAAAGAACTTTGTTGCGAAAAGATTTCCTTTTGTTTTTATTGACGAAATGCAGGACATGGAAATTCATCAGTCTGATATAATAAATGATTTATTCAACGCTACAAATTGTGTTATTCAAAGGATTGGTGATATAAACCAATCAATCTTTACTCAATCCAAACTAATTAAATGGAATCCTTCTACTACTGATGATTTGCAATTGTATGAATCAAACAGAATATCAGACAATATTGTTCAAATAATAAAAGACGTTTGTGTTTCTCCTCAATCGACAATGACAGGAAGAACAAACACGAAACCCATTAAACCAGCAGTTATAGTATTTAATAATGGTAATATACATCAAGTAAAAGATGTGTTTGGCAAGCTAATCCTGCAACATGGATTATCTACAAAAAAGAAAATAAAATGCGTTGGGTCGAGAATTGGATTAACAACTGAACTTAATTTGAATTCTTATTGGCAGGAACTAAATAGGAAAAAAGAAAAAATTGAGTTTGGAAATCTTATTTCATACGTTGAGTATATAAAACACAAAATTAAAAATACTCAGAACGTAAAAAATGTAAGAAAAATATTCATAGAGTTAATTTGTAAGTCTCTAAAAATTTGTAAAATTAAAAATCCTATCACTGGATTTTACTTTACACCTTTTTCTCTATTGCAATATCTTATTTCTGAATGCGAATCTTCAACTATAAATGACATTAATACTAGAATTGCGAATTGGATTTTGAAAATTAGAAATGGAAATAATATTATTTGTGATCTAAATGATTTCATAAAAGAAATTATTGGTTGTTTTGGAGCATCAATAAACTCTGATTTGAATACATTTCTTATTGATACTCATATCGATAAATGCGATGAAAATCAGGCTTCTCAAATTTATAAGTTTACAGATGGTGATAGTGAAGTGAACATGACATTTGATACAATTCATAAAGTCAAAGGAGAGACACACGTTGCTACCTTGTATTTAGAAACATATTCACACGGTGTATTTGATGTAGGTGATAAAATAATTGATTTTATAGTATCAGATGATGCTAAGAAAGTTAAACTAAGAAAGGTGGATGCATGTAAGAAAAGGCTACCAATGGCTTACGTTGCATTGAGTAGAGCAACTGATTTTGTCGCTATTGCTGTTCACAAGGATAGGTTTACTGAAGAACACAAAACCTATTTTGATAAAAATAAAGACTGTTGGGATTGTTTTCATCTTTGAAAAAATACAATATTAAATACATCTTTCTGGCGAAGGTTAAAAGTTACAAATATCGGTATATTGTATGTATTGACTTTTCCATACCCGAATATGTTGTTTACATTAATGGGTATTATTCTGCATAAAGAATATGTCTTTTTCCCCCTTTCACCATGCGAATCACCTATCAAAACATCGCTGCAAAAAACTTTGAAACTTTAACCGCAGCAATTTTTTAGGAAAGAACGAACAATGCACGAAAGACAAAACTTAGAACCCCTCCTTTGTCGCAAACTTGCCGCTCGATACTTGAATGTATCACCTGGCACTCTAGCAGTTTGGGACTGTACTAAACGCTACAATCTGAATCCCCTTAAAGTCGGTCGCTCTGTTCGCTATCGGCGTTCAGACCTTGATGCCTTTATGTTACGGCAGCTTATACGATAGCCTTTTTATAGGCTTTCAAAAAGGAATGTAAGAACGTTCCAACCCCTCAATAATCAAACACTTTTATGGAGTCCTCGATGAACATCGAACAGGCTAATGCTATTCCTATGTCCGAAATTCTGAGCAGATTAGGGCATACACCTACAAAGCAAAACACCACAGATGCATGGTATAAATCACCATTGCGTAATGAAAAAACTGCAAGTTTCAAAGTCAATATCCAGAAGAATGTCTGGTATGACCACGGTGAAGGTATCGGTGGTGATGTTGTTAATTTTGCTTGCAAATACCTCAAAGTTTGCAAAGAAGATTGTACCGAGACTGATGCACTACGTTGGTTGGAAAATATGCATGGCAAGACGTCACGCATCACGAATATTGACACTAGCGAATGCTCTCAGAAAGACACAACCCTTGTGCTTAAAGAGGTCAAGGAAATTCAAAAAGGCGGTTTGCTTGTTTACTTACGTGAAAGAGAAATTCCTATTAAGGTTGCCAAGGCATTCCTTAAGGAAGTGCATGTTCTAAACACCAAAACAAATTCCCGTATATACGCATTAGGTATCAAAAATGAAGAAGGTGGCTATGAACTAAGAAACCATTTGTTCAAAGGTTGCGTCAATAAAAAGGATATCACCTTTATCCGAGGAACAAAGCAAAATCCCAAAACCGTGCACATTTTTGAAGGTGCATTTGATTTTCTGACGATGATAGCACACCAGAAAACGAAGGCTTTCGAGGGTGATGTAATTATTCTCAATTCCATTGCCTGTATCAATAAAGCTACTGGCTATATCAAGAAGTATAATTACAAGCAAGCTTTTACTTGGATGGACAATGATACTGCTGGTGAAAAAGCTACAAATTTTCTGGAAGAATTCTTAAAAACCGAAGTTGGTATAACACACTTCAAAAAGAACTACATCTATGACGGGTTCAAGGATGTCAACGAATGGCATGCTTTCAAAGTCAAAGAAAGCAGAGCGAAACAATGTCCATGAATCACATTGATAAACTTTCTTCTTTCAAGGTAACAGAAGTTGAACTTATCTATCGAAATAAAGTTCCAGCTTCTCAAAGGCCGCTAATTCAGTGTTCTTCCGATGCCTATAAAATCCTTATTAAGAATTGGGACTTGAATAGGATTGAGTTGCTAGAGCAATTCAAGATTGTTTTGTTGGACAGACGAAACGCCTGTATTGGTATTTCTGAAATTTCAACAGGTGGAATGACTGAATGCATTGCAGACCCTCGAATTGTTTTTTCGACGGCACTAAAAGCAAGGGCAGCTTATATTATTCTATCCCACAACCATCCCTCAGGAAATATGAAACCCAGTAAGCAAGATTTTGCACTTACTGAACGAATGATAACTGGTGGCAGGATAGTAGGGGTGGAAGTTATTGAACACATGATTGTGGCACCTGAAACTTATTACTCATTTGCAGATGAAGGAATTATTCCAAGTTGCAAATGGATTTAGATAATTCGCTCTAAAAAAATCAAGAATATCAAGTAATGGCTCTGTTTGCGTTGTGGTGTTTTCCACAACCTTTCATGGCATGGGTTTGTGACTAGGTTGAGGTGATATACCAAGGCCGTTCATTCCTTCCAATCAATAATTTTCGCCTCGCTTCGCGATTCCCCGCCCAACCAAAATTCTTGTTGGGTCATTCACTTGAACCTTGGTCTTTTCATCACCTCTACCCACAAACCCAAATCATGAAAGGAACTAAAAATGGAAAACACCACAACGCAAACAGAGCCAACAAAAAACTACTTCACCCGGGATTTATATCAAGAGGTCACCGATACGATTATTAAGCAATTGGAGGCAGGAACACTGCCATGGCATGCACCATGGATAGGTGATTCATGCGGAAATGTCCTGGGGTTGCCGAAAAACGTTTCTACCAACAAAAAGTATCAGGGTATCAATATCGTTCTGCTATGGACTGCATCAATTGAAAATGGGTTCTTTTCTACCGAGTGGGGCACTTTCAAACAATGGTCGGAAAAAGAAGAGTTCATCCGCAAAGGCGAGAAAGGCAGCACGATTGTTTACTATGATACCTTTGAAAAAGAGGTTGACGGCGAAATCAAGAATATTCCGTTCCTCAAATCTTCCGTAGTATTCAATCGTTGCCAGCTATCCAGCTTCAAACAAAAAGAACATGTCTATGGCCCGTCACTGCCTTTACTGGTTGAAAGCGTGGACTTGGTGGAGGAGTTTGTTGCCAATACACAAGCTGTTATCGAATATGGTGCAAACATGGCAAGTTATAATCGTGTGACAGACACCATCCATATGCCGGCAATGGAGCAATTTATCTCTACAGACCGAACCACAGCAACAGAAGCCTACTATTCAACTCTTTTACATGAATTGACACATTGGTCTGGCAGCCCTACACGCATGAACCGTGTGAAAGGCAAAAAGTTCGGTGACGACCAATATGCTTTTGAGGAACTGGTTGCTGAATTCGGTGCAGCGTTTCTATGTGCCGATTTCAACATAACATCTTCAAGCCATGCAGACCATGCCGACTACATTGACGGTTGGTTGTCGGTTTTGAAACGCAATAAACATTTCTTGGTAACCGCAGCCAGCGAAGCATCTAAGGCAGTTAGATATTTGCAAGCTTTGCAACCAAATTAGAACTACTCGCTAAGTCACCAACCAATTGGTGACTTAGCGTGCCACGTTTTGTTTTTTCAGCTTAAAGTTGCGAAATCGTTTGCGTGAATAAAAAACTAACAATTGATAGTATTTTGAATTTTCTAATTTAGTTTTAGTACGTAATCTGAATGATAAGACAAACAGGTTACGAAACAATTTCCCTATTAGTGTTTACATCTATTACCTAACCATAAAAACTCAATTTTATGAAACTAGGAACACTCATCACGATTTCAGAACAGTTGCAATTTGCAATCGAAAGACTGGAAAAATTCATAGTCTACATTGTAGGAACTCTTTTTATCACCACAATAGGTTTAGAGTTTGTTCAAAGCAAAACTGATTACCTATTTTTCTTATTACACACTATCCAACTTATAACCGAAATCTTAGCTGCAATTTATATTTTGGCTAAGATTCTAAAAAGGGGGATTGAATATTGCCTAGACCATCACAGGCTGACAGAAGGTTTAGACCCAGAAGCTTTAGCAAAGAAAATAAGTCCATTAATTGAGAAGAAAGATTGTAACGGTTATTATATCAGACCTTTTAATTTTACTAAAAGGGCTGAAGAAACACAACTGGCTGCAAACTTAGGAAATCAAGGCTTTGGTGAATTCTCTAAATATTCTATTGAAGAACGTTATAAGTTTTATGATAGGTGGATTTCACAAAATAAAGACATCTTCTTTTTTATATGCTTTAATGAAATCGTCATAGGGTATATATGTATTTTACCAATGAAAAGTTCATTTAATGGTGTTTCGCATTACAAAGGACAAGTAAGCCAATTTGAAATGAGTAGCAAACATATTGTGCCTTATGGAGGCAAATCGAAACATATTTATGTACAGGCAATATTCATCGATAAATTTTATAGAGGGAATGTTGACCTTCAAGAAGCGTATTGCACGTTCTTTTATAAAAAATGTAGCGAATTGATGTTTTCACCTAAAGGGCTAGTTATATACGCAGAAAAATTCACGGATGAAGGTGAAAAGCTTCTAACGAAGCTTGGGTTTACCTACGGTAAAAACTTAAGCATAGATAAGCATCCAATATTTGAGCTCAAATTTTCAGGAAGTAATGTCAGCTATAAATCGGCTATTACAATTGAAAAAATATTAGAGTTTTTCAACTACCGAACTAACGAGGAACAATTACCTGCTTAAGGTAGCTGATGCATTCTTCATTACTTGTTTCTAAGAATTCACGATTACATGAGTAATCCATAGCAACAATAGCCTTATGCGTTATTGTTGCTTCTTTGTTTACATGATTACAGGTAAACCTATATTCTACATCGTCTGCATAATTGAAAAGTATAGCATCAATATCATGCCGTTGTGGGTAATTAAACTTTGATACAACTATCGAACGCAATGATTCAAAGAATTCGCAACGTAAATTGCGTATGAATTCACCTAGCAATGTTGTGGGTGTACCATACTTGAGTTCAAAAAAATCTTTTACGTCTCCTGCATACATATTTCTGTTGACTACAAAAGGTGATTTTTTGCTTTGGAAACGGAAAGAACCCAATGCTAAGCCATAATTTTCGGTGGTGGTTTCAGTAAGATTGATGTTGGTTAAAACAAGGGGTTGCAGTTCCTTTACTTGTGGGATGATTGCAGTTAAACTGGTATAAAATTCTTTGTTTTGATTGGTATTGGTCATCTTAACCTCTCTATCAATATACCATCATAATAAACATAAATAAGAAAAAATCAACTCAATAGATAGAGATTAACAACTAGGCTAAGTTGTTGTGTTAGCTGTTTTTTATAACAGTAATTTCATTCACAATCGTTTCATCCTTTTCAATAGTAGAGTTATAACGTTCATCGGTACAGGCGATTTGCTTTATTAAATGAACTGTGAATTCTTCAAACAAGGTTTCCAATCGGCTACCTGTTATTTGGACTGTGTGGGTTGTAAATAAAAGCACAATTATACTTTCCTCAGGCTGTAACTCACCGCTAATTAAATACGCATAGTTCAGGAACATCTTTCTGCCATCTTCCCAAGCAATACATAGATTACGGGCATGGCTATGGGATGGGAAAGATTGTTTGCCATCTTCTTTTCCATTTTCTTTTTTTGTTGGGTCATTTTCCCAAAGTTCATCAAACTTCAATTTATAGTTCTGGCTCATAATCCCGATAATTAATAGTTGGCTGTTGTGTAATTTCTTTGACTTGCTCTTTAATTAACGGCTTGTTGAAGCTTTCCCTTTGGAGTTGCTGAACATACTCCAAGTGTACATCTTTTCTTTCCACCAGTTCTATGGCTGATTGCCTTTCACCCAATTGGGTTGCATGTTCCAACAAGGCTTCTTTATCATCCGTATAAATCGTTGCCGATTCACGGCCTCTTGAAACGGAAACATAAAATTGCTTGGCATCCGTTGCAGGAAATGTCGAAGCAGGTTGGGCAATCAAAACATGGTCAACTGTTTTGCCTTGTGCGGCATAAGAAGTAATGCAATGGGCATGGGTGATATGCCCAAACTCTCTCGTCAAAGCATAGTTCGTTTTGCTTGCCTTATTTCTTAATGTGATTGAGCCTTTTTTGTTAACTGAAACAACTTCCAAGGTTTGTCCGTTGTTCAGCCGCTTTTCCTGTTCATCAAAACTGTTCTTTGTAATTTTCACCTTGTCGCCTTTAGCCAGGAATATCCTAGTTGGCTCAAAAACCTCAAAGGCATTGGCTTTTTTCAAAGGCAATTGTTTTTCAAGCCCGTCATCATTCACCAGAGCAACATCATTCAATTGCGTTTGCAAGACTTTCCAAATACTGCCCCTTTGTATTTCTGGAACGTTTTGATTGAACTGGATAACATGGCCTTCTTTATAGTTCCGCCAATCCGATTTTTGGGCTTCCGTGAATTTCAAATTATTCAATCGAAGGACTTCAATTTCTTTCTTGCCAATCAATCCTGCTTCTTTCAGTTTGTGCCTTATCGTTTCGGTTACTTCATCGCTTTGCTTATGTGTAGGTGAAACTACCAAAGCCGATTTGCCCTTTTTGATATGACCGATATAGTCTTCAACCAAAGTGTCGTTTGGTTTCAATCGGTCGATGGTCTGGATTGAACCCATACTGTCCAATTTTTCAAAAGCTTCTTTGATATTGCCTCTCGACAGATCCTCGACAGCTTCACGGTAATGGACATGCTTTTGACGATAGATTTTATTGACCTCTGCCGTTTTGATGCCAGCGACCGTATTAAGGATTCGCAGGGCATCCCCACGCACAACGCTTGCATGTTGGCGAGTATCGCCACCCAATATCAAACGGCAGTTCTTTTCCTTTGCCAAGGACAGCAAGGCTTTCATATCCCTTGTTCCCAATAGCCCAGCTTCATCCACCCAAAGCACCTGATTGGTTAAGGTGTCCTGCTGCTGTTTATCCATCAACAGTTTTGCGACGGTATCAGCATCCTTGAAGCCTTCATCCACCAACACCCCTTTTGAAGCCTCAGCCGTCGGGGCTACAATGGTCATTTTCTTGCCAACCTGTTCAATCAGCTTTACAGCCTCTTTGAGCAGGGTTGTCTTTCCAGACCCAGCAGCACCTCTGATAATTGAAACCTGATGCGTGGTGGTCAGTATATGGCTCACAGCTTGCCCTTGTTGCCCCGTCAGGGGCATCTCAGGGGCTTCCTTATACAAAGGCTGCATCTTGCCCATTCCCTGCCTTGCAAGGGCAACCATCGCCTTTTCTTCGCTTAATACTTCCTTAGTGGTGCAAACAAACCTGCCACGTTCTTTGACCCGAAGAATGCGGCTATCGTTTTTGAACTCCTGCAGTACGTCTTCAACAGATAACGAGGCATTGCCAAGGCTATGCTTTATGGCTGTCTCCGCCAGCCTTCTTTCCGCCATGACCGAAGCCCTTTCAAATGAATGATGTATTGCATAGTCGATACTGTCTTTTGCCTCATGCTTCGCATGTTCTTTTTTAGGGGCAAAACGGATTGGGGAGTTTTCCGATTGCTCATCGCCTTTATCAAGTTCCTTGATTTGTTCACGCCAAGAAGCTTTTAGTTCATCCATACTCATGCCCTTTTGCTTCTTGGAGCGTGTCCTGGCTCCAAGTTCACCCAACTCCCTGGCATCGGTGATATGGTGTTCCTTGGCAAACTGACCAATGGCATCCGTCCGTTTGGAAAACAGGTCAATGACTTTTTGTGGCACACCGACAATCTCAAACGAGCTTGCCGTCTTGCGGACGGCATAGCCTACTTTGATGAGGTTGTCTGAAAGCCTTTTATGGAACAAGGCTTGGTAATAGGGCATGTCCCGTTTGATGTCCCGGAACTGCCCAGCCTTGTATCGGTTTTCCTCGTTATCCCATGTAACATTGAACACGAAACAATGGCTATGCAAGTGGGGGTCGGGAGCCGATTCATCCACAGGCCTTGCCGTCTGGTGGGTAAAGTCTGCCCAGACCAGTTCGCCCGTTTCTCGGTCGGCATATTTGCCCTCTTTGCGAACCCGTGTCATGGCATCGGCTTCAATATCTTTCATGGTGGCTGATACCGAAGCCTGAAACAGTTCCATGATGTGATTATCCTTGGTAAGGGCATGGACAATCGACACGGATTTCGGGCAATGGAAATTGATGTCGTAACCTGTTGTTCGTTCATCTTTGGTTCGGGGTGTCAGGGTTTCGCCCGTGAGTGGTTGCTTGTTTTCGCAAAGGGCGAAAAACCCTTCCTTGGTCGCCATGCCGGTGATTCCCAAACGCTCGGCAATCCGACCCTCAAAACGTCCTTGCAATTCTTGGTCATTGACAAAATAATCCGACTTCATCAGGGCATCTGTGAAGTAGGCTTTTGCTTGCCCTGCTGAACTGCTTTGTATCATGCGTATCATGGAAAACATTTTACATTGGAAAAGCGAAACGCCGCCAAAATGTTCAATCCGTTAATGACAAAGAAATCAGTGCAGCTTTATACACCGCCTACTGGACCTTGGATGGGTTCGGTTTCTTCGAACTCCGCTTCACCAATTCTGAACGCGTCTGAATTGGCAACAGGTGCAGCTCCTGAGCCACTTGTGGAACCAACAATGAACATACCTTTTACCGTATCATAGAAAGCGGCATTTGTTGTAAGTATTCCTACCAATGATGGGAACTGGACAAATGGGATTGCATGCCACTTCCCGCCTACCCAATTCGTGAGGGTGCCATTATCATTGAATAACTTAAAAAGCAAAAGGCCAGTAGTCTGGTCTTGGGAAAGCCGATACTCGGCAACTTTTAGTAAAGCCATAGTTTGTGTTTTTGTGCCTACTCTTTGATACTGTTTTCGGCTTGCCAGTTTATAGATGGTGTTGAAACTTGCAGGATTGGTAGTGGCTGTGAAGCATTGCACAGCTAGGTAGTGTGCGGAAAGCCGTTAAAGCCAGTTAAACAAAAACCATCAGACATCTTCCCTAAGCACTGCTTAGGGCGGTTAGTTCATGATATGGGGTACTTTATTATCTTCATTTCCAAACATTTTTTTGGCAAATTTTTGTTTTAGTTTTTCAGAGCCAGGACGTTTCATGTAGAATTGAATTCCATGGGAATCTGCAATATTCTCTTCGTCCATAAATACTGATTCAGCATGCTCATTGATGATTTCATCATCCAGCATATCCATAATAGCAGTATCACCATTGTGGTATGCGGCCATGTAACTAATGCTGTAAATAATGCTGCACAGCATAAGAAACATGCCTATAGGTTGACTAATAAAGGACAGTATCAGTCCTACTACAAACATTGGCATTGGTTCACCGTAAATGTCACAATACCTTGCGGTGTAAAGAAGCGACTTGGGAATAAATCTAGCGTAGTAGTTTTCAAGAGTCCCTGATGAAGTTGTCAACCTCAACCCTTCAAAAACGGATGGACCGTTTTTAAGTTCTTTCCATCTTTTGATTCCGAAATAAGTATAGAACCCTAGATAAACATACCATGTAAAATAATAGGTGAGGAATTTGGACCAGTCTAAGTAGGATAAGTGCTTAAACGTGTAGGAAAGATTAAACCCACCAACAAAAATAAATGGCAATAAGAACAGAACTAAGCCGAGCAATACTGTTAGGTGAGTAGAGAAATACCTATGACCCATATCCTTTCTAAAAAAGATTTCAAGCGGCACTCTGAACAATACTGCCAATGCAAAGAAAATGTTGAAAATAATTTTCTTAAATCCATTTTCCCTTTTCATTATACTCTTGTAATCTAAATTTTCTTTCATGACTTATTATTTAGGGTTAACGATAATTTTGCTTAAAATGAATTAGAGTAAAGTTGAGTTCATCATTTATTGGATTACCCTGCTTATGTATGTAAGCATCTACCAATAATTCATTGGAATTTCCCCCTGTTTTCAAACCAACAAATTCTTCTGGCCTAACCATTTTTTGTAGCCCCAATGATTTTGTTTCTGAACTGGAATACTGTCCAGTATAATTGGTTGTTCTGGAATGGTCGACCATAAAGGCTTCCCCAATCAAGTCCGAAGCATATTTATTGGTTTCAATATCAGCATTGGCATGAAATATTTTTGTGCCAAGTGTGCCTAGAAAACTCTTTACCCTGTAATCTGCTTTTGCACCACCCATGTTAGCGTAATAGTTAGGCAAGTTTTGCGATAGGTAAACTGTGGCTATCATGCTGCTTCTGGCTGTCGCTTGATATTCGGCGTCATGCTCATGAAGGAAATTTTGGGCTTCGTCTGCCCATAGAAAAACAGGCCTGCCATTTTCCTTAGTATTCCTTTTTTCCATTGCTCTTTGCCAGATATACTTGAACATGATTTGTATATCCCGTCCAACTTTCTGATATATTTTGACTGGCAGGTTAAGTAATATGATTTTACCTTGTAAGCAATCTTCTGGGAAGAAATTTGATTCCTTTTTACAAAAAAGTGAGTGGACTGGATTTTTGAGTAACCGCATTAAAAAAGCGGAAAAAGTAAAGTCAATAATTGAACGGGTTTTCTCACTAAGTGTAATATAGTTTTCAAAGAAAAATTGATATAGTAAGTTGTAAGTTCTAGCTTCAGGCACAGCATCTTGTGATGCAAGTTCAAATGCCTCCAAACTATCTATCAACATTGTTTCTTCTACTGTTCTTTTGGAACCCCAATCCCTTATTAATTGTTGGATATTCTTATTCGCAAGGTTCATTGCAACTTTGAAAGGATTGATGCTTCTGGCTTTCTTTTCTTCATTTTCTTCAAAAAGCGTATTTAATGCAGCAGTACCTTTTGGAATAGATTGAACAATTGAAAACATTAAATCAACACTGACCTTCCCATATGCTAATAAGCAAAGGTCGATGAGATTAAACAACAGCATATCCAAAGCAGATTCCCAAAAGGGGTCATCGCTTTTACCGCCCGATTTATCTTCACTAGCCCGTATAACTGTTTTGAGAACCTGAACAATATTCTCAGTAATGGCATCCTTGCCCAAGACTGATTTGCTTTCGTAATCCAAAAAATTGAAGGCATACTTGCCCCCAGGTTCGACAATAATTAAGTCTCCTGTTCGGCCAGCTATTTCACAATAGTCTTCCCAGAGTTTTTTTTCATCAGGCTTTACCGTTAACACCAAGCCACCAAAACCATATTTGAGATACTTGATTGCTAAGAACCTGCCAGAGCCAGTTGTCTTTCCTGAACCGATACCGCCGAATATTTGGACACCTTCAACAGCATCCCTTATTGCCCAAGGAGATTGGGTATCACCAATATCAAAAAGTTTAGTATCAAGATTATATTGATACATGGTTGATGGGTTGAGAAGGGAAAATATTTCATTTCAAATTAGAATCCAATGATGCTTAAAAAAAGGGTAGAAACACCTAAAAATATCAGGTGTTTCTACGGTTGTTTTTTTGAAAATTATTTTGTAAGGATTATTTATGCTTGTGGCAATTTTCGCTTGCTTGGGATTTCTAGACCTAACAATGGGGTTTCGTTCGCAGCAGCTTCACCATGTTCGATAAAGTTGTAACGATATAATGCAATCGTTGCAGCATAATATGTTACTGAACCAAAATCACTTAATTCAATATCATTACTTGCCATGCATAAAAGACGAAGGATTAACTCTGCTTCGAGAGAGTGAGCTGTTTTTGTTTCAAACCCCAAAATATCATAGAGTAGTTTTCTTGCCTTGTGCTTGTATTCCTTACCAGCTCTATAATACACTTCAAAATCACGGTTTTCAAAGCCCCTTGTCCTCTTTTCATTTTTCATTTGTTTATTGCGTATCTGTTTTATGATTGTTGTAATTTCATTAATGCTATCCTCATCAGACAATTGAGTGTTTTTGTGTTGATGAATAACTGTTCTTATAAATGGGATTTCATCTGAATAAACTTGGGCTTGGGGAGTATAACCAAGGCTGTTGCTAATAAACTTGACAGCTTCTTCTTGATGTTCTGGATAGCAGACATTTGAAAGTAGCAATTGATTCCATCTGACGGAATCATCTTTATCTTTTTGACAGTAATACTGGTAGAGAACTTTTACTTCATTACTAGGTTCCATGGCAAACTCCGTATTGCGTATATTAGCATATCTGATTATTGAAAACAATAGCTTTTATGGATGATATCATTACACCCCCAGAAAGAATATATCAGTTCTATAAAAAAGCTATGAATAGGATTGAGAAGAATAACGAAAAACTTAAGGAATTAGATAACAAAACTTCTAATAAGCCAACTCTAGAAATGTCCAGGAGCCACATTTCAAGTAACATAAACTGGAATGATGAATACAGAAGGCAACTGCATAGTGCAAACGAAAAAATATCAGAAGACCTGAATGACAAACTACAGACGTATTATCAAGATAACGATATACCAAAAGATAGAGAGAAGGCTGTTGTCAGTGAATTGTCCAAAAGATATGAGAACGAAAAAGATAAAAATTTAGAGCAATCCCAAGCATATTCTTTTCAAAAGCTTGGCAAATCTGCCAATAAAGAAGAACTAAAAAATTTTAGGTCGAATGATTTAGACCAATCCCAAGACAAAGCCCAGGATTTGTTAAACAAACAGAAAGCAAGAACAAATGAGGAGAAGGAAAGATTTGAATTTTTGATGGAATACAGTCTCAATAAAATGGATATTCAATTGCAAACTAAATCCAGTCCTGAAAAAGAACCTGAAAAAGATATGGACATTGATAGGGATTAATTATTCCCTGTCTAGTTCTTTGTCGTCTTTTGCTTTATCCTGTTTCTTGGTAATTAGCCCATCCTTTAGCCATGCTGGCTCATAGTCTTTTAGTTTTTCTCGAAAATGCTGATGAATGCCAGCTTCAAAGCCTTTGCTTTGTTCCGTATCACTCAAAGATTTTACTAACTCTTTTGATAGTTCAGGATTGTGTTGGGCAATTAAATAGCCATCATTAAATCCTTTGATAAAATCAGGGTGTGGGTTGTCGTTTAATTCTTCCATCAAAATGTGTTTTTAGCGTGATTGTCTAAATACTGATAAATTGAATCACGGTCATAGAGGATAATTTTTTTCTCGGGTTGAGAGAACCTGATTTTTCCTTCGTCACGCATCTTCTGCAAAGTTGATTTGCTGGAAACACGCAGCATGTTCATGGCTTCTTCGCCTGAAATCCATCTATCTTCTTTTGCTCCTATTGTTTCTTTGATGCGTGTTACAACCTGCTCAATTAATGAATAAAAGGCTTGGTCTTCTAAACAGATAACATTCATGGGTTGAGTTATAGTTGATAGGCTAATTTACAGTTATTCGCACAAATGAAAAAGCCGGACAATAGTCCAGCTTTTATATAAACCTCTCCTTGGGGGATAATGTTCTATTTGCTATAGGCATTCGATAGCTCAATGATTTTATTGAGCATCAGTTCTGCAGTATCGGAGGTCAGCCCTTTTGCCAGTATAACGGGCTTATTGCCGTAACGTATATACACACGGTAGTTAACGGTAATCATGTTCATTCGTGATGCCCTTGCAACGGAACTTGCAAAGTTGCCAGCAGCATGGGCAGCATTTAATGACGATGCCGCCAACATGCTTGAAGCACTGCCAGAGACGGGAATGAACATGCCACTTTGCATGGGAACAGTATTGATTTCTTCAGATTTCCACGCCTTAATATAAAGGGCGGTTACATGTTCCCTGATATAGGTATTACCATCTACGTGGAAACCTTGCCTGTCCACAACAAAGCTTTGTGGTGTCCTTCTTTTGTTAACGAGGAACTTTAACAGCCTGAACAGGAGTATTGTAAACAGCACCCATAGCACTAAAGCAAACAGGACCGATGAAGGATTGAAAAGTGACATGGGAAGCGGTGCAATCAAGGCACAGACTATAATAAATACAGACAGGGCTTTGGTAGGGTATTTTTCTTGTTCATAAGAAAACAATGTTTTGCCGTCCTGTTGTGTAGCTGCAAAGCCAAGATTGGCTTGGATAATATTATTCATGCTGGAAGTTTTAATAATGGCTTTGAACCTAGCGGTTGTTCACAATCAACCGTATGTCGTGAGTAATCAGATTTTGAAACATCTGGTTGAACTGCGTTGCAGTTGTATTAACAACAGGGTCTGGCTGATAAGCCATTGTTGTTTCAGTACTGCTCACAGTAAATTGTAAACTTTTCACAGGCACATTACCAGAATTCAGCGAGGTAGGCGTTATCGTAATTGTATTTGAGCCGAAACCAGCATAGTAAATTAGTGTGGAAGACATAGTGGCTGTGCTGCTTGCCGATATAAAAGGTGAGGAACTAGCTACCATAGTTGCATTGCCATTTCCAGCATCTACAGTATTCAAGGTGACTGTATAAAGCTTACCGTTATCCGCTTGAACGATTGCTCCGCCACCTTGTATGAGGTTTGCAAACGAACGCAATGAAAAAGCTGTTGCCTTTCCTTTGATGTCAATTGGTTCAGGTGTTGATGTGTCTTTTTTGTTGCAGCCTGCTAACAGGGTAACGAACAATGAAATGGTGCATGTGATTTGTTTCATGATGAAAGGTTTTGATTGTTTAACAAAAAGGGTTCTATATGCGTTTGGGGACTACTAGTTGTCCCCATGGTTTCAATTCGTTTCAAAAGTGTATGCACTGACTTGACATGCCACTTTGCTTTTTCGCCTTTGAAGGTTTTTATCCTTCGCCTGTTGAGCATCTTTGTAACGCTCCGAACAGTTTTGTAGCCCTGTTCATTAAGCTTTTGGATGATTGGCTGCATGGTCAATGCAAAGTCATTGGCTACAGCTTTGTTCCGTTGCGAAAGGACTGTTGCACCATACTTGCCAAGCTTTATGCCCCTCTCTTTTGCAACGGCTAAGGCAGCCTTAGTTCGCTTACTTATTTCTTCGCTTTCCCATTCTCCAACAGCAGCTATAATATGTGCTACAAACTTGTTGGCTGTTGGATTGTCCATTGCAAGGAACTCAATCTTTGACTCCATCAGGTGTGATATAAAAGCTACGTTCCTAGCAAGCCTGTCAAGTTTTGCAATGAGCAGAATAGCTTTATGTTTTTTGCAGGCCTGCAATGCCAATAGAAGTACGGGACGTTTTGTTTTCCTGCCCGATTCCACTTCAGTAAATGCAGGCAGTAGTTCAAGCTGAAAAGCAGCAGCAAAATGTGTTACTGCTTTTTCTTGTGCTTCAAGACCCAATCCACTTTTTCCTTGTCGATCTGTTGATACTCTATAATACGGAACAGCTTTTCTCATGGTGATTTCTTGTAGCGTGAAAGGTTACAATGAAATCAAAGGGTATAGTGTTCATAGGTAAACGAAGGATTACTTTTATACATTAATCTGCTTTTTGGGGGAAATGATTTTTGAGGCGAGTGTTTGAAAGGCTTGAATAGAAAGGCTTTGCGGAAGGCAAGATTATTTTAGCTCATTGAAAACATCCTGATTTTGTTTACAGGCATACGTTCGTTTGCATGTAAACAAAAAAGAGCAAAAATCTTTTTTCTATAAGGTAATCATTGGGAATTCTAAAAGAGAATTAATACATTTACTCTCGTGTTCCCCCAAAGAGCAAAACCATTAAAAGACTTTCATGTATCATTTGCATGGACAGATAGGGGTATTGTCCAAACCTACTGGACGAACACGGAGTTTCTTCTCGTGCATCTTTCGCATTTCTTGCTTAATTCTTTTTCCAGTTATTATAAAGGCACAGACCAAAGTCAATTATGATGTCTTTAATAAGTCACCTTTGGGCGGCATCAAAATTGAAAACTCTATCATTGCCAATCTCGAAACAATAACGAACACAAATTATTTGATACAAAGTTTTAGCAACCCCAATAACAATCGTGTCTTTACTGCCTATGACCAAGACAGGGCAGCAGCAAATCTGGAATACAGGCAGGCTCAAATAAATGCTGATGTTCAAAGGGATTTGAACAATTTCGGAAAGGGTGAAACCGCTGATATGGATTGGGTGCTTAAAACCCAATCTTACAGGATAGCATTTGAAAAGCTCTTACGGATGAATCCTAACAACTTCTCCATCACCAAGGCATTATTCATTGTTGAAAGTGCCTATGATGAAAAGAGCAAACTTACCTACGAACAGTTTATGCAGTCTATCTACAAGGGAGCGACAATAGTAAAACAATTATTAAAAAGGGAAGGACTGAGCGGCAATGATAATTTGACATTGAACTACGGTATACAGAAACTGTTCAAGCAAACAAATAGCTATTACAATAGCAGGACAAAGCAGACCTATTCGGTTGCTCCAATCAAATATGATTTTGAAGATTATAGGGGCGAGAAAGACTACAGCAAAATGTTCGTTACAAAGCTGGTGAAAACGGGTAGTGGTCAATGCCATTCCATGCCCTTGCTGTATCTGGCCCTTGCCGAGGCATTAAATGCCAAAGCTTGGCTATCACTTGCACCGCAACATTCTTTCATACAGTTCATGGACAACCAGAATAACCTTATGAATTTCGAGACGACCAACGGCAACGTTGTGTCCTCAACGTGGCTTACCCAATCAGGCTATGTGAATGCTATGGCTTTGAACAATAAAACCTATCTAGATACCCTTTCACAAAAGAACCTTTACGGACAGATGATGTCTGACCTTCTATTGGGCTATATGAACAAGTATGGCTACGATAAGTTTGCGGAGCAGATGCGGCAACAGATACTTGCAATTAATCCGAATAACCTGACCGCAAAAGTGATTGATGCAAACATCAAGACACAGATTGCCATGAAGAAAATCCAAGCTTTGGGCAAACCAAAAGAAGAAGACCTTCCGAAATATCCTGATGCCTACAAAGCCTATCAAGCCATGCAAGCATCTTATACAGCGGTAGAGAATACAGGCTTTCAGGATATGCCGAAAGAAGCTTACCAGAAATGGCTAAAGTCAATGGAGAAGGAAAAGAAGTCGCAGAAAAACAAAGAGCTACAAGAGAAAATGAGAAAGGAAATAGAGGCTCTCAAAAAAATCAAAATCACGTTTCAAAACAACTACAGGAATTAATATACCTTGAAATCAATCTCACGTTTATGAGGCAACCCAAACTATTATTCGCTATTATCCTGCTTTCATTAGCTATGCTTGCTAAGTCCCAGGACTATAACCCATACAAATCCATTGGCAAGAAGGCCAAGGTAATAACAGCCTACAATGGAAAATTCGTCGAGGTATTTGACTATGACAGCGTGCAGCGTATAGGGTCGGTGCTAATAAATACCCGCACAAGAAAAATAGTGAAACTTCTTGATGCACAAAAGACTTTCAAGAAGCGTTCAAATAATACTTCTGCCAGCAGGTGGTATAGCATTGACCCATTAGCTGAAAAGTTTCATTCAATGTCACCCTATAACTATGCTGTCAATAATCCAATCCTGTTTACAGACCCTGATGGAACAGAGGTTTGGATTTCTTATGGTGATAATCAGCGTGCTAGGTATTCGGGAGGCAAACTTTACAATGATAAGAATGAAGTTGTCACAGTGAATGATAATTTTGTTTCGACTGTTGTGAGCTATTTAGACGAAATGAGTGGAACAGATTTAGGTAAAAAAGTTATTGATGATTTAGTAGGCTCAGCAAATGTTTATACCTATGCGAATGAGGCTGTAAAGGATAAAGATGGAAATACTGTTGATGCGATGCTTTTTGTGCCCAATGAGAGCAATAAGGGGGGAACAATAAAGGCTGGGTTTTTAATGAATGATGCTCATGAAGCGAAGAAAATTGAAGGGAATTCCCATGAACTATTTCATGCGTATCAACAAAATAATGGTGAAACCGGGAACGATATTCCAAGAGAGCTTTCAGCAAATATTTTTGCACAGGCGATGCTTAATCATATTTATGGTGGCAAGGATATTTCACATGCTGTAGGTGAGACAGTCGGGCACAAAGAAAAGGCTCCTCTTACTGCTAATGGGCAAGCGTTTGTAACAAGCTTTCAAAAAACATTGTATTCTCCAGCTTTTGACCAAGAAGCTTATAATAAGGCAGTAAATCTATTTAAGGCAGGCTCTGTGTTTAACTATAGCGGCACGTATAATAATTTGCCGACAGAATCGTCAAGCAAGGTAAATGCCTTAATTAGGTTGTATCCTTTAGTTAAAAGCAAAAACTAAATCATGAAATATATTATTATAATTATTTTGGCTTTTTTTATTCAATCATGTATTAGTGCTGAAAAGAAAGCAACTAGTGGTTCTTGTATATATATACAGCCTCCTTTGCCGTACGGTGCTTTGGAAAGAAGAAAGCAAGACACGACTTTTGATTACTACATCCTTGATAGAGAGCGAATATCTACGAAACTACCAGATAGCATTGCTGGCCGAAATGTAATTGGTGGTGCTGAGTTCTATGTTATAATAGATGAAAATAAGAAAATAAAAAAAATAAAACTTACTGATGTTTCAATTTATTCAAAGAACAAATTGATTTATAGCTACTTTAGGAATACAAATTCAGATACATCCCGAAAACTAGCAAGCTACTTATCATCATTCATACAGAGAATAGATTTCAAACAAACCAAAATCGCTAGTGCTGGTTTTCACCCCACCTATTGTTTTGTGGGCTTTCATAAGAATAAATAATAAGAGTTCATGTTTTCAGTTGTAAAATATTTTGTGGCATTTGTGTTTGTTTTTATCCCAACCCTTGAATGCCTGGCTAGTGATACTGATACGGCAGTCTATAAAAAAATCACCAAAGAATACCAAAAGGCGTATCAGGAATTGCAGGCTCTTCTGGAAAAGCCCTTGCCACAAGCTTTTAAGAAAGCAGTGTTTATAACAGAGAATACTTTTGCAAACAATACCCTTGATTACAAAGCTTATGATGACAAGATTTCGATTTTGTGCATGTTCGTTATTTCATGGGCACAGGCGAATCCTGTAAAGAATTATCGGTTTTCTGATAGCATCAACTTCCAAAAGAACTACGCTATCTATCGCCTCATGAAAGATAGTTTGCCGATAGCCGTTCCTAATAGTAAGGATAAGTACACCACCCGACCTTTTTTATACAATTTCATGGACTATGACGGAAGCAAGGATTGGAGCAACACCTTTGTAACAAAGATGCTTTACACCTATAAAGGCAATTGCCGAAGTTTGCCCTATCTCTACAAGATTATCGCCGACCAACTGGACGCCAAATGTTGGCTTTCTCTTGCTCCAAACCATATCTACATTAAGAACCGGTGCAAATCCTTTGGATGGTATAACACAGAGCTTACAAGTGGCTCGTTTCCTGTTGATGCTTGGATAATGGCATCGGGTTACTTGCCTCTGAAATCTATTCAGAATGGTATTTATATGGACACCGTGAGCAACCAGCAATCTGTAGCCATGTGCGTTCTTGACTTGGCGAAAGGGTACGAGCGTCAAGCTAAAAATTATGAAGATGGTTTCATATTGAAATGTTGTGACCTGACCTTGCAGTACTTTCCAAAGAATGTGCAGGCCATGCTCTTAAAGGCTGAAACCTTGAAGCATATTTATGAAAGTCACCAAAGTGGCAAAAAAGGTCAAGCCAAAGCAACTTATGAAGCCATGGAAAAACTCTATATCGATTTGTTCGACCTGGGCTATCGTGAAATGCCAGACAAGATGTATATGGACTGGTTGCAGTCCGTAAACAAAGAAAAAGAGAAGTACCAAAATAAGCAAGTGAGTAAATCAATAGGAAGTAAGAAATAAGCTAAGTGTATTATTGAGTATTAAAATATTAATGTATCATCCTCATTCTAAAAGATATGCTATCTGAAGAAACAATCGAATTCTGGGAAAAATCTCATTTGCAGTTGAATGACATTCAGGGGAATGAATTGAGAGATTCCTTTGAACGGTTCAATGTAGCATTCATACTCTACAATCGTTTGTATGATGAAGTGCCGCCTATTTTACAAGCGAGGGGAATAGAGATTTCTAAAAACGCATTCCAAAATGACAAGGATAGGGCTACCGATTTTCCCATCCAGTTTTTAGGTGCTGGAACTATTGTTGCAGCCTTAAATGACCAAGGCTTGACTATACACTTTGAGCGACTTGCCAAGCTCATTGATGACGAGATTTTCAGTATGAAGTTTAGTAAGGATAGTGTCCCTGACCGAGCCGCCGATTTAGCTCTAGCCGCCAACCTAAAGTCACTTGATGACCCGATAAGGGTTTCTGCTTTGTTAAACCTAATATACCAAGCAAGAAATAACCGAATACATGGTAGGAAACACTACGAGCCACATCAAATTCTACTTTTAGAGCCTATTAATGCCATTCTCATAACAATAAATAGGCTTCTATTTAATGAACTGAGTAAATGACTATAGCTTGAGTTTCTTGTTGAGTTTTGGAAGAATATAAATGCTCATCAAAACATGATTTACTATCCCCAATGCGTATTCTAGTTTGTCAATTGGAAAAGCCTTTATTTGATGGGCAGAGGCATTGCCAATATCTCTCAGCTTATCCAGAATAGGTTTTTCGGAAGTAGAGATAAGTCCATTAGTATGCAAGTTATTTATCTTGATTTTAAGATTATCACCCGTCATTTTTTGTTGCAAACAAATTGCCTCAACTAATGTTCTTAAGCCAATTCCAGCAAGGACGTTTGAATCGTTTTCAAAGGCCATTTTTATTTCTTCGTATAAATCGTAAATCTGCCGTGGTAATGAATCTTGGTCTTCCTCTTTTAAGAAATTAAATTCACCCCATCGGTCGGAGTGTTTTGGGAAATTTTCATCGAGCAAAAACGTTTCACCATGTTCTGAATGAACGGAAGTGATTCTATAAAGAAATGAATTGGTTTTACATCCACCACATTCAATGACCATGTAATCTTCATAGCCGGTTTCTATTCCTATGTTTTCTTTTTCATCTGTTTTGAGTTTTTTAGAAAACAAGATTTTCTGAGTTGTTTCTCTATCACATTCTAGGCAGTAAGTAAGGACAGTTTTCATGGGTTTATTTTTTCTAAAGTTATACCAAAAGAAATCGCTTAATTATTGGATTAATGGTAAAACAACGTGCTTGCTTACGTGTAAACAAAAAAAGTATATTTACTTCTGCACACTCTAAACAAATTTTTCAATGAATCCGTTGAAGCATATTCCTAAAAGCAACAATGAAGATATCGATAATGGGAGTTTTGAGAGGCTGTCTGAGCATAGCTTTGCCGATTTAATTGCCCTAACAGGAATGTATGGTGTTTTTAGAGAGAGTGATGGGACAAAACTACTATTGAAAACTTACGGAACCTACCCAACGGTATCAGTTGAGATAAAACTATTCCAAGATTCAAATTTGTCTCGATTACTAATTGATATGTGTAGAGTTGTTAATTTCCAAACAAAAGTGATACACAATGTAAGCCTTAAAGTAGCAGAGCCACAAAATGGTATTGGCATTTTAATTTTCCGAGACCAGATTGCAAATGCTATCGAAATGGGTGTGAAGAGAATTTTTTTAACTGCTAAGGGCTTTTATCAAATACGACACGAGTATAGTGGATATATAGTATGGGCAAAATTTGGATATACAATGTGGGATGATAGGTGCATTAGAAAATTTAATAAGCTAATGGATAAGGCTCGTTTTAGAGGACGTTTGAGAAACCCAGCCCCAATTCATTTGTCTTCAACTACTGTTAACGACTTGGTTGCGGATGGACAGGGTGCTCTGCTTTGGGAGTGGGATGGTTATACTTGGGAAGGAGAGTTTTACCCACAAGAGAAAAATAATGTGAACTACTTGAATATATACCTAGCGAAAAAGAGTCTTAAACTTATTCAGTCAAGAGTATAGGGAAAGGTCTTCTTCAACTCTTCTCTTTCATTTTCTAATTCAGCTTTTGTATAGTTCTGGATTCTTGTAATATATTCCTCATTATCCTTCAATATTCCTTTTAGCCAATCACCGTTTAGAGCGGCATTGACTATGGTCATTTTTTTCATGTGCATTGCTTGTGCCTCTTCTAGAGGTTCACGCTTTAAGTCCTCAACAAGAATGATTTCAATTTCTGGCCTGATTGGTGAATAGAATTCATCTTTACTGTCAGCCATATCTTTATTCCTTGTTCCCGTTGCAGGTTCTACTTTAGCATCCCCAGCTTTTTCTGTCAAGTTATTCTGCTTATGTAGGTATTTTGCAAATACCAATAGAGCCGTTTTTACGGGTTGGGAAGGTTCTTCAGCTATTAATCTTAATCTCGATTGCCACTTAACTATATAGGGAAACCTTCTTATCCATTTATCAATCCAAATGGCCTGTTTAATATATTCTCTCTGTAAGGGCGAACTTAACTTTTTAACTCTTACTAATCTGGTGTTCCATTCAATTCCAATGTTACTGTCCTTTACTAAATTTAGAAGCTCTTCGTATGCAATTTTAAGCTTGTTATTGTGCTTGGAAACTTCGTGCCGAAAGTAATTAATTGCTTCCCTGCTATTATCAACATTCTCTGAACGTATTACTCCAAGCTGGAATAAAACTTTGTCTAGAAGTCTAATATTGCGAGATATATTACTTAAGAGGACGGCAAGCGGTTGACCAGACCAAAAAGAAAGCCGCTTTAATGCAGTTGTCTTTTTAATATCACCGTAACCATCGCTGCCCTGTTCTACAAACATCTTATGAAGTATTTGTGCAGAATAATTTTCTTATAAAGATAGTTGTTATGCTGAATCCCAATGGGGCTATTGGTTCGATACTGACAATTGTCGCATATTAAATGCATGACAGTCGTTTTTTTAGGATAATTTCTTTCAGAGATGTTATTTTGCTAAATAAATTAGTCTTGAAAAATGTCGTTTTTTTATTTTCGTATTTTGTATGATAGGCAACATTATAGGTTGAAAGCTGAACGCATTTACCTTGATGCGGTGCATGAACGCTATCGCATATACTCAAAATCCAGTAACATGGTCATTGAAAGCAATAGGCCTGCATTCCGTAACAGGGGGCTTAGATACGTGAGACCAGAATGGAAAATTATCGAAGGCCATCAAAAATGGCACATGTTATTTGATGCCATTGTCAAAGAAGTGATGAATGTCTTGAAATGATATCTAGGCTTGGTTTCTTTTAGCAGAAGCAAGAATATGCATTAAGCACCTGTGGCGACGCTCCATTCATATACGGAATATAGATTTGGCTTTGGGAAATTTGCCGTGAAAAAAAAAGAACCCAAACGGATATATTTTAGCATATCTATAACAGTTGGGGCCTTTTGAAGTATATTACTTACTCAAATAACGCTTATGAGTAATTACTACATAGTTTCTTTATTCAAGAATTATAGAGATAATGGGCAGATTGGTAAGGTAGTAAAGGTTACCATGCTGTTTGCAATTCCACTTACAGTATTTGCTGCTATTAGTTTTACAGGCTTTGTTGTTTATAAAAAGGTTATGCCTTGGGTTAACAGTGCAGATAATAAAGAAACTAATAAAGATGCGAGTACGCAAAAAATTGCGATTGATTTGGCGAAGTTGCAAATTGATGTTGCCCAACTCAAAATAAAAAATACGAGCAACCCAATTGAGAAAAATCAATATCGTGCGGAATTATATGAAAGTAAAGCTGCTCTAGCAGATCTTTTATATAAATTAGATACAACTAGTCAAAATGCAATTATTTATCGGAGACAACGAGACCAGGCAATTCATGAAAAAGATTCTGTTTTATTGGTCAATGAAAGTCTAACTGAAAAAGTTGCCCAGTTGGAGGGCAAGAATTCAGACCTTCAATTCAGAGCTGATACTGCAGAAGCCGCAAACCACGAACTGAGAGGAGAACTAGCCACTTATAAAGAAAAATATGTGCAAGCTGATTTAACAGCAACAATGCAAGTCGTTTTTGCAAAGGATTCAGATAATAGTGGCAATACGGCTATCACTACAAAATCTAGAAAGGTTAAGAATGTTTTAGTAAATTACAAAATTGACCGTCAGCTAAAAGCTAATGATAGGTTAAGAATAAGGATTTACAAAACCAATGAAAAAGGTGTAAAAACTATTATTGGAGAGAGCGAGTTTCTAAGCACAGCTGAGGATATACTTAAATTCCCAATAGACAAAAATTCTATTGGTAAATGCACAATTTCCGCAGTATTGTCGAATAGTGATGAGTCATTGATTTACGCTAGGTCGTTTATAAAGTAATTAGTAAAAAAATGTAAAAAGCCCAATGGATTTTTCCATTGGGCTTTTTTGTTAAAAGTTCAAAACTGCATCTAATGCTTCGTCAGTGTCCTTATTGATAAAATTTGATTGGTAGCCGATTGTAGTGGTAATGGAAGTGTGACGATATAGCTTTTGTAACATCTGAATTGGAATTTTGTCACCCGAAATGTTCCCGAACGTGTGCCTAGCAATGTGCATGGTCAGCTTTTTATTTATACCAGCCGCCGATGCAATGCGATTTTTCAATACATCGTCAATCCGATGTGTCCGATTTGCAATTTTCCGTTGCAGTTCAAATTTGTTGTCAAAATCCATCCCTTTCAGGTCAGGGAAAACTAGGTCGTTGTGGTTTTCTTGGAATTTTTGGTATTGTTCGAAAATGGCTTTTGCCTTTTCTGGCAATTTGAACGAGCCACCTTTGTTGTTTTTTCCCATTGTGTAGTGGAGTCGTTCATCCTTGATGTCCGACCAGCGAAGCCTTAAAACATCAGAAACTCTCATTCCAGCAAAATAGAACGAAATCAACCAGACATTTCGGGCGTGTTTTTGGGCTTCATCTGGTAGCTCAACATCTTCAAGTTGATTTACTTCGTCAGGGGTCAGTCCGATTTTAACACTATCAGGGAACTTGATTTTGACTTTCCCCTTTCCAAAAGGATAGAATTTGTCATCAATAATATTGTCCTTAATCGCTTGGCTGAAAACGCTCCGAACCATGACGAAATGATTCACGGCAGTTCTTTCGGACATTTTGTATTTCCCTAGCAAATAGGCCTTGAACCGTTCCAAGAGGGTTGGGGTTATATCGGAAAACGCAATGTCGTTCCCGTTCATGAACGACTTGAAATGCTTCACACGGGATTTTTCAGCGTTGTATTGATTGAACTTGCCCGCTAGTTTTAGCCTCTCAATAAAAGCATCTGCTTGGGCAAAAAAGGTGGACGACGTGGAAGGTTTGACCTTTTGCTTTACCGACCTAGCACTAACGAAGCTTTTATTGCTTTCGGCATCCAAGGCAGCATCGGTTGCATCTGCCATTTTTTTACGGAGATAATTGTTTAGCCTTGTGCTATTGGGATGCGACTTTTTGACCTGTTGGGCGGCTTCATCCCAATCCTTTTCAAGGATTGAGTAATCGAGATAAATGAAGGAACTTTTTCTGTCCTTGGTGATACGAATTGCGAGGGGAAAAGTGCCGTCTTTTTTCTTTTCTTTTCGCAGCACAACTTTGATGTTTGCCATGCAATACCTATATTTAGTAATGAAAGGGTTTCGCTCGGAAAGTTACTACAACAATCCTACAACATTTGCCGTTTTGATGCGGTTTGTTGTAGTTTCATGCAAAACGAATAGTGCTGATTATCAGCGATATTGGTGTATATCGAACCGTATAAAACTGATAAAAGTGACACTTAAAATCCTGTTCGCCGCAACGCGAGTAACGGTTCAATTCCGTTCCGGGGCACAAAAAGCAGAGAATATTTCTCTGCTTTTTGTTTTTCATCTTATATACTTGTGAAATATTGCTGCCAAAATATACCTAGAATCACCCATTCTTTTACCTTCCAAAAGACGAGAAGAAAGCTGGCAAAGGTCTTTTAATAAATTATTTCAAATTTCTTTGCAGTTTTTCGCTGGCAAGCCTTACTTTTGCCGTCCTAATTTTTCATACACATGTTAGCAGTAGTAAAAATCGCAGGTCAACAATTTAAAGTACAGGCAGGAGATAGCCTTTACGTTCCTCACCTGCAAGGAAATACCGGAGACAAAGTTGAATTCAATGATGTTTTGATGGTGGACAATAGCGGAACTGTATCTGCTGGTAGCGATGCGAAAGCAACAGTTACTGCTGAAATAGTAAGAGCTCTTGTTCAAGGTGATAAAGTGATAGCTTTTAAAATGAAAAGAAGAAAAGGTTTCAGAAAAAAGCACGGTCACAGAACCCACTATACCCAAATTAAAATTGAAAGCATCGCTTAACAAAATTTTTGATTTAAAGATTTGAAAATTTGTTTAATGCATTTTTTCAAACTTTAAATTTTCAAATTTTCAAATTAATAAAAAATGGCACACAAAAAAGGTGAAGGCAGTGTAAAGAACGGCCGTGACTCAAACAGCAAACGTTTGGGTGTAAAAATATTTGGTGGTCAACCAGCTATATCTGGTAACATCATCGTTCGTCAACGTGGTACAGTTTATCATCCAGGTAAAAATGTAGGAGTTGGAAAAGACTTTACATTGTTTGCACTGTCTGATGGAACGGTACAATTCAGGAAGACAAGAAACGATAAAACAATTGTTTCTGTTGCTGCTGTTACTGAAGCTGTGGAAGCAACTGCGTAAAAAAAATTTTGCAGTTACAAAAATGTTTTTAATTTTATGGCATTAACTAACCATTAAATTTTACAAACATGGCAACTGCAAAAAAAGCCGCTCCTAAAAAAGCTGCTGCAAAGAAAGCCGCTCCTAAGAAAGCTGCTGCTCCAGTAAAGAAAGCCGCTCCTAAGAAAGCTGCTGCTCCAGTAAAGAAAGCCGCTCCTAAGAAAGCTGCTGCTCCAGTAAAGAAAGCCGCTCCTAAGAAAGCTGCTCCAGCAAAGAAAGCTGCTCCTAAGAAGAAATAGTCTTCATTAGATTAGCTAATAGAATTAAGTCCCGATTTTATCGGGACTTTTTTTATTGTTTTATCTTCACCGCCACACTTTTTGTTTATGGATAATTATGCAATTGCTGATAACTTTTCAATGCTTGGTAAACTCATGGACATCCATGGTGATAATAGTTTCAAGGCAAAGTCCTATTCATCTGCTGCATTTACTATTGAGAAATTGCCCATGCAACTATCAGTTGTTGAACACAATAAAATTTTTTCTATTAAAGGCATTGGGGAATCTGTTGGCAGAAAAATAATTGAGCAATTACAAACAGGGGCGTTGCTTTCATTGCAAGAGTATATTGATAAGACGCCTTCTGGTGTAATAGAAATGTTGAATATAAAAGGGATAGGTCCAAAAAAGATTTCAACGATATGGAGAGAGATGGAAGTGGAAACTTTAGGTGAGCTTTTATATGCATGTGAAGAAAACAGGCTTACACTTTATAAAGGATTTGGCGAGAAAACACAACAGAGTGTAAAAGAGGGAATTGAATTTTACTTGGGGACACAGGGCAATTACCTCTATCAACAAATTGAAAGCTATGCATCAAATGTTCATGATAAACTGAATAATGAGTTTGATACTGAATTTATTTTAACAGGTGAATTTAGGAGGCAGGTAGAAATAATAGAAAGATTGGAATGGGTAACCACAGCTTCAGAAAACGAATTGCAAGCTTTTTTTGTAACTGCTGGTTATGAAATAGTAAAAGAAGAAGCTGGCTATATTTCTTTTAAGGGAAAGGAGAATGTTACACTTGGTTTCTTCTATTGTGACCAGGAACAATTATATAACCAATTGTTTGCAACAAGTTGTTCCCAAGATTTTTTGCAGGCATGGATGGAAGAAACAGGTTGGGATGCAAGTAACCCATATACATCTGAAGAAGAAATTTTTGAGGATTGCAGTTGTGCTTTCATTCCTGCTTATGCAAGGGAAAGTGCTAAAATGATTGAACATGGGCTAAACAACCAATTGCCTGAACTTATTGAAGCAACGGATATTAAAGGCATTATCCATTGCCATAGCAAATGGAGCGATGGTTTGAATACCATTGAGGAAATGGTAAAGGCCTGCATAGATAAGGGCTATGAATATTTGGTGATTAGCGACCATAGTAAGACTGCTTCTTATGCACAAGGCTTGCAAGTGGAAAGAGTAAAAGCACAACATGGGGAAATTGATGAGCTCAATGCTAAATATCCATCATTCAAAATTTTTAAAAGTATTGAAAGTGATATTTTGGGTGACGGAAGCTTGGACTATGACAATGATACGCTGTCAAGTTTTGACATCGTAATAGCCTCCATTCACTCAAATTTGAAGATGAATGAGGAAAAGGCCATGATGCGATTGATGAATGCAATATCAAACCCCTTCACAAGCATTTTAGGGCACATGACTGGCAGATTGCTGCTAAGTAGGAATGGTTATCCCGTTAACCATAAAACCATCATAGAAGCCTGTGCCGCACATAATGTAGTGATTGAGTTGAATGCACACCCCCGAAGATTGGATATAGACTGGAGATGGATTGATTATGCCTTGGAAAGGAATGTACTTATCTCCATTGATCCGGATGCACATAATGTGGATGGGTACAATGACTGTAAGTATGGTGTATTGGTGGCACAAAAAGCTGGATTGACCAAAGAAAAAAACTTAAGCAGTTTCAGTTTAACGCAATTTGAAAAGTTTGTAGCAGAACAGAAACTAAAGAGAAAATAATGCTTGTTACGAATTATGCAGAAACTAAGCATTGTTTCCTGTGGAAGGAATTTCAACAAAGAACGTAGAACCTTTGCCTTCTGCTGTTTCAAACCATATATGGCCATTGGCATTTTCTACAATGCCTTTGCAAATGGCAAGACCAAGGCCAGTACCAGAAGTTTTAGTAGTGAAATTAGGCGTGAATATCTTATCCTGCATTTCTTTGGGAATACCACTCCCGTTGTCTTGAATAGCAATTAGTATCTTATTGTTGGTGACCTGCTGCTGGATATTTATTTCAACTTGCTTGTTTCCTTCAGTTGCTTCAATGGCATTTTTTAATAAATTGGTAAAAAGACGAGCCACTTGAATTTTATCTGCATTGATATTGTAATTGCCCGTTGATTTTTGATAGTTGATAACAACAGTTTCATTTGACTGATGAAGCTGCACCAGTGAAGCAATGATATCAGTTACATCAAAAATTTCAGGCTTTGAATTATTGATGTTCGCAAACTGGGAAAAATCACCAGCAATATTTGAAAGTTGGTCAATCTGCTGCACCAATGTTTGGGCAACCTGTTCTGACAACTGCTTTACATTTTCCGAATCATTATTAATTGCCCGTTGCAAATATTGAATGCTCAGTTTCATAGGTGTAAGTGGGTTCTTGATTTCATGTGCCACTTGCCTTGCCATTTCCCTCCATGCACCTTCACGTTCACTTTGAGCAAGAGCCTTGGCACTTTGTTCAAGTTTGTTCACCATCTTATTGTATTCACTAACCAGCACACCAATCTCGTCCTGTTTCTCCCATTTAATTTCTTCATTCCTCTTGCCAAGATTTATCTCCTTCATCTTCTCCGTAATTAAACCAAATGAAGAAGTAATCCTATTGGTAATTAAAAACGCAATGGCCCCAGCCAATAAAAATATAAAGGCATTCAAGTTGATTAGCGTGGCGAGGAAGCTGGAAATTTCTTGATTCAGTTCTGCTTGGGAATTGAGGTAGGGAATGTTTAAATAGGCATAAGTATTTCCTTCATCGTCATTCACGGGAATATAGATGCTGAGGAAAGAGAATTTACCCACCGTTTCTGAATGGATGTAATGGATTTTCTTATTGTTGTTCAACTCATAAAAAGCAGTTGGGTCCATTCGTTCACTTAATAAGTGCTTGTTATAAATGTAAGGCTGTGTTGAAGTGACAAGCTTTCCGGTGATATCATAAAGCGTTACATCTACATTATGCACTTCTGAAATGTCGCTGACAATTTTTTCAATATCGTTACCAAAGCCAACTTCATTAACGGTTGTGAAGACATCGTCAAACTGCAATTGCGAACGGACCACTTTTTCCCTTTCCTCAATATCATTGGCCATCACCTGAATGGACTTTGATAAACGTTCCTCATTGCTTTGATTGAAACGGTAAATAAAAAATGAAATGGTGGCAATACCAATTACCAAAAAAGAAAAGACGCTGATGAAAATAATGGTTGCATGTATTTGTGAACGGATATTGAACTGCAGCAGTCCTTTCAATTCTTTTCTGTTGAATCTTGTTCTCAAAAAAAAGTTACCTATATGGAACAAAGAAATGACCAACAAAAAAATGCAGAAAATGTAGGCAAACAAAGTAATGAATTCCAGTGACCAGGCATTCTTCTTCGCCACGATAACCATCTTGCCATTGCCAGCTTTGTACCAGAGCTCATTGTGGCCATTATTGTTTTTCTGTTCATAGCTAACAACAGGCAGCTTGATTTTTTCCAATGAGGATGGAAAACTGTAATCATTGTAATGGTTAATCAGCTTACCATTATTATAAATAGCATAGGAATAGTTCGTATTGAAATCTGCACTTAAGTCCTGTGCTTGCCTGAACAGTTCAGGATAAAGGGCCTCGCTTTTGTAACGCTTTGGTTTAACTGAAACAAACAGGTAGCCAAGCGTCGTTGAATCATTGCTTATTTTCTTTTCGTAGTAATAGCTTGATTTTTGGTTGATATTATCGTAACTGTACAAATTATCGATACCTGTAGCCTTTCCTTGGCTTAGTATCGTCGCTTTGATCATGGCATAGCTTAATGAGTCATCATTGAACATAGGATGGTAGAGACTATCAAAAGTATAAATCCTTGTATCGTATTTGTTCAGGTAACCAGAAAAGTTTTCTGTAATCAAACTGTCCTTGATGTACTTATTGGAGAATTCACTTTGAAACCTGTTGTAATTTGTTGAAAGCAGCGTATCACTGAAATTTGTTGCGGCAATGCGTAATAAATTTTCACTGGCAGGGTCTGCCTGCAAGGAAAGGTTCTCCGCATATTTTTTTCTTTGCTCCAATTCAATCGTCTTGTTTTGATAAAGTATCAAAGCAGCAACAGAGGATGCAAACAATAACACCCAGAAAATAAAGAAAGATGATTTAAGAACGGATGAACTGATGTCTTCTTTTCGATAATTGATGATGGTAACATAGGCAAGCAGCCAAGCCAGCACAAAAAGATTGCTGCCAATATGAGGGCTGCCAATATTGAAACTCAATAGCACAAGGCCTGATATGGCTATCACCAATAGCTGCGTGTAAAGTTCCAATGCCGCACTGAAAACCTTTCGTAGCAGGGTGTGCGACAGATGGAAGAATGATAGTAACCCCAAACAAAGAATAGCGAAACTGATAAAGCTATAAATGCTCAAGCTGAAGAAATTGCTTACATCAAATGATATCTTCGAGTCGAGAACAAGGCTCCTGATAATAGCCGCAAAAAGCAATGCGGCCAGTGTCAGTAAGAAAAGGTTAAGGTAAGCCTGATAGCCTTTCTTATTTGCATCATTGGTTGTATTGATGGTATTGAATTTATAAAAACTAACCAACCAAAATAACAGTACGGTATTAATCAACAAATCACCAAGTGATGGATGCAGGAAATTGGAAGCGTAAATAGAAGGGTCAAATAAAGTAAACTCCTTAAAGTTGAAAGGAAACGGAACATAATAAGTAAGCAACCTAAATAAAAATACAGTTCCCAGCAAGAAGGCAAATCCACATTTGAAATTTTTTGCTGAAACAATTTCATTGGCTACTGCATTAAAAAAGAATAGCAGCAGAATGATAGCCAATGTTCTTAAAACGATAGTTAGAGCATCATAATCATGCTTTGCCTTTTCAACTTTTAAATGAATTTTGAAAAGCTGCTGATTGGCTGAGTTCACAATAGGTAAGGCCGTGGCTGTATCTGAAATTTCATACTGGCCATCCAGCCTGTTGAAACCTTCAAAACCTGTATTCAGGTATTTGTTCTCCATGAAGTAATCCCATCTCACAGGAATGACAGCAATAAAAAAGTATTGTTTGCCAGTAATAGTAACCGTTTTCTTTATCAACTCAAAATGGCCATTCTGGTAATGCACAAAATAGCTGCTATCCTTTTTCTGCAAATCCTCCGGAGTAATATAATATTTATTGCTGTTCCAATAGCTCAACAATGGCTGGCCATTGCTGCCTATGTTGTAAACAAAAAAACCGAATGCCTCATTGATGAGTTCAATCTTTTGTAAGGAAGGATGTTTGTCATTTGTAACAACATTTATTATGCTGCTGTCTTCCAGTAATTGTTCAAAACGGTTTTCATTTTTCTGCAAATACTGCTGCAGCTTATGCTGAACCTTTTTGGGAGACGAATTATAGGAAAGGTAGTTTGTCGCAATAAACGAAATGGTATATAGGCAGGCTGCTATAAGAAACAAATAGCCATGTTTAAAAGCTGCATTGCGTAACGTGGTAATCAACTGTTGGGCTTTTGTTTTTTTACATCGTTCCAAAGGGCATCCATTTCCTCAAGCGTCATGTCTGCCAAAGACTTCCCTGCGGCAGTTGCAATGGATTCCATCTGCTGAAAGCGGTGAATGAATTTACGGTTTGTCTTTTCCAGAACGCCTTCCGCATCCACTTGCAAAAACCGTGCATAATTAATAAGGCTGAACATGACATCCCCAAACTCCTCCTCTATATGGGGCTGGTCATTTTCGGCAATGGCCTCTTTCAGTTCAGCAATTTCTTCTTCCACCTTCTTCCAAACATCTTCCTTGGTTTCCCATTCAAAGCCCACTTGCTTTGCCTTCTCCTGAATGCGTGTTGCCTTCACCACAGCGGGCAATGCATTGGGAACGCCACCAAGAATCGTTTTGTTCTTTCCCTCCTTCAGTTTTATTTTTTCCCAATTGCGTTTCACGTCCTCTTCATCGTTCACCTTAACATCGCCATAAATATGCGGGTGCCTATTAATCAGCTTGTCGCATACACCATTGATAACATCTTCCAGCTCGAATTGTTTCTGTTCGCTACCAATCTTTGCATAGAAAACAAGGTGCAACAAAACATCGCCCAACTCTTCCTTAATGGCTTTCCAGTCATCGTTCGTAATGGCATCTGCCAGTTCATAGGTTTCCTCAATCGTCAATGGGCGAAGCGTATGGATGGTTTGCTTCCTGTCCCAAGGGCATTGTTCCCTAAGCTCATCCATAATCTTCACTAGTCGTAAAAAGCTATTGGCCTTCTCTTGCATGATTTTTATTTTTTAGATAACCAGACACAGCATGAATATCGGATACCTGCAGTGTCCCCTCTTATAATGAATATCCCTGCCTGACTATTGTAATCTGCTTAAATAGTTATGGCAGAGAAAAAAAGGAATACACCAAATAGGAATATCATCAAAAACATTGAAAGGAACATAAGTATGATAAACTTCAATATTGTTTTCCCCCTTTTCTGTTGATAGAAATTCCTGAAAGCCTTGTACCAATAAAGAAGTATTGCAAACGTAAAAACCAACCGTAAGAAATAGGGGATTTCCGAATGGAACCAATGAAAAAGACTTGTTGTCCATAAACGCAGCAGGATAATGATGAAAGTCGCACAGTACAGGTGTATCGTAAAGATGGCATGGTTCATATAAAAGAACTGCTTCCTTCTTCTATAAAGCAGTTGGAGCAACAAGGCAAATAAGGGCAATGAAGTAAAAAGCAATTGGGGAAAATGATGAGTAAAGTCCTCCTTTAGGCTGTCCCAGTAGGCAGTATGGTTATTGCCATACTTTTCTTTTCTTTTGATATCCCGTTCTTCTAAGAACCTCCTGATTTTGCCATCCCTTTTATCGGGTGCAAGGCTTGCCTGAACGGAATCGTATTCCTTCAAGGATTTATATCCCTTTTTACTAAAACTGGTTGAAATTTCTGGAATGCCATCTTCATAGCTAAGCAATTGGTTCTTTTTAGTACTATCCCTTTGGATTATGGCAATATCACTATCTATCAATACAAGCTTTTGCTTTACTTCATTAAGTTGTTTTTTGGGCAGCAAAACATTCAGCAACATTTTTTCATACACTGATTTGTTCCTTCTCAGCTCTTTCAAAACCTCTTCAACATTGCCATTGGTTGTAGTAGTGTTGGTTTGAATTATTTTCAGGTCCTTATAGAAAGTAAAAAATATCAGGAAGAAAAAAGCCGATGTAAAAACATACATCTTTATAGGATGCAAATAACTCATCCTCCTCCCTCTCAAATATTCATGTGACAAATGGCCGGGCCAGAACAACAGGTATTTTAACGTACTGAAAAACTTTCCATCAAAATGCACGATATCATAAACAAAATGTGTCACCAAATGCCAGAAACTTTCCTTTGGTTCCAAATTCTCCTGCCCACAAACATGGCAATACCGTCCATAAACGGCAGCCCCACAGTTCAGGCAAATTTTCTCCTTTCTTTCTTTTGAATGCGACACCTTGTTAAGATTTGACTAAAAATACAGAACTCCAGCAATGCACCAAGAATAAAGTGCAATCTGTTATTTGCATGTTGATAAAGGGCTTGTTACATTTGAGGCTGAATAAAAAAACATGAAGCATTTCTTTTCCTTAATTGCTGCCATTATTCTTGCAAGTGCTGCCAATGCCCAATATTACTACAATGATATCCTTGCAACGCAGCAAACCAATGCCAACTACAAACAACTACGCAGCAACAAAATAAAAAAGATAAAAGCCATCAGTAAAGATGCAAAAGGCGAACTGGTGGAAGGCTTTTCCTTATTGCAGGAATTGAGCAATGACGGCAAGCAATTAACCACCACCACATCTACTTCCGATGGGATTACTTCTGCAATGACCAGTTATTATGAGAACGATAAAATCAGCAGGACCGAAGAAAAATCTGTTAACGTAAATACTGCTGTTGATTATTTGTATGATAATGGTGGAAGGTTGCAAAGTATCACCTCAACAAGTTCCGATACCGTTATCAATGGCTATTCAAAGGAAGAACATCTGTGGTCCTACAATGCAAAAGGGCAATTGGAGCAAATGCTCAAAATAAAAAATGATAAGGACACCACGAGGGTTGTAATAGTGTATGATGAAAACGGCACTGTTGGTATTGAGCAATGGAGAAGGAATAACAGGATTGTGGAAACTTACTACTACTACTATGATGCGGCCAAACGTGTTACCGATATTGTGCGTTACAATCAGGATAATGGCAAAATGCTTCCGGATTGCTTGTATGAATATGATGCTGATGGCAGGGTTACCAAAATGACACAAGTAAGAACGGGCGGCAGTAATTACTTGGTTTGGCGATATGCTTACAATGAAAAAGGGTTCAAGTTCAGGGAGATTTGCTCGGACAAAGCAAAGCGTGTGCTGGGTGTTATGGAATACAGTTACAACTAAAACACTAGCCAGCCTGCGTATCAATGTTTGCTTAGCAAACAAACCCTTTGATAATGACAGTTAACCACAAAGACATAAAGGCACCAAGTTAAAAAGCGAAGCTTTTCCTTTGTGCCTTAGAGCCTTAGTGGTAAAATAACAATCACTTGCTTGCAAGTGGTTGGCGGGTAAGTAAAGCTGTTTAATAATTAGTTCCGACAATCTCTACCGCCATCAATTAAAAAAATTTCACCATCGTTATTGTTGGTGCTTCAAGATCCGCTACATGAATTTAAAATCATTATTGGCAAAACCTTTCGCCAATTACATATACAAGCAGGTTAAGAAAAATATGGATACTGCTGTACATGACCAGCAGGCCATATTGAACAACCTGCTGAAAGTGGGCAGGCAAACCACGTTTGGCAAAGACCATCAATTAAAGGATGTAAGCAGCCACGATGAATTTGTGCAATCGGTACCGGTAAGGGATTACGAGCAAATCAAAAACTATATAGAGCAAATAAAGGAAGGCAAGCAAAACATCCTGTGGAGGGGCAAGCCTATTTACTTGGCCAAAACAAGTGGTACAACAAGCGGCGTAAAATACATTCCCATCACCAAGGATTCCATTCCCAACCATATCAATACCGCACGGAATGCCCTGCTCTGCTACATGGCAGAAACAGGCAACCATGCTTTCGCCAATGGCAAAATGATATTCCTGAGCGGTTCGCCAGAATTGGAAAGGGTGGCCGGCATTCCAACAGGAAGGTTAAGCGGCATTGTGAACCACCACGTACCAAAATATTTACGGGGCAACCAATTGCCATCCTACGAAACCAACTGCATAGAAGACTGGGAAACCAAGCTGGACAAAATTGTGGAGGAAACAATCAACCAGAACATGACCCTCATCAGCGGTATACCACCCTGGATGCAGATGTACTTTGACCGTTTGACAGAAAAGAGCCAGAAAAAAATTGCAGAACTGTTTCCCAACTTTAGTGTAATGGTGCAGGGAGGCGTAAACTTTGAGCCATACAAAACCAAACTGTTTGAGAGTATTGGAAAAAAAATAGACAGCATAGAACTCTTTCCTGCAAGCGAAGGCTTCTTTGCCTTTCAGGATTCACAGCATCATGAAGGATTATTATTGAATACCTGTAGCGGTATCTTTTATGAGTTCGTTCCCGCCAATGAAATTTTTAACGAACATCCAACAAGGTTAACCTTAAAGGATGTAAAAGTGGGGGAGAACTATGCCCTTATTATCAACAGCAATGCGGGCCTGTGGGGCTACAATATTGGCGACACCGTAAAATTTGTAAGCACCAACCCCTACAGGATAATTGTCAGTGGAAGGACCAAGCATTTTATTTCTGCCTTTGGCGAACATGTAATAGGCGAGGAAGTGGAACATGCCTTACTGAAAGCTGCAAATGAGGAAGGCGTAAAAGTTACCGAATTCACTGTTGCCCCAAACATTGCCCAGGGCAAGGGGCAAAGCTTTCATGAATGGTTCATAGAATTTGAAAATCAACCGGCAAACATGCCAGCCTTTGTCCAGAAAGTGGATGCCAACCTAAGGGCAAAAAATGTGTACTACGACGACCTCATTGCTGGCAATATCCTGCAGCAACTCGTCATAAAAAAAGTACGCAAGAACGGGTTCATAGACTACATGAAATCCATTGGAAAACTGGGCGGGCAAAACAAAGTGCCAAGGTTGAGCAACGACAGGAAAGTGGCGGATGGTTTGCAGGCTTTTTTGTCCTAATCCTCCTTTGCCTTTTCCCCCTATCTTTACCCACCTTGAAAAAGCAAACAAAATGGGCGTAAAACGCATAGCTATATTCGGTTCCACAGGTTCTATTGGCACACAGGCATTGGAAGTAATTGCCGAGAACCCTGAATTGTTTTCCGCTGAAATACTAACAGCCCAAAACAACGATGAACTGCTGGTGAAACAGGCATTGCAGTTCAACCCAAACTGCGTAGTAATTGGTGACGAAAAGAAATACCAAAAGGTAAAAGATGCATTGGCAAGCACCGATGTAAAGGTTTTTGCTGGCGAAAAAGCCTTGGAAGAAGCCGCAGCCATGGATTGCTACGACATGATGCTGGCAGCCATTGTGGGTTATGCCGGCCTGAAACCAACGCTGATGGCCATTGAAAATTCAAAGCCCATTGCATTGGCCAACAAGGAAACCCTGGTAGTGGCTGGTGAAATAGTGATGCAGAAAGCCGTGGAGAAAAGGATTCCCATCATACCAGTGGATAGCGAACACTCTGCCATATTCCAGTGTTTGGTGGGAGAGGGCAGGAACAAAATTGAAAAAATAATCCTCACAGCAAGCGGCGGCCCGTTCAGGGGCAGGAAACCCAACTTTTTGGTGAACGTAAAGCGTGACCATGCACTCCAGCACCCCAACTGGGCCATGGGTGCAAAAATCACCATCGATTCAGCCACCTTAATGAACAAGGGGCTGGAAATGATAGAAGCCAAATGGCTTTTCAACTTGAAACCAGAGCAGATTCAAGTAGTGGTCCATCCACAAAGCATCATCCACAGCATGGTCATGTTTGAGGACGGCAGCACAAAAGCCCAAATGGGCCTGCCCGATATGAAATTGCCCATTCAGTATGCTATGGCCTTTCCCCAACGCATTCCCAACAAATTTCCCCGTTACGATTTCAGGAAGCCGGATACGCTCACATTTGAGGAACCCGATTTAAAAACCTTCAGGAGTTTGGCCTTGGCCATCGAATGCTTGAACCAGGGGGGCAATATGCCCTGCATATTGAACGCAGCCAATGAAATAGCCGTATATGCCTTCCTGAGGAACAGGGTTGGTTTCCTGGACATGACAGAAATGGTGGAACGCACCATCAACAAGCTGCCATTTATAGCAAAGCCAACATTGGAAGAACTGTACCACAGTGACGGTGAGGCACGTAATTTTGCTGCCACATTAATTGAAATGTAATATTCCCGTTCGGGCGTGTACTAATTGTACAAGCGTGCCCTTAACTCGGGATAAACCTGCAACTGCAGCTCCATATTGGTGCTTCGGTTGGTAACATAATTAGAAAAACAAAAAAGTTAATCCTCCTTTATTGAGGATTGGGGCTTATGACATTATTAGCGATTGAATGGGGCAGTGTAGGAATAAAAACCTTGCAGTTTATCTTATCCTTTTCCATCTTGGTTGTCCTTCACGAACTGGGGCATTACTTCCCGGCCAAATGGTTCAAATGCCGTGTGGAAAAATTCTATCTCTTCTTTAATCCCTGGTTCAGCTTATTCAAGAAAAAAATTGGCGAAACCGAATGGGGCCTTGGTTGGGTGCCATTTGGCGGTTACGTGAAAATAGCCGGCATGGTAGACGAAAGCATGGACAAGGAAGCCATGAAACTGCCACCCAAACCCGATGAATTCCGCAGCAAGCCAGCCTGGCAACGCCTGATTATCATGCTGGGTGGGGTTACCGTAAACGTGGTATTGGCCATTGTGATTTTTATAGGCATCATGTGGAAATGGGGAGAAGAATTCCTGCCTGCACAGAATGTAAAATATGGAATCGTTGCCGATAGCCTCGGTGAAAGAATTGGCTTGAAAGACGGTGATGTTATCCTGAAAGTGGGGGACAAGCCGGTAAGGAACGCCATGAAATATGCCGGGGAGGTAATCCTCAGCAATGCACATGAAATGACCGTGCTCCGTGATGGCAACGAAATCAAAATTGCCTACAATGATGAACTGATAAAATCATTGAACAAGAGCCGGGGCGAATTCTTTGCGGATATACGGGTGCCCTTTATTATTGAGGAAGTGAGCAAAGGCGGTGGTGCAGACAAAGGCGGATTGCTAAAAGAAGACAAGGTAATTGGCGTGGACAGCACAGCCACACCTTTTTACAATGACTTTGTAAAAGCAGTAAAGAGCAAATCCGAAAAAACCGTTCAGGTAAAAATTTTACGCAACAACGACACCCTAATAAAACCCGTAACCCTCACAAAAGAAGGCAAATTAGGCGTACAAAGGCTTTCAGCCTTGTCCAAACTTGGCTTTAAAAGCGATACTATCCATTACACACTTGCCCAGTCCATCCCTAAAGGCTTTGAAATGTGCTGGACAAGTTTAAACAGGTATGTTACCGGCATCGGTCAGCTATTCAATGGTAAAGCAAACCCCAATGACAGTTTGGGAAGCGTTATCAGCATCGGTAAAGTTTTCCCTGGTGTATGGGACTGGGAAATGTTCTGGACATTAACTGCACTCTTCTCCATCATACTGGCCTTCATGAACGTCCTGCCCATTCCCGGGCTGGATGGCGGGCATGCACTTTTCTGCATAGTCGAAATAATCACTGGCAAAAAGCCAAGTGACAAATTCATGGAATATGCACAAATGGTGGGTATGGTACTCCTGCTTGGCTTAATGGCCTACGCTATGGGACTTGATATCTGGAGATTGTTCAAATAGATTTTCAATCAACAATAATAGAAAGCCTCCACTTGAATAAGTGGAGGCTTTCTTATTTGGCCATGCAAGTTTCATCATTTTTTTTCATTGGTGTTGAGTTGCCTTTGTAAGCAGACAAGCTTGTCGAAACCGAATTAAGATTACAATACAAATCGCCTTCGACTGGTCTCAAAACGGTAGGCCCGAGCTATGCACTTTAGTGCAAGGCTTTAGCTTCTACAAATCTAATAAGTTTGTAGGATGGAAAATTTGCGAAAGGGTTCCCATAGTGTCCACCAGTTG